>ERZ772945.1988-NODE-1988-length-13399-cov-2.778552_pt1 | contig 13399 bp, 9 predicted proteins | sample MGYA00511681_ERZ772945 | MGnify/ENA primary metagenome ERZ772945 (study PRJEB29015, sample SAMEA2737943) | human oral metagenome | biome: human oral; feature: human-associated habitat; material: dental | place: China | collected 2143 ... | reverse complement strand
TTTTATACCTGAATTTAACTGTAACTCTGTATGCGGAAGTCGTATTCGTGCTTTTGCATATGATACGGATAATAATCTATGGATAGGAACCGAAGATAAAGGTTTGAACATACGAAGTGCATCTTCAGGTAACTTTATTTACAAAAACACCCTTGGAAATGTTGATATTACTGGAATTAATATTCAGTGTATTAAGTTAATAAAAAACAAACTATGGATAGGAACTTTTAATAAGGGAATATATGTTTATGACATGATTCAAAATAAAACAAAACACTATTTAGCAGGGACAAAGGAAGGAGCCTTACCAAGTAATGATATTTTTTCGATATTTGAAGATAGTAGAGGTAATATTTGGATTGGCTCCTCCAGTGGACTATATAGATACGATTTAAATACTAGGAAATTCATAGCCTTAGCAAAGTTTAATAATTTATTTATTAGTGACATAAAGGAGGATACATTTGGGAACCTTTGGATTGCGACATATAATAAAGGTGCAGTCCGATATAACTATAAACGAGACGATTTTCGAATTTATCGGTATTCAAAATTAAACACTACCACAATCTGCTATGACCGTATAACATATATTTTCAAAGATAATCGTGGTCAATTATGGTTCGCCTCTGAGGATGGAGGTATGTGTTTATATAATCCAAAAGCAGACACCTTTGAGCGTTTTGATACCTCTAATGGTCTTCCGAGCAATTCTATATACTGTATACAGCAAGATAACAATAATATGATTTGGCTGAGCACAAGTAACGGAATAGCCACATTTAACCCAAATACTAAAAAAATCATCGCACTCTATGGAGTATCAAATGACCTCCCCACGAAACAATTCAACTATGCAGCAGGAATAAAAAATTCAGAAGGGCATATCCTCTTTGGGAGTATCATGGGATATGTAGAGCTGGTGCCTGAAAGGCTAAAAACACATACAGGAAATAAACCCGTAATATTAACGGGGTTCTCTGTTTATGAAAGTGGAGAAATACTAAGCAATGATGAGATCCTTACTGGTAACATTGATCGTTTAAGAAAAATCATTCTTAATTACAAGCAAAATACATTTACCATCAATTTCTCAACTCTTGATTTTGCTAACGAGGGCAAAGGCTTTTACAAATATATGCTGGATGGCTATGACAAAGTATGGAACTATATTAGTAACGACAATAAAGTAATCTACCGTAATGTTCAACCAGGTAAATATACATTTAGGATTCTACATCTAAATAGTTGGAGTGACAAAAAAGGAGAAGAAACAAAAATACAAATAATAATACATCCCCCATTTTGGAGTAGTTGGTGGGCATATTGTATATATGTTATAACTATTGCAATTATATTGTGGCTTATTTTGAAGAAAATACAGAATTATCGTAAAGTACAAAGACAACAAAGAATACGTCAACAGGAAATCGAACAGGAGGAACGATTATACCAAGAAAAAATAAACTTTTTTATATCAATAGCTCATGAGATAAGGACACCAGTAACACTAATAAATGCTCCTCTCGAACAACTTCTCAATACAACTCCTTCTAAAAAAGATTTAGATAAAAACCTATATACAATTAGACGTAACACTGAAAGATTGCAAAATCTTATTAACCAGTTGCTTGATTTTAAGAAAGTTGAAGCAGAGTCATTTAGGCTTCAAATGAAAGTTGTCAATATGAAAAAGCTTCTTCAATCTATGATTACTAGATTTAACCCCACAACAGTAAGTCTGAGCAAGAAAATTGACTTTGAGTGTGATGAAGAAACAGTACTTGCACAAGTGGATGAGGAGGCTATAACTAAAATCATTAGCAATCTACTTACAAACGCAATAAAATATGGAGAAAAATATATAAAAGTGAGTTTGGCAAGTAATATTAGTACAAACAACATGTGTATCTCTGTACGCAATGATGGAGAAATAATTCCAGAAGAAATGAGAGATAAAATATTTGAAGCATTTGTACAGATTAAAGATAAATCACACATTGCTCAAGGAACCGGGCTTGGACTTGCATTAACAAAGTCATTAGTCAATCTACATTCAGGTACAATCAGAATAGATGACAAGGCAGATGATAACTGCTTTATAGTGGAAATTCCACTAAATATTGATAGTTCTATATATTGCAAAGATGGGGTTTTAGAGGAAGAAAAATTAAATAAAATGAGTCTACAACCTGAAACGGTAAGGAAGAACACCTTACTAATTGTGGAGGACGATTTAGAAATGAGGACATTCTTGTCTGACCAGTTATCCATGAAATACAATATAATAGAAGCAGAAAATGGAAAGGTGGCACTCGAGATGGTAAAGAAGATAAAAATAAATATAATTCTATCAGATGTTGTTATGCCAGAAATGACTGGTCTCGAACTTTGTTCTGAAATAAAATCCAATATTTCAACATGTAATATTCCTATAATATTGCTAACAGCGAAAGCTACTTTAATAGACAAAATAGAAGGACTTGAAAAGGGAGCAGACTCATACATAGAAAAACCGTTTTCAATGAAACATTTAATAGTGCAAATAGATACTCTAATTGCTAACCAAAAGAAGGTACGTCAAAATTTTGCTGATGCCCCTCTACGTGTCTTTAATGATATAAGCACTAATGATAAAGATAGAGAGTTCATAGACAGCATTACAAATATCATCGTGAATTTCATGCATGAAGAAGATTTTTCAGTTGATTCCCTTGCTGACCATTTAAATATGAGCCGTAGTAAATTACACCGTAAGATAAAAATTATTACCGGTCAAACTCCTAATGAACTGATAAGAATTGTAAGGATGAATAAAGCTGCTGAATTTCTAGCAAGTGGAAATTATAGAATAAGTGAAGTATGCACCAAGATTGGTGTACAGTCTCTATCACACTTTACTAAATCTTTCGTAAAACAGTTTGGCATTTTACCTAAAGATTTCGTGAAAGAAGTATAATAATGTGAATTCGTCGAACTCACGTTGAATTACATTCTAATACCATTTGAACGATGAACAAATATTATCAGACACAGGGAAAGATTTTAGAACGGAGAAAGGTCCAGACCAACAAGAAAGACATCCGCTATCTGCTCAATAAGCAGCTGTCGTTGCCACCAGCCGACCTGCCCGACATCTTCGAGAGCCACGGCATAGTACGCAAGAAGTTGAGGAATGAACTACGGCTGTTCATGCAAGGTGAGCGGCAGGTGGAGAAATATCACGAGGCTGGTATCAATTGGTGGGACTATTGTGGGGGAGCCTGAAAAAAGAACGTTTTGTTTTACGGGGTGGAACGCTTCGTTTTGTGGATTATACATATAATGTTTTTTGTGATTACGTATTGCCCTGGCAGGTTGTTCCAAATGCCAATGTATAATAAACGTGAGGTCAAAAAAGTAGGCAAGGGTATATATGATTTCCATATAATTGCTTAATTTTGCAAGGAAGTAAATTCAACAAGCTATGTACGAAAGCGATTCTATTGTTATTATTCCCACCTATAACGAAAAGGAGAACATGGAAAACATTATCCGAGCTGTGTTCTCATTGGAAAAATGTTTTCATATTCTTGTCATTGACGACGGTAGTCCTGATGGTACTGCCGACATTGTAAAACGGTTAATGCACGACGAATTTGGTGAAAGGCTGTTTCTTATTGAGCGTCCGGGCAAGCAGGGATTGGGCACAGCCTACATAGCTGGCTTCAAATGGGCGTTGGGAAATAAGTACGATTACATCTTCGAAATGGATGCCGACTTCAGCCATAATCCTCATGACCTGCCACGCCTTTATGCAGCATGTCATGATGACGGTGCCGATATGTCAGTAGGTTCGCGTTACGTAACGGGTGTAAATGTGGTTAACTGGCCTATGGGTCGCGTGCTGATGAGCTACTTTGCATCAAAGTATGTGCGTTTTGTTTTGGGCTTTAATGTTCACGATACCACTGCCGGCTTTGTATGCTATCGTCGCCATGTGCTCGAGGCTATTGACTTTGATAAGATTCGTTTCAAAGGATATGCCTTTCAAATAGAGATGAAATATACGGTTTATAAGTCCGGATTCAACATTAAAGAGGTTTCTGTTGTGTTTGTAAACCGTCAGGAAGGTACCTCAAAAATGAGTGGAGGTATATTCAGTGAAGCTCTTTTTGGGGTTATAAAACTCCGTATGGATGGCTGGTTTCGCAAGTATCCTACCCGTATAAACGGTACTTCTCTAAATAACTGACTACCGAAACAAAGCTTCGTTCCATGACGAAAAGGCCTGTGAGAGGCAATAAGTATAGAGAATGACAATAACAAATTTGCAGCAACTTTATGCAAAGCTCCCACAGACTGGGGCTTTGATAAAGTCGGTTGAGGACGAAACCATCAGGCGTTTATTCCTCCAGGGGCTTGTGGCATCGTCGGCATCCATGCTCTTTTCTTCCATAGCCGGCAGGCTTCGACGTACGGTAGTGTTCATCTTAAACGATGCCGACGAAGCCGGATATTTCTATAACGATCTTAATACAGCGGTTGAACGTTCGGCAGATAACGCCGAACAAACTGCTTCTCATGTGCGTGAAGAAGCTGGCTACGTGCCGTTATTCTTCCCTTCGAGCTATCGCAGGGCGGTAAAATATGGGCAGAAAGATGCTGCCAGTGAGATATTACGCACGGAGGTTTTGTCGAAATTGGCAGCTCAAAAGGGGATAGGCGAGGGCACAAACTCCAATAAACCCTTGCTGATTGTTACCTATCCGCAAGCCCTTGCCGAATTGGTTGTATCGCAAGCCCATCTCAATGAACGGCGCATTACGCTTCGAACATCGCAGAAAACTGATGTAACGGCTCTGGTTCACCGCTTGCACGACCTCGGGTTTAAGGAAGAAGACTATGTTTACGAGCCAGGACAGTTTGCGCTTCGTGGCAGTATTCTTGATGTCTATTCGTTCTCAAGCGAACTGCCTTTTCGTATTGATTTCTTTGGAAATGAGATTGATACAATACGCACTTTCACCGTGGAGGACCAGCTTTCAAAGGGTCGTCTGGGACAGATAGAGATTGTTCCGGAGCTGGCTTCCTCACAAACCAACAAGGTTCCGTTCCTGCAATTTGTCCCCGACAGCACCTTATTGGTGATGCGCGACCCTGCCTTTGTATACGATACACTGTGCAAAACCTATAACGAAGGATTTTCAACGCAGGCCATGACCGAGCGTCTCGGCAATGCTACCGAGCTTCAACAGGAGCAGATAAGGCAGGAAATGACGCGCGATAATATTCTTTGTCGGCCCACACAATTCGGTAACGACGTGGCCCGTCTGCGCATAATCGAGTACGGTAACCGTGCGTCATCCCAGCCACAAGCCACAATAGTTTTTCATATTACGCCGCAACCGCTCTTTCATAAAAATTTCACCTTGTTGCGACAATCACTTGATGACTATCTCTTGCGGGGCTATCACCTGTATATTTTGGCTGATAGTGCCAAACAACAACAGCGGTTAAAGGCCATCTTTGACGAAGTAGGGGCCGACCCCGAGCGTGCAGGGAACAATGCACAACGCTCAAAAATAACCTTCACACCAGTTGATAAAACCCTTCATGAGGGTTTTACCGATGACGATTTACGGGTGTGTTTCTTTACCGATCACCAGATATTCGACCGCTTCCACAAGTATAATCTCAAGAGCGACCGTGCTCGTTCGGGGAAGATTGCGCTCACCATGAAGGAACTGCAGGAAATGGAGCCGGGCGATTTCATTGTGCATGTCGATTTTGGTATAGGCAAATTCGGCGGTCTGGTGCGTGTTCCCGTGCAGGGAAAAGCTAATGCCGACGGGCAGATGCAATACCAGGAGGTGATACGTATTATCTATCAGAACAACGATAAAGTGGATGTTTCCATCCACTCGCTGTACAAAATATCGAAGTATCGCAGTGGCGACACAGGCGAAGAACCACGTTTAAGCACGCTTGGTACGGGCGCATGGGAACGCCTGAAGGAGCGAACGAAGAAGAAAATTAAGGATATTGCGCGCGACTTGATACGCCTTTATGCCCGTCGTAGGCACGAAAAGGGCTATGCTTTCTCGCCTGATAATTTCATGCAACACGAGTTAGAGGCGGGCTTTCTCTATGAAGACACACCCGATCAATTGAAGTCTACTCAGGACGTTAAAGCTGATATGGAGCGTGCTCAGCCCATGGACCGCCTGATTTGTGGCGATGTAGGCTTCGGCAAAACGGAAGTAGCCGTGCGCGCTGCTTTCAAAGCGGCCTGCGATTCCAAGCAGGTAGCCGTGCTGGTTCCTACGACGGTGCTGGCCTATCAGCATTATCAAACGTTCAAATCGCGATTGAAAAACTTTCCCGTAAGGGTTGATTATCTTTCCCGTGCGCGCACTGCCGCACAGACCCGACAGGTGCTTGACGATCTCGAAACGGGCAAAATTGATATCATTATCGGCACGCACAAGTTGCTTGGCAAGGCTGTAAAGTGGCACGATCTGGGCTTGTTGATTATAGATGAGGAGCAAAAGTTCGGCGTTTCAACCAAGGAAAAACTCAGGAAAATGAAGACAAACGTCGACACGCTCACCATGTCGGCCACGCCTATACCGCGTACACTGCAGTTCTCACTGATGGGCGCGCGCGATATGAGCATCATGCGCACACCACCTCCCAACCGTTATCCTATCCACACCGAGCTGTGCACCTCTGGCCACGAGGTAATAGCCGATGCGATAAACTTTGAGATGAGCCGCAACGGACAGGTGTTTTTTGTCAACGACCGCATCGCAAACCTGCCGGAAATAGCCGACCTTATACGCAAATATGTGCCCGATTGTCGTGTGGCTATCGGCCACGGGCAGATGCCTCCCGATGAGCTTGAGAAGGTAATTATGGGCTTCATCAATTACGATTACGACGTATTGCTTTCAACAACCATTGTGGAAAACGGCATCGATATTCCCAACGCGAACACCATTATCATTAATGATGCTCACTACTTTGGGCTGTCGGACCTCCATCAGATGCGCGGACGCGTGGGGCGAAGCAACCGTAAAGCCTTCTGCTATCTGTTGGCACCGCCAAAGAGTGTGCTCACCGTTGACGCCCGCCGGCGTCTGGAAGCACTGGAGACTTTCTCTGATTTGGGTAGTGGTTTCAACCTTGCCATGCAGGATTTGGACATAAGAGGTGCAGGAAATCTGCTGGGATCAGAGCAAAGTGGCTTTATGGAGGATCTGGGATATGAAACATATCAGAAAATTCTTAGCCAGGCTGTTACCGAACTTAAGAACGATGAGTTCAGCGATTTATATGCAGATGATGAAGAGCAGGGGCGTGAATTAACGGGCGATATGTTCGTGGAAGACTGTGCCGTAGAGAGCGATCTCGAAATGTATTTTTCCGAAACCTATGTGCCTGGCAGCAGCGAGCGCATGTTGCTGTATCGTGAACTCGACAACATTGAGCGTGAAGACGACCTCGTTGCTTACCGTAAGCGTCTGGTTGACCGCTTTGGTCCGGTGCCCCCTGAGGGCGAAGAGCTGATGCAAGTTGTCGTATTGCGCCACATTGGCAAACATTTAGGGTGTGAAAAGGTGATATTGAAGCAGGGGGTTATGACGCTTCAGTTTGTATCAAACCCCAATAGTCCGTTCTACCAAAGCAAAATTTTCGGCGACATTATTCGTTATGTGATGGATAATCCACGTCGTTGTAACTTTAAAGATAGCCACGGACACCGTTTGATTAAAATAGCCAGCGTGCCGTCAGTAAGCGAAGCTGTGCATGTGATGAAAGCGATGAAATAAGCCATCGCCATAATCATAGCTTTGTATTCTTATTGTATCGGCCCCGTAAGCATGTGCATACGGGGCCGATATTGTGAGCAAAGTCTGCATGCAAATAAGGTTATACAAATGAAAACAACAACCAAATATTACGTCCCTTAGCTTTTAAATCATTATCCATTTTTGTGATTTAAAAATAATAATACATATTAATGGAGAGTTCAGGACGGATAAAATATTCTGATCTATGTTTGTCACTGTGATTTTCTTCCAATGTTGTACATACGCCATATGGTCTTTCTTTCCATATTGAAAAGCCATAAGCTTTTCTAATTAATCTTGAAATGGCGAGATTAAAAGCACCTTCTACGGAGAGTCTTGACGTTGTAAAGCGGACGCCGGCATTGGGAGTAAGACTAAGGGCGCGGGCACGATTCCAATCGTATAGTGTTACCTCTTCTACGCGAAAATCACCATATTCGTAGTCTCTTCCGTGTACTTCGTGGAGCAGTGTGTACGAAACATATTGCAAATCGTTTCGATCTTTGTATTCCTGATAATCAATTTTAGCCCCTGCAAAGAACGCAAAATGTGAGAGTTGATAGAATGAATAGTCGTATGCTATGCCAACACCCCAGAGGAAATGTTTCGTAGTAGCCTTGTGCTTTTCCATATCTTCTTTCCGGGCATACGAAGGAACTTCGTAATTTTTCGGCTCAACTTCTTTGTCGTTTTTAATCCACAGTGGGGCATATAGCGTAAGCGTGTGCCGCTCGTTGATACGATAACGGAACGAGATGTCAAAGGGACGCACGCTGTCACCAACAATGGACGCACTGTGATATCCCAGTCCGATTCCAAACTTTTTGATGTTTTCTTGTGCAGAAGCAGGCATTGCCAGTATGCACAGTAGTAAGATTAATAGTTTGATTTTTGTTTTCATTGACATTTTGCTTTAGTGTTTGAATAATGAAAAGTGAAAGGAAAGTAATATATTTTTTTTGTTTTTTACAATGGTAGTCATCAGGCTAAAAGGTATATTTAATTGACCTTTTGGCAGCATAACGGTGTGTGCTGCAAACTATTTGATTGTACTTCACTTGCAATAATAGGGTAAAAATTTGATATATACAAGCATATACCTTAAATATTTCAAAAATTTTTATAGCGTATGACGCTGCTTTTGCAAGAGGTTAATGAAGATATACTGACAACAATGTGTTATATTTTTATTTTTTCTTCCACAGGTTTTATATACTGTATTGGGGTATCGGCCGATAGATAACTGTAACAGGGTGGTAAAAGGCAGGAGGTCATCTGCAACAATTGTGCAGATGACCTCTTGCGTGTATGTTTAAATTCGCAGGATTTTCCTCTTGTCTGTAAAGATGAAAATGGCGAATGGATTAGTACGTTCAGACTTTATTTCATGATTTTCTTTGCATCGCCCTTGCCTGTTCTTACAATATTAATACCGTGAGACAGGGCCTGACGGCGCACTCCGTCAACAGAATATATGGCAGCCGGTACCCCTTTTGTCTTTGTTTCGCTGCTAACTGTTGCTATGCCCTGGCTGGTTTGTTCATCGTATTTCAGGTGAGCGGTAACAGCAAGAGACACTGGAGAGTCGGTGTTTTTGATCCAATCTAGTTTTCCTGTGGGTTTGTTGTCCTTGTCCCACTCCTCCAACAGGTGCCAGGTTGTTGTTTTTCCTCCGTCCTTACGCAGTACACTCAGGATAGAAATATCGTCACTTCCGCCACCGGTTGTTTTGTTAGGTATTCCGGATATAACCACAAAGAAGGGAGCATTAACCTTTGCAGGCTGATCGAGAGCAAGCTTTGTAGCTACAATTTTGTCTTTATCGTAGGCCAATTCTGATGCCTTGATGCTGGCAGAAGCCAGTTCAGCATCCGGTTTACCGTTGGCATCGGCCATACAAATAGAAACCGTGATGAGCGTATCGGGCGTAACAGTTGTTGTCTTATCGAAATAAATGGAGACGCTGTCAACCGTTGCAGGAGCGAGCGGCTTGTTGAAAGCCTCGGCAAATTTAACCATTCCCATCCAGTTCGAGCCTCCATAGTAGCCATAAAAGCCTAAGGAGATGGTGCCGAGTTTGTTGTATTCGTCGAGTCCTATGTTCCAAATATCCTGACTTCCACCCACCTGAATAGCCTTCACCATAAAGTCGTGGCTCGTACCTACGCTATTATCCACGTCGAGCGTATAGCCGTAAAGTCCGCTTTTGGTGTACGAAACAGTGGGGTTTTGTTCGGTAGACGTTGCCGGAGTGCCGCCTTCAAATGTCCATCTCCAGGCGTTAGGGAATCCCTTTGACTGGTCTTTGAACTGTACAGATGTGTTTAAAGGGATGAAAGTTGCTACCCAGGGCGACATGTATCCCGCTGTGGGCAGTTCGGCAAGAGCCGTTGGAGCCTGTGCCCTGACGGTGATAAAGCCTTCACGTTCGGCTGTAGACGAGCCGTCGCTGTTGCTTACAGTAAGTTTCACCTTGTGCAAACCTGTATGGTTGTAGGTAATAACGGGGTTCTGTTCGGAGGATGTAGAAGGAGTTCCGCCTTCGAAAGCCCATGCCCAATGTGTAGGATTGCCCGTTGATGTATCTAAGAAATGCACGGCATCGCCCTGATTAATATGGATGGTGGCTGATGCTGAGGTATCCTTTTGACGAAGTTTGAAACCGTCAATTTGAACATTGTCGCCTTCCTTCCCTTTGTATCTGAATTCGAAACGGCATGTCTTTCCCGCCCACTTATCGAGGTTGTACGTAAACTTTACCCAGCTCGGGCCGGTGAAAGCATTGTCCTGTGACCACATAAAACCATTGGTAAGCAATGTGGTATCTTGCTTTTCGACGTCAATAACAGACAATGTCCAGTTGGCGTTTATGAGCCAGACGGCACAGAAAAGCGCATAATATTCAACTTGCGTATTGGGCTTAACTTCAATATCGGGCGATGTAGCGCGCTCGTCCTGATAGTTTTTTGCATCATACTTAATGCTTAGCGAGTATTTGCTTGTAGGGTCAATACTACTGAAAGGCTGCTGTCCTTGATAAAGCGACGTTTTAAGAAAACGCCATGAATTCGATTTGTTTGTGCGGGTATTTAACAGCTTTTACGCTGTCCCAACCCTGGCTGTAATACGTTGTCATGGCCTCGTCAGCGGTAAAAGAGGCCTGCATCTGCGCAGCAGCCGGGACACATGAAAGAAGAGAGAGCGAGAGAGCAAGAAACAATGTTTTCTTCTTCATAATGGTAATATTTTTAGAAATGAATGGGAAAAACAAGCCCTGCCGGAATAAACATACCGTTGTTCCTGTGATAAGTATTCGCAAACTTTACGGAAAGTTTATTCCTGCAGGCCGGATAATTGGGATAAAAAGGGACTTATTTTACAACCACCTTGCGTGTTGTACCATCAGCATACTTAATAATTTGTATGCCTTTCTGTGCTTCGGTTACAGCCTGTCCGCTAACATTGTAGCGTGCCACAACCTTGCTTTCGGTACCGTTCTGTGCATGAACTTCCTCAACACCGGCTGTTGTGCCCTGTCCGTAGCAAACAATGGTAATATGTTCGTTTACTGCTCCGGTATCGTCCTTTACAATGCCGGCAGGGATATTCACGTAATAGATCTTTCCTTTCTTTGATGAGAAGGCATCCATAAAGCCGTCATAGTCGTTCCCGAACACCGTAAGCGTATTGCTTCCCTCAATCATTGCCGTCCACTGTGGGGTGCCGGAAGGCTCGATATACGTTGCACTGTAATTGGCATCCTGACGGATATAAACGTCGGGATGGTTTTCAACGAGCTTGACAGGCTCGTTAAAGGTAATGCTGAATGAGAAGCTTGTATACTTGCCCAGCGTAGTACTGTCCTTCGGCGACATCTTCTTTACGGTGAGAGTACCTGTGGCTGATTCAGCAAACTTGAAGAAATCGCCCCATCCTGCTTTCGAATACGAAGCTGTTGCACCTTTGGGAACAGTGATGGTTGCAGGAGAAACGATGCTGTAGAATGGTGCATCGTATGTTTCATAATAGGGCATTATTTCGGGTGCCTTGCTGCCTTGTGCTACAAAAGTGGCCAGAGAGGTGCAGTTTGAAAAGGCATGTGCATAAACCTGTGTTACGCCCGAGGGTATGGTAACTTTTGTAAGGTTCTTGCAACCGGCAAATAATCCGTCGGCAATATAATAAACAGTTGATGGGAATGTAACCTCGGTAAACTGTGTATTGGCGAATGCCTGCTCGTCAATATAGCTCAAGCGTTTGGGCCAGTTAATGCTTTTCAGCTGCGAACCAAGGAATGCACTATGGCCGAAGGCAACAACACTCTCGGGCAGTTTAATACTTTCGATTTCGCTTCCCCAGAATGCACCGCCTGCAACGCCGCGGCAGCGGTCGTCAACCACATACGTTTTGAGTCCCTTTACCGGAGCCTGTTGCAGAATCTTGTAATCCTTGGTGTATAGCACCCCGCCCTTAAGGGCAAAGTGTTGGTTGGCCGGATCAATTGTAATGGTGGTGAGAGCCGTGCCCCCAAAGCTGCATTCGCCTATCTCTTCGAGTGCTGCAGGGATGTTGATTTTGGTGAGAGCCTTGTTATTTAAGAACGCTTCGATGTCCATTGACTTCAATGTAGACGGCAGCGTAATGTCTGAAAGTTGCTGGCAATTGTTAAAGGCTCCTTTCCCTATACTGATTAATCCATCGTGCAAAACAACCTTTTTCAGCTTCTTGCAGTGCAGGAACGCAGTCCCACCAATGGTTGTAACCGATGCGGGAATCTCAATTTCTTCAAATGCACAGCCGTAAAAGGCAGCTACTCCAATGGCTTTTAATCCGTCGTGAAGGGTTACGGTGGCGAGTGTTGGCTTTGAACTGCTGCCGAAGAAAGCATGGTCAGAGATGGTCTCTACCTTTGCAGGGACATCAATTGAGGTCAGCGGGCATGAACTAAAAGCGTACGGACCAATATAGCGCAGGTTCTGAGGAAGCGTTACCGACTTCATTTTACAGCCTGAAAAAGCCGATGTTTTGATTGAGTCGACGGTCTCAGGAATGGTGATTGCTGTTGCATCAGACCATTTACATGCGCTTTCACCTATCGAAGTTACACTGTAATTGTGCATGCCTCCGTGTATAACCATGTCAGGAATATTAACCGTTCCCTTTACCTTGCTATCAAGTTTGGTAAGCTCTACGGTTGTAGAACTTGTGACGGTATAGGTAAAATACCCGTCTGTAAACGTTTCCTGAGCATTTGTTGTCACGGCAACAAATGTGAGCATTGAGAGTAAAAGTTTTTTCATAAAGTAGTATTTATAGTTGGTATCTGTTTTGATATATGTGAGAAACAACAGAATATGTTTGCAAATATAGCAATATTTTAATGATTGAAACAAAAAACGAGCAAAAAGATTAAATTTTTAAGCAAAACAGAACAAAAGTGAATATATTATGTATATATAATAACGTTTATACATCGTAGCAAGGCGGTGTGAGACATCAGGGCGTAGAGGTTTTGCATATTCGATGGTTTTCAATGTAAATATAAATGTATGGTTCGCGGGTTG
>ERZ772945.1976-NODE-1976-length-13451-cov-16.782099_pt1 | contig 13451 bp, 11 predicted proteins | sample MGYA00511681_ERZ772945 | MGnify/ENA primary metagenome ERZ772945 (study PRJEB29015, sample SAMEA2737943) | human oral metagenome | biome: human oral; feature: human-associated habitat; material: dental | place: China | collected 2143 ... | reverse complement strand
GCCTCCGCCTGGCTGGCTGGCCCGGCCTGGTCGGATTCGCCCGGTTGGTTAGCGGACCCGGCGATGCCCGTGGGGTCGGTCATGGAGACGGCCCGCCAGATTTCCGCCCGGTTGCCGGTGGCCTGCCGGATGGTGTCGATGAGCGCGTGTTCGGCATCGACACTGCCCTGGTAGGGGCTGTGGATTTGCAGCGCGGCGATTCCGGGGATTACCGCCAGCTCCGCCCATTCTTCCGCGTTGGTGCTTCGGGACACCGCCACGAATTTCAGGCCGGGCTCCGCGGCGATAATGGTGCGGGCGGTAGTAGGGGTGATGGCGCGTGGTGAGGCTTGTTCAAAAATGAGTCCGCCGTGGGTGGCGCCGGCGGCGCGGGCGGCTTGGGCCGCGGCCGGGCTGGTGAGGCCACAGATTTTCGTGGTTCCGTAGATGAGTTCCCGGGCGGCATAGTCGATGCTTGGTTGGCTGGTGAGCTGGGAGCCAACCAGGAATCCGTGAACATACGGTTTGAGGGTGCGGACGGTGGCGTTATTGCGGATGCCGGATTCGGAGATGATGACGGCGTCATCGGGGATGTGCCGCGCCAGCGTTGGGGTGCGGGTGAGGTCGATGCTGAGGTCGTGAAGGTTTCGGTTATTGATGCCGAAAATGTTTGCCCCAAGATTTATGGCCCGCGCCACCTCGGTCTCGGTGATGACTTCGGTGAGGATATCCAGGTTCCACCGGTGGGCTTCGGCCGCGAGGGTGCGGTATTCCGCATCGGTGAGGACGCTGAGCATGAGAAGGATGGCGTCGGCACCATAGTGGCGGGCGGCCCGGATTTGGATGGGGTCGATAATGAAGTCTTTGCAGAGGACGGGAAGGTGCGTGGTGGCGGCCACTGCCGCCAGGTGGTCGTAGTCGCCGCCGAAGCGTTCGGGTTCGCAAAGCACGGAGATACCGGCCGCGTACTGGGAGTAGATTTGGGCGATCGCGCTGGGGTTATAGTCGGCCCGGATGAGCCCCAGGGATGGGGATGCGGATTTGCATTCCATGATGAAGGCATTGCCTGCCTTGAGGTTGTGGTAGAGGCTTCGGGTTGAGGGCTGGGGTTCGGGAATGTTGCGGATTCGGTGGGCAATGTCGGGGAGGTGGGTGCGTCGGGCCCGAACAATGTCGGCGAGGATGGTGGGCGTGGCGTCGGGAGTGTGGTTATGCATAATTTGCCTCTTCGTGGGTGCGGAGCCAGGTGGCGACGGTGCCGTCGTCAAGGAGCCGGAGAGCGAGTTGGGCGCCTTCCCGCATGGTGGGGGTGCGGTCGTGGAGGTAGAACATAGCGCCGGCGGAGGCGGCGAGGGCGTCGCGTTGGGCGGGGGTGCCGCGGCCGGCGAAGATTTCATGGAGGATGGCGGCGTTTTCCGGGCCGTCGCCGCCGGCGAGTTCGGCGAGGGGGTGCCGGGAAAGCCCGAGGTCTTCGGGGGTGATGGTGTAGTTAGTAATGATGCCGTTGCGGAGTTCCCATATGGTGGTGGGCCCGTGGACGGCGATTTCGTCGACGCCGGAGCCGTGGACGACGAGGGCTCGTTCGCGCCCTAGTTCGAGGAACACTTCGGCGATGATTTGTCCCAGGTCGGGGTTGGCGATGCCCATGATTTGGAGGGCGGGTCGCGCCGGGGAGAGGATGGGCCCGAGGGTGTTGAAGATGGTGGGCATGCGGAGGGCACGTCGTACGGGCATGACGTGGGCGACTGCCGGGTGGTAGGCGGGGGCGAAGAGGAAGGTGAAGTTGGAGGCTTCGACTTGGTGGACGGCTCGTTCGGGGTTGAGGTCGAGGGGAATGTTGAGGGCTTCGAGGACGTCGGCGGAGCCGGAGCGGGAGCTGACGGATCGGTTGCCGCATTTGATGACGCGGCAACCACCGGCGGCGACGATGAGGGAGGCGCCGGTGGAGATGTTGATGGTGTTGGCGCCGTCGCCGCCGGTTCCGGCGGTGTCGAGGACGCCAGCGCCGGTGATTGGGAAGGGCCGTGCGGCTTTGAGGAAGGCGCGGGCGGCGCCGGTGATGTCGGCTGCGGTTTCGCCGCGGGCTTTGAGGGTGGCGAGGAGGGCGGCGATGTGGATGTCGGAGTAGTCGCCGTTGGTGAGGGGTTCGAAAGCGGCTTGGGCTTCGTCGGCGGTGGGGTTGGGGTTGGTGAGGTAGGTGATGAGGTTATCGATGAGGTCCATGATGCTGGTCCTTTCGGGTTTCGTTGAGGGTGGTTAGTGTTGGTTGAGGAGGGCGGTGATGCACCGGTCGAGGATGATGGGGCCGGTGGGGCTGAGGATGCTTTCTGGGTGGAATTGCAGTCCGATTGCTGCGCCTTCGGTGGTGTTGGTGGTGGCTGCCATGACGACGGGGCCGGTGGTGGCTTGTGAGGTGCCGAGTGGGGTGAGGTTGGTGGGGATTTCGGTGGTGAGGCAGCCGAGGGAATGGTAGCGGGCGATGGGAACTTGTGTTCCAGTGAAGTTGTTTTCGGGCCCGGCGTCGACTGTGAGGCCGTCGAAAAGCTTGCTGGTGAGGCCGGCTTCGGTGAGTTCCATAATGTCGGTGACCCCGTGCATTGGCCCGCATGGGCGGACGGATCCGCCAAAGTGTTCGAGGAGCGCTTGGAAGCCGAGGCAGATGCCGAGCACCGGAATGTTGCGGTCGAGGGCGGCGGCGAGGATGCCCATGAGGTTATTGGCGTCGCGGGGGTGCCCGGGCCCGGGGGAGAGACAGATGAGGTCGGGTTTTGCGGCGAGCACGTCGGCCACGGGGATGGTGTTGCGGAACACCGTGTGGCGGTAGCCGGCGACCGCGAACGCATCGACCAGGTTGTAGACGAACGAGTCTTGGTTGTCGATCATGACCACATGCGTTTCGTGGGGGGCTGGGGTGGTGGGCATTATCGCAGTACCTCTACTTTCTTCCCTTGTGCGCTAGCGATCGCGGTGAGCACGGCGTATGCCTTGTGCAGGGTTTCGTTCGCTTCGGATTGTGGTTGGGAGTCCCGCACCACCCCGGCGCCCGCCTGCACGATTGCGGTGCCGTTGCGGACGAATGCGGAGCGGATCACTATGGCGGTGTCCATGGAGCCATCCCCCTTGAGGTAGCCGATCGCCCCGCCGTAGGAGCCACGCCGGCGGCCTTCGACTTGCCGTAAGAGTTCGGTGGCGCGGAGTTTCGGGGCGCCGGTCAGGGTGCCCATGTTCATGCACGCCCGGTAGGCGTCGAGGCAATCAAAGTCGGGGTGGAGGGTTGCGGTGACCCGGCTGACCAGGTGCATCACCCGGGAGTATCGGTCGACTTGGAGCAGGTCGGCGACTTTGCGGGTGGTGGGGACCGCCACCCGGGCCAGGTCGTTGCGGGCCAGGTCGACCAGCATGGTGTGTTCGGCGACTTCTTTGCTGTCGGTGCGCATTTCTAGTTCGGCGCGGATGTCCAGCTCCGGGTTGGTGCCGCGCGGCCGGGTGCCCGCCACCGGGTAGACCTGCACGAGCCGGCTGGCGGCGTCGAATTTGAGGTTGGATTCCGGGGAGGCGCCGAATAGTTCATAGTCGGGTCCGTGCAGGTAGAACATGTAGGGGCTGGGGTTGGTGTCCCGCAGCGCCCGGTAGGCGGCGAACGCGTCGGGGCAGTCGGCGGTGAACATGCGGGCGGGCATGCCCTGGTAAATATCCCCGTTGTGGATGTATTCCTGCATGTCACGCACGTGGCCGCGGAATTCGGCGTCGTCCATGCTGGCCCGCACCGTGAGTGGTTCCGTGCTTTGCGACGCCGCCCCCGCCGGTGCGTCCGTCGCAAAGCTGGGTGGGGTGTCGGCGATGCGTGCCGCCCATTCGCCTGCCGACGCCGGGTTCAGCGATTCCACGAACGCTTCCTTGGTCAAATGGTCGATGGTGAGCACGGTTTCGGCCAGCAGGAACTGGTAGTCGGGGAACGTGTTCGGCCCGTCGGCGACCGGTGGCAGCTGCTCGTAGGTGCCCAGGTAGTCGAAGGCGAACCCGCCGCCAAGCAGCGGCAGCACCTCGCCCTGGTAGTCGGCGTGCTGCTGGAGTTGGCGGAGCACCTCCACGTTACTGATTGCCCGCAATCGTTCTCGTTCGTCGGTGACCGCCACCGGTGGGAATTCGAACGTGGCCACCAATGGCTGTTCGTCACGACCAGACACAAACTCCCCCAACTGGTCGCACAACCGTTCGGTAATGTGGGTGCCGGCCGTGGTCAATGCCGCCACCGTCACCGTCTGGCCGTGGCACGTCACCCGGGCCGCAGCCTCCAGCACCGCAATGCAGCCAGTGTTCTTCTTCGAATCAATATCCGCGCTCTCCAGGAGCAGCGTGTCCGGCCGGGCCACCCCGCCAAGATGCGCAAAGAGCAGTGACGCATCCTCGTGGTAGCGCACCGGAATCCGAATCACCTGAACCATGCCTACTCCCCCACCTGCTCATCATCATGGTGCGCGTACCGGCCCACACCCTCCCGGGCATTCGACTCGTCGGTCATCTTCTCCAACACCTCCGCCACATGCGGGTCCGTGACCTGGGTGGTTGCCGGATCCTCCGCGGCTAAATCCCCCAAAATATGCCGCACATAATCCACATCCTTATCGCCCCGGCCCGACAAATTCACCAAAATATTCAGCGGCGTATCTTGCGGATCCGCATGCTCCGCCAGCTTCAACGCATACGCGAGCGCATGCGACGACTCCAACGCCGGAATAATCCCCTCATACCAGCTGAGCATCCGAAACGCCTGCAACGCCTCCGCATCCGTGATCCCCACATACTCGGCCCGGCCACTATCTAACAGATAAGCATGCTCCGGCCCAACCCCCGGATAATCCAGGCCGGCCGACACCGAATGCGAATGCATCACCTCACCATCGCTGCCCAACATCACATACGATTTCGACCCATGCAAAACCCCCACCTTGCCGCGGTTCAATGGTGCACCATGCTTCCCGGAATCCAGCCCTTCACCAGCAGGTTCCACACCAATGAGCCGCACCTCCTCATCCGGCAAATATTCGGCAAACGCCCCAATGGCGTTCGAACCCCCACCAACACACGCCACCACCACATCCGGCAGCCGGCCGGTGCGCTCCAGCATTTGTTGCCGAGACTCCTCCGAAATAACCTTCTGGAACTGCTTCACCAGCTTCGGGAACGGGTGCGGGCCGGCGGCCGTCCCCAACAAATAGTGGGTGGTGTCCAAGCTCTCCACCCAATCCCCCAATGCCACATCAATAGCATCAGACAGTGCCTCACCGTGCTCGTTCGAAACCGGCACCACCTTCGCCCCCATCAGCCGCATCCGATACACATTCGGCTGCTGCCGGGCCACATCCCGCGCCCCCATATAAATAGTGCACTCCATACCCATGAGTGCCGCAACCATGGCGGTGGCCATACCATGCTGCCCCGCACCGGTCTCGGCAATAAGCCGGGTCTTGCCCATGCGCTTCGCCAATAACGCCTGCGCAAGCACCTGATTTCCCTTATGGGCGCCGCCATGCAGCAGATCCTCACGCTTCAAAAATATCCGGGCATTCCCGGAAAGCGGCAGGTTAGCGCACTCGGTGATGGGGGTGGGTCGCCCCAAATAATTCCGGCGCAGGTCGTCAAGCTCCCGCAGAAACTCGGGATCGTTCAGCGCATCCACATACGCTTGTTCTAACTGGTCAAGCGACGGATACAACACCTCAGGCACATATTGGCCGCCATACTCGCCGAAATAAGCATCAATCAGGGTAGGACGAGGATGAGTCATGGTAACGGGAACCTCCTTCATGCGGGTCAGGTTCCCTCACAGGCCCATCGCCGCCGTGGTCAGCTGTGGTTATTGGGCCTGAATGATGAAGTCACTAAAGTTGGCCCGCTATTAAGCGCGCCACCACCAAAGTTTCTTCATCGTGTTCATAGCTTAAAAATTCTAGCCCCTGTCATGATCCCGCGCAACCGATTACGCGTCGGCGGCACCAGCCGCACGTCGTAACGCATCAAAATCAACCTGGGGCGCAGGCGCCGCGTCAGAAGCATCACTGCTGTCACCACCGCAGCAGCCGCCCGACGACTCTTCCTGCACCAACACCCCGGCGGCCCGCGCCCCCATGCTCGAACCCAAACCAAAAAAGTACACCGACGCCGCAACCCCCACCAGCGAAATAATCAACAACCAGCTCACACCACTAAACGGCGGCACCGCGGCCACAGCCATCGCCACCCCGGACGCCAACCACAATGGGCCAGCAAACTGGTGCACCGCATCCCACACCTCCCGGGACTCCCGCACCTCCGGCACCTTAATACCCACATACTTATTCCCCGGCAAATGGCGAGTCCACGCCAACGCGCCAACCAGCAGCAACACCACGGCAAGAGCAGCAAGAACACATCCAAGAACGACCATGGACACCACTGTACCGTGCCACAACCACGCCACCAACACGCCACCAGCGCACCGGCAATACACCGCAGACGTGCCATAACCATGCCGTAAACCAAAACCAAGAATGCGATATGGCTAACACAAAATAGGAGAATGTGGGGTACACCAATTAGGTTAAAACCTGACCAAAATACCCAACACAAGGAGCCATCCATCATGGACCTTAAGCGAATAACCTCATCGCTGCTCTTCAAAATCGTTGTGGCCATCATTCTTGGCATCGCATGCAGCTTCTTCTTCCCCGTATGGCTCGCCCGCGTCTTCGCCACCTTCAACGGCCTGTTCGGTAACTTCCTCGGATTCTTCGTTCCCGTCCTCATCTTCGCCCTCATCACCCCAGCCATCGCCGGCCTAGGCCGTGGCGCCGGCAAATGGTTAGCCGTCACCACCGCCATCGCCTACCTCTCCGCCCTGGTAGCAGGCCTGATCTCCTGGGGGCTGGCCACCGTCCTCTACCCCGTCCTCCTCGCCGGCCAAGAAAGCGTTCAAACCGGCGACATTGAAAAAGGCGCCCTAGAGCCCTACCTCAAGGTCGACATGCCAGCACCCATGGAGGTCATGACCGCCCTCATCCTCGCCTTCGTCGTCGGCGTTGCCATGACCAGCGTCAAATCCGACACCCTCTATGGTGGGGTTGCCGACCTGCGGCGCGTAGTCATGAAAGTCATCACCGTCATGATTATCCCCCTGCTGCCCGTCTACATTTTCGGCCTGTTCCTCTCCCTCGGCATGAACGGCAAACTCGTCGACGTGCTCTCCGCATTCTCGAAGGTGCTGGTACTCGCCATTGTTGTCTCATTCATCATGCTGATCGTCCAATACAGCATCGCCGGGACCATCGTGCGTAAAAACCCATTCCGCAGCCTGAAAAACATGATGCCCGCATACTTCACCGCCCTGGGCACCTCCTCGTCGGCCGCAACCATCCCCGTCACCTACGAATGCACCCGCAAAAACGGGGTGTCCGCATCCGTCGCCGGCTTCGTCATCCCATTGTGTGCAACAATCCACCTGTCAGGGTCGATGCTGAAGATCACGCTTTTCGCGTTCGCTGTCATGTTCATGGACGGCATGCACATTCCCCTGGGTGTGGCCGTGGGCTTCATCCTCATGCTGGGCGTCACCATGGTGGCCGCGCCGGGTGTGCCGGGTGGTGCGATTACGGCCGCGGTTGGGTTGCTGAGCGCCAGCCTGGGGTTCAACGACGATCAGGTGGCGTTGATGATTGCCGCGTATATTGCGATCGACTCGTTCGGTACCGCCTGCAACGTTACCGGTGATGGTGCCATCGCATTGGTCATTGACAAGCTTGCGAAAGGCACGATCCAGCGCAGTGAACTTGACGACGATGATGAGCTCGGGCTTGCCGCAGCCATCGCCGGCATCGAGGAAACAGAGGAATAAAGAAGCGGAAGGAGAAGCAGCGCAGCAATCCGCCGACCAGGCAACCAGCAAGGAAGCTTAGCGACGCACCAACGGGCCGACCCCTTGCAAAGGTTGGGTGGTCGGCCACTTTTCCACTCAGTCAGAACTGGGGGTGCCTAGAAATTTAAAAATACCCCCATATAATTGACATATGTTGGTTTTAGTTGGAAAAACTGGTGCTATACCCCAATTTGGGATCAATCATAGAGTGAAGCTTGCCCGAGAATATGCCGGCATGCAGCAGCATGATCTGGCAGATAAAACTGGGTTGAGCAGGACCTCCATTGCAAACATGGAGACAGGCCGTACCAAACCACGCAAGAAAACCATCACGATCATCGCATCAGCGACCGGGGTTGACCGTGAATGGCTCGCCACCGGCAATGCGCCGGTTTATATCACCGAAACGGGTAACCCCGATACGAGATAGGGCCGGATGATTATCTTTGTTGATTGGGTAGTGCTCATGACTGAAATAGGCTGGTTGAGTTTTTCAACTGGTGGTTTTGTGCGTGAGAATAATACGGTATTCGTATGCTACTAACCCTGTGGACTGCCGTAATAGCTTTCCGGAAGAAGGGAGGAAGGTAGACTTTGCCCTTAAAGGCTTTGGGCAAAAAATTTTGATGTTTTCAACTTTCCATTAGTCGGTCGATCGGCATTTTTTATTGCACGTTACAGGAAATTGATCTGCTAACGTCAGGGCCGGGATGTTCACTGGCTCTCCTCAATGTATCTCGCATTGATTCACCAATCACTGTTTTGCGCGTCCAGGCCTGCCTTTACCGCGCGGGAGGGTGAGTGGGGAGATGATCCGGCTCTAACCCGGGACGGCATCGATGATTGATCGACCTACCCGTATTGTTAACATACTCGGGCACACAACATGTAGTAATTGGAAGTGTTTGGGTTATGTCCGAATCAGACATATTTCTTATTTAAGACAACAGGGTATTTTCAAGAACATATTCTTAAAAATGTTAATAGTTCATTGATTCCATAAGCTCTCTTCAATCATTTTTTATCCATGAAGCTTATTCAAGCGTTTTTAAATATGCCCCTCACTACCCGGTAACTGATCACCCCCGAAAGCATAGGAAAACGAGGCCGGTAGTGTACTTATAGTAAGTGTGAAAAACAACAAAATACTCTATCGACCCCGCACCGCTGATTGCTTGCACACTCACCACAGATAATCTCCTCACCCTAGCAAACATCATCACCACATCAAGGCTAGACCACCACTGCCCACCAAGCCTGGGAGTCTTCACCAGTGTGCAGGTTGCTATGCTCTACCTGCAAGAAAACCTAAGGCAACAAGCATTAGCCAATATTTTTGGTACATCCCAACCCATTATCTCCAGGGCGATCAATAACGTACTCAGGCACCCTTGACGTAGTGCTCCCACCACCAAGGCCAAAAGACCTTATGTCCCCAACAGTTATACGTGTTAGACGGCACGCTCGTACCATACTGGTGGTGAAAAACTTATACAGCAGGAAACACCACAGGGCAGGGCATAACCTTCAAGTTTTAACAGACCAGGCAGGCCAGATCTTTTATATTTCCGAGCCATCACCAGGATCAACCCATGACATCACAGCTCATAAGAAACACCGGTTTATTCGGCCACATGCAACCCCGGCATCACGCCGCGGATAAAGGATATGTGGGTTTAGAGTGCGCACACCTTTCAAAAGAAGACCCGGGAAACCCCTGTTAGAGTGGCAAAAACAATTCAACAAGGGTATCAACGCTATCCGGTATGTGGTCAAACGATCCATAACCCACCTGAAAGTATGGCGGATACTATCCACCCCCAGCAGGCTCCCCCAACCCACAACCATCCAGGCAATCAACGTGATACGAAAAATAATGTTCTACCAACCACCAGCCGAACCCCATTTCCCCAGTAGCTGAGTAGGCTTCATGGTTACTAATAACAATATTCTTTCGGTAATTCTCGGACTGTTGGAGAGGGTTTGCTATGTTTAGACTATGCTCTTTAGCTTTACAAATGCCGTTTCAATGGTCATGGAGACTGGTGCAGCTGCTCCTCCGGTTGTGCCAGTCGAAATTGTGAATCAACCCAAGGTTGGGTGGAGCATGAAAGACGTAGTGACTTTAGCCCTATCGGTCGCTGCATTTGGGTTTTCGGTATTCACATGGCGAGGTCAGACGCCAAGAGGGAAACTTACTGTTTTTCCTTCCATTGAAGAAGACGAGTATGGGAGGAAGTGTTTCATTCTTCAGCTGTTTAACAAAGGGCGAATGGAAATGAGCGTTGGTTGTCCTGGCTTTACTAATCGTAGGTGGATGAAGTGGATGAGAGAAGAAAACGTAAATTTCGAACCAATAAACGATATCGGGGCTTTCCCTGCTGTGAGCGACTATGATTTGTATTTTCGTAAAATTGCGCCGTTGGAGTATATAGCTGGTTCATGTCCGATTAGTGAAGTCTATAGATATGTCCAGGAGTGTAAAATCTCACCAGAGAAAGTCTTGATAAGCGTAGAAGCCAGTGGAAAATGCTATTACGCATGTTTACCGGAAGAAGTGTGCCAAGCTGTTGTTGATTATGACCCGGAACAAGATGCATACGGGGGAGCCTTCTAGATCATTGTTTCGGCGATACCTCCAGAGCTTCTTTTGATCTATACCTTTAATTAGGGAGTTTTCTGAATTAGTTTTTCTTTAGATAATTATGGAGATGCACATGTGTTCTACAAAGTTGAAGCTGAGGCTGGTGATTGATGTGCGAATATTCATTGGATCAGCAAACTGAGTTGGGTTATATAGTTTGTATATGAATATTTTACGCAAGAGTCCACCCATGTCGAAAAGCAAAATACATGAGATGGGATCAGTTCTACGGAAGAATGGTGTTGTTACTCTTGATGACTGGGAGACATATTTGTTGCATCAAGAAGAAATTGTTAGTGAATTGGCCCGGAAACTAAATGATTTTGTAGATTCAAAAGTTATACCTGGTGGGAAAACGACGGAGGAGATCATAGCCCCTGGTAGTGGTACTTATAAGGTTACTAGAAGGGTGAAAAGTGTGGTTTCCCTCAAAGAGAAATTGCGACGTATGCCGAAGACTCCATTGGAAAGAATCCAAGATGTAGCCGGTGCACGACTTGATTGCGATGTGACGTTGACTCAGCAGCAACGCATAGCAAAAGGCCTGTATGATCTGTTTACCGAATGCGGAGCTAACCGGGTAGATATTAAAGATTTGAGAGATGGTTCACATTCTGGGTATCGAGCGATACATCTCCATCTTAGGTTTCCTGCGGGTTTCGCTGAAGTACAGGTGCGGACAGCGTTGCAATCTCGTTGGGCGAATGTTTACGAAACTGCAGCTGATATTTTTGGTCGGCAGATCAGGTATTTACATGAGGGGACTGAAGTCCTACTGTTGCCAGAAGCAGAGATAAACATGAAACTGTTGTGTGAGTTGTCGACACTTATCGCTCAAGTAGAGGAGATGCGTGACGAGCACCTAGGTATAGGTTTTAGTAATGTTTCGGACTACGATGTGAGGCATAGTCAAGAAAAAATTTCCATTATGGAAGATAGAATTCATATCATCTTGAATAATCTGAATGAACAATTTCGGGATAAGCAAAGAAGAAGCCTATAAATACTTGGGAAGTTGTGACTAATGCCTGGATTTTTGATTCAATACCATCGCAAAAGCGGTGAAGTACATGTAGAAAAGTTTGATTCGCATAAGCAGGCTATCCAGAAACGTATAGCTTTGGAATCCAACGTGACGGATGATGATACTGAGATTGTTGTCATTGGAAGCCCTGACGAGCAAACATTGAGGGAGTCGCACTCGCGCTATTTCGCTAGGAGCTAGCAAAGCTCGCTCGGTCCTTACGAAATATGACTGGGCCTTCCAAAGACGGCACTAAGAGCGAGGCAGACTACGTGTTTTAGCGATTACGTTGCCTATTAACATGCCTAGTTTTTCACTAGTCCCTCTGAACAAGGCCTGAGCTGGTGGCTTTAGGTTACAAGGGTTTGAAGTTGGTGGCTAAGCGTTTGTTTCGACGGGTCGACGGCAAGAGTGAGTCGGGGTTCAGCGACTTTGCTCATGTGGTATTCGGTTTTATGTAAGGACAGGACCGTTACTATTCCGAGCGGGCATGTCGATGGTATATCTAGGACAATGCTGGAAGCTGGGTTCAGGATAAGTAATGCCCTTCTGCTAGTACTCTACATGTGCTAACTTGTCGCTGCTAACGGGTATTTTGTTCCGTTCCATGCGTAACATGGGGGTACTTTGTTGTGTATCGAGATCATCCCTCTTTAGACTGTTAAACGTAGTTCTTAATATTCTATTAGATAGAAATGACGGGAGAGCTTAGAAAATGTTCAATGCAAATGGCGCCTCGGGTGTTCCTTTTCCGGTTATGTTCAACATTTCGCCGGACATCCGCGCTGGGATCAAGAGTGGGGAATTGGTCCGTTCTGGTGGTGTGGTTCGTTGTGCTGAGACGGGGGCGATTGTCAAGCACCTTGAAGAGGGAAGCTTCTCTACCAGGGAGGTGGTAAACAGCGTTGCGCAGCGTGTTTGGAGTTCGAAGGAAGGGAAGATTGTGGTTGTGGGCCTCATTGGTGTCGTGCTCGGGTGGGTAGTAGCTGCAGGCGAGATTGTTGCAAACAAGCGGAGCGAACAACGTCACTCTGAGACGCTCAACGCGGCTCTGATTACCTACCTCAACGCAGTCGAAACGGGGGAGGTGACCGTGGAGCAGATTGATGCTCTGTCCTCCGCCATAGAGGCCGCTCGGGGTAAGGGTTCAAGCGATTCCGTCTTGATCGCTGAGAAGGTCGTAAGCCTCGTGGAAGGTTACACCGTCGCTCTTGCACAAGCGAATAAAACCACTTGGGAGCCTGAACGGGGCGCCAACGTGGTACCACTAGTACGCCTTGAAAGCTCGCTTAGTGCGCAGCGGCGCATCTTTGGAGCAGCTGCCTGAGACACAAACGTGGGACGACCCCAGACATTCGCTTGGGGTCGTCCCACCTTCCCTTCCCCTCGCATGTTCCGTGCTCCTCTTCGACCCGGCGATCAACCGAGGCAAACGAAGCGATTCCGCTGAGTGTTCCGAGTGAGATGAGGGTTCTTTACTCACCAGGGCTGGATTGCTGAGAACGAGTTCTACGTCCAGCCGAGCGCATGGAAAAGACCGCTCATCGTGAGGCTTGCAACAACGAGGAGCACTGTTGCTAGGGGGATGAGGCTGCCCTCCTGTGATATGGGGTCGACCTGGGTGTGCGCCACCCGATTATTTCCCTGAAGTGCTTTTGCATGATTTGGTTGAGCCTGGTGTGTGGCTTGATTTGGAGCTAAAAAAGGCCGTTTTTATCGTTGTGGGTCAATGATGAAGACTTTGAGAACACCGATAATTCGAAGGATCCGATTATTGTTCTTGCTCAGGCGAATGCACGGAAAATCGCAGCCATGGCCCCGGTAGTTGACTTAGAATCCCTGCGAGGGAATGAAGATAAACCACATTTATGAGGATTAAAACACCCCCAGCCCATAGTGAAATGAGCTGGGGG
>ERZ772945.1974-NODE-1974-length-13463-cov-10.804371_pt1 | contig 13463 bp, 8 predicted proteins | sample MGYA00511681_ERZ772945 | MGnify/ENA primary metagenome ERZ772945 (study PRJEB29015, sample SAMEA2737943) | human oral metagenome | biome: human oral; feature: human-associated habitat; material: dental | place: China | collected 2143 ... | reverse complement strand
TCCGTCGGCGCGCATTTGTGCGGCGGCGGAGCGTGCGGTGCGCGAGGCGGCGGAGGAGCGCTCCTTCGCCGAGCGGGAGAGGGCGCGCGTGGCCGAGGAGGTGGCCCGGGCGCGCAGGGCGGCTGACCAGGCGTCGGTGGAGCTCGGGGCGCTGACTTCGGCGGCCCACCGCGACGAGGTGGCGCGCGCGGAGCTGCGCATGAGGGTGGAGCACATCGGGGCGCGGGCCGTGGAGGAGTTGTCGATCGAGCCGGATGCGCTGGTGGAGGAGTTCGGCCCGCATATGCTGGTGCCGGTGATCGCCGAGGACGAGGGCGCTGGGGACGGGGCGGGTCCGGTCCCGGCGGGCGCCCCGGCGGGGCGGCCTTTCGTCCGTGCCGAGCAGGAGGAGGCCCTGCGGCGCGCCAAACGGGATTTGGAGAAGCTGGGGCGCGTGAACCCGTTGGCCCTGGAGGAGCACGAGGCGCTGGCGGCGCGCCACAAGTTCCTGGTGGACCAGGTGCAGGACTTGAAGTCGTCGAAGGCGGACCTGCTGCGCATCGTCGAGGACGTGGACCGGCGGGTGGAGGAGGCGTTCACCAGCGCGTTCGCGGACACCCGCAAGCAGTTCGCCCACACTTTCTCGGTGCTCTTCCCGGGGGGCACGGGCGACATGGTGCTCACGGACCCGCAGGACATGCTGACCACGGGCATTGAGATCGAGGCGAAGCCGGCGGGCAAGAAGGTGAAGCGCTTGTCGTTGCTGTCGGGCGGGGAGCGGTCGTTGGCGGCCATCGCGTTCCTGGTGGCGATCTTCAAGGCCAGGCCCTCGCCGTTCTACGTGATGGACGAGGTCGAGGCCGCCCTGGACGACGTCAACCTGTCGCGCCTGCTCACCATTTTCAAGGAGCTCCAGCAGGCCTCCCAGCTGATCGTCGTCACCCACCAGAAACGCACGATGGAAATCGCGGACGCCCTTTACGGCGTCACCATGCGCGACGGCGTGACCACTGTGGTGTCGCAGCGGCTGGGGCAGTAGCGCACCAGCGTCTCTATGCGCGCATATCGGCGACGATGGGACGGGTGGCGTGAGGCAGTGCCCGCTACCCGACTATCACCGATGCGGATTCTGGCCCGACTTCTGACACACTGCTCGCGGCGCTGTCCAAGCATACGACGCGAGTGTTGGCGCCGCCTACCACCGGCCTCTATCCTTCTGCTTCCAGCAGCTGGCCGTGCTTGAGTTCGTAGACGGTGTCGACATAACTGAGGATCGAGCGGTCGTGCGTGACCATGACGGCGCTCTTGTTCTTCGACTTGACTTCGTTGCAGATCAGCTCAGCGATCTCCTGGCCCTTGTCGGGGTCGAGGCTCGCCGTCGGCTCGTCCGCCAGAATCAGCTGAGGATTCCCAATAAAAGCGCGTGCGATAGCGGCCCGCTGCTTCTGTCCTCCGGACATCTGATTAGGGTACTGGCGATAGCAGGCCTCAATACCCAGATCAACCAGCAGGGAACGGACTTCCTCCCGCCTTTTCTTCCTGTCCTGCTCTCCCTTGAGTCTGGACACCAGTTCCAGCTGTTCTCCGATCCTCATATAGGACAGCAGCTGGTGGTCTTGAAAGATGAAGCCGAGGAGTTCCAAGCGCTTCCTCGTCCACTGCTTCTGGCTGAGGTCGGTGAGGTCTTGGCCGCCGATTCGGATGCGTCCTGCGTCGGCCGACAACAGCAGACCTGCGACGGCCAAAAGGGTTGACTTCCCGGATCCGGAAGGGCCCAGAATGGCGACGAACTCTTTGCTGTTGACGCTCAGGTCGAGGTGGCTCAGGACATGATGCATCTGATTGCCATCGGCATACGACTTCTGGATGTTCTCCAACTCGATGACTGCCATCTTATTCTCCGTTTCCACCGATGACCTCGATGGGATCGACTTTCTTGATCTTGAGCAGGGAAAGGGCGCCGCACAGGAGAGACGTCAGAATGAAGCTCGCTGAGATGGCGATGTTGTCCTGAGGGGTGATGAATGCGGGAACAGTCGGCGGCAGCAGTGGGTTGACGAGGGCGGCCAGGCCGAGGCCGATCGCGACTCCGATGAGGGAGACGATGGTGAGCTGGGACAATTGAATGTAGGTGATTCTGCTCATGGGCATCCCGATTGCCTTCAGCACTCCGAACTGCTTGAGCTTCTGGAGGGTGAGGATGTAGAAGAAAACTCCGAGGATGGCGGAGGAGGCGATCAGAAGGACCCAGGTGATCATTCGCAGGGTGAGGTTCTGGGCCTTGTAACCGGGGATGTTGTCGATGATCTGCTCCCGGTCGGCCACGACGAGGTCTCCAGTGAGATCGCTGGACGTCACGGAGTTCGGCGTCACGAGCGTTTGGGCTCGCCACTGGAAGTTCGGATCTGCCTTTCGCCTCATGCCCGTGTAGGTTTCCGAGTTGACGAAGCCGATTTCGCTGTACCCGTATTTGGCGTCCTGCGCGAAGGCGATCACGGTGAGTTTCTGCTTGGAGGCCTTGTCGATCACCTCGTCGCCGAGTTGAATCCCTTCGTCTTGGAATGAGCTATCGAGAATGACCTCGTTCTCCTTCAGATCCGAAATTCTGGCGCCTGTTCCACTTGTTTTCGGAGTGAGTATCTCTTGACCGTTGTTCTCGATGGCGAAGTAGGTGATATCGAGAGTGCTTGAGCCTTCCGTCTGAGCGATTGTCGCTCGCTGGATGAACAGACCACTGTACGCGATGCCGTCGATTTTCTCAATTTCTTCGGTGTCTTCGGGTGTGATGCTGGAGAACGGGATATTCTTGTCGGAGTCCTTTGAGAGGATGTAGTTGAGGGGGCCGAAGTTATCGATTTGAGCGGAAACGGAGCGTCCCAGCCCGTTCGTCAGGCCGGATAGGAAGACGACCATGAACATGAGCAAAGCGATCAGTATCTCAATGAGAACGAACTTCTTTGGTTGGTATGTGATTTCGTTCCAGGCTATTTTCATTCATTGTCTCCTTCTGGGCGCAGATGTCTGAGTGCCCACTTGTGCGCATAGCACACCGGTTGATGCTATCACCGCTGGTGGGCGTCCCGCCGCGTGCAGCGCTGTGCGGTACGAGTGCCAGCTTCTCCGCCCATCAGTGCGCCCGAGCGCTGGGAGAGTGCCGCCGAGGCGCTCGCAGGGGAATCCGCGCGCCTGCCAGACCGTGCCGTAACAAGACGGGCGCTGTGGTTCCTTGGCCGCCGCCCACCACACCCATAGGCGGTTCTGCCCGAGCCGCAGGAGGGGTGCGGAGTTCTCAAGGGGGGCGCTGTTTCCCTCAGTTCCGTAACCAAACCCACAACTGTCCCCAGGTCACCTCGGGCCGGTGAACTTGCGCGTCACCTACATCATGGAGTGCGAAGAGCCGGGTTTCCTGGTTGGAAGGGAGTGGGCGCAGCTCACTGCCCGGCGGAACCGCCTGTGGGTGTGGGCGCGGGGACGTATTGGCAGTGGGCGGAGGCGACGCTGGGGTCGCCGGGGCGGGCCGCGGAGCCGGGGATGCCCTCGCGTTCGCTCGTGCACTCCATCGTCATGGGGGAGCGGCCCGGGGGAGTGCTCGTGGTGGGGCCGTTCGTGGGTGTGGGTGCGGGGACATATTGGCAGTGGGCGGAGGCGACGCTGGGGTCGCCGGGGCGGGCCGCAGAACCGGGGATGCCCTCGCGTTCACTCGTGCATACCATCGTTATAGGGGAGCGGCCCGGGGGAGTGCTCTGAGCGGAGTCGCCCGTGGGCGCACTGGGGGCACCGGGGGCAGCAGGAGCGGCGGAAGCGGTGGGCGCGCTCGTAACAGCGGAGGCCGGGGAGGCGTCGGCGGGCACGAAGGCGCACGCGAACGCGAGGACTGCGGGAACGTAGTGGCGGAGGCTCATAGGTTTCAGCACGGACTCTTCTCCTTCCAATTCAGTGTGGCAAATCAGTCAGCGTCGACCATGACAATGAATGTTCGCCTCACTTGCTTTCGATGCTAACGCCTAGCGTCCCACTAACGCAAGACTCTTATTATGGTCTGTGTGTAACCATTGTGATTATCGGTGAGTATGGGTATGGGACGCTAGATCGTGCTTGATTCTGTGGAAGGTAAGTGATGGCGTGGCGCTCGGTGGGCGGGCTCGCGGGGGCTGGGTAAGAGTTTTGAGCCGGGTTCCCTCTTCTTCGCGTCCGGCCCGGCGGTCGTCGGGCTGTATATTCGCCCGGCAGGGCCATAGACGTTGTCTATACCCCCGCGGCTCGGGAACACGCCCGCCCGGCGGGGCGGGTGGGGTCGCCGCGAGTGCGCGTTGGTGATGAAGGAGGCGCAGGCCCAGCCGGCCTGCGCGCGCACGTAGGGTATGTCGGCGACCCACAACTCGTCGAGGCCACGGGTGACGAAACGGCGGTTGACCAGATCCGCAGGACATGCGTCCCGGGGCGCCGACGGGGTTTTGAGGATCTCATTGGCGCGGCGCAGCTTCCGGTTCTCTGCTTCCAACTGGCGGATATGAGACTCCTGATCGCCGATCGCGCCGCGCTCATTGCGCCCGTCCTGCTCCACAGTGCGCCCAGGTGCGCAACGCCTGTGGGCGGGCCCCTAGCCCGCCCCCGATCCGCGTGAAAGCGCCACGACGCGTCAACGTATCAGCCCGCGCCTCCACAACCAACCGCGTCGCCCGTTCCCGCAGCTCAATAGGGCGCTTCCTCTGAGTAGGCAGCCCGAACATCCAATCAGGCCTACGACACTCTCCACCATAGCCGGGGCACTTCAACCCTTAGTCAGAGTCTCAATGCACCTAATGGTGCTGGGTGCTTCCCGACCGCGAAAGAGGGAGGTGGCGACTATCGTCTCAGTCGGTCTCAATGCACCTGATGGTGCTGGGTGCTTCCCGACACCATACACGGGCAAACGGTTGCGTACCATTACGATTGTCTCAATGCACCTGATGCTGCTGGGTGCTTCCCGACTCAGCGAGACGAAGGCTCGCAGTCTTAAGTTGATCGGTCTCAATGCACCTGATGGTGCTGGGTGCTTCCCGACGGAACGGTCAGGCGACCGCCGAGCAGGAGCGCAAGCGTCTCAATGCACCTGATGGTGCTGGGTGCTTCCCGACCCTCGGCGTGTTGTCCGTTGTCCTGCCTGGGGGAACGGGCCCCGGATCGCCACCGGCCCGAAAGCGCCCCTTGGACCGGGTCGCACACCGCTCATTGAACCAGACTTTGCCCAGCTCTCGCAAGGGTCGCCACCGACGGGCCTCCAGGGGCTCCGCGCCACCAGATGTCGACGTGGGCATGCGGGTTCCGGGGTGTCCCTGTCTAAGTTCTCAGACAATGAAGCGGAGATGCAGGTCACAAGACCAAGTTCTCGGTACTGTGGTTACCGGACATGTGAACTGCTGTGCCGTGCAGCCGCGCACTTGACGAGGAGTGAACGATCGTGCGAACACCTGAATCGACAGGCGGAACCGTAGCAGGCCCCGCCGTCCGGTGGAGCACGGGGCAAACGTCGGCGGATCGGTTCATCGGCATCCGATTGTACCCGCTTCGGCGCGTGCTCCACGGAGGTGCTCACCTCCCGGATGACGGGAACTCGAAGAACCCCCACCCCGTCTACGACCGCGCAATATCGCGGCAGGCGCTGCAAGGAGCATGGAACTACTTGCTCGCGCGGGACGCCCGCGACGGCGACATCTCGGCGCAGAGCAGAATGATCATGCGGGATCCCGACGCTTTCATAGAGGAACTGGCCCGTCAACTGAGCGTGGGCACCTACCTGCCCGAGCCCCTCGTCACAGTGACGATCCCGAAACCCAAAGGTGGTGGGACGCGCACCCTCAACATCCCCACGATGCGCGACAGGATCGTGGAGCGCGCTGTGGTCGATACGATCACCTTCGACGTGGAACTCGTGCAATTCGCTTGCTCGTTCGCCTACAGGGGCGGAATCGGCCGCGATGACGCGATCCACCTGATCACCACGATGCGCGACGAGGGGCTGCCGCATGTGCTGCGCACGGACATTCAGGACTTCTTCGGCCACGTCAATATCGACGACGCGCTCGCCCAACTGCCCGCCGCGCTCAACGAGCTCGCCTTCCTCGAGCTCCTCCACCTCATCGGGCGCCCGCGCCGCTCAACCGGGAACAGGAGGGTCCGCACGCGCGGAATCCCCCAGGGCTCCAGCCTCTCGCCCCTCATCGCCAACCTCGCCCTCACCGACGTGGACAACGCGATGTGCGACGCGGGGTACGGGTACGTGCATTTCGCCGACGACATCGTCGTGTGCGGAGAATCCCCCGCGCGGGTCGCCGAGGCACGCGCCCGCCTGTCCGCAATACTCAACCAACGTGGTTTCACACTCAGCGAGGAGAAAACAGCCGTGACCACTTTCGACGACGGATTCTGCTACCTCGGCGCAAGTTTCAACGGGCGGAGCCCCAGAACCGACCCACTTCACGACATCAAAGACAGCCCCAATCCCGACAGCGTCGTCTACGTGGGGCGGGACGGTACGCGCGTCCACCTGTCGAAGGGGCGCCTCGTCGTGGACAGCGAGTCCAGCATCCCCCAAATGTCCATACCTCAACGGGCGATCACCCGGATCGTCCTCACTGGTAACGTCGGGTTGTCCGCGGGGGCGCGTTCGTGGGCGCTGTACAACGACATCGACGTCGTCTGCCTTTCCCGGCACGGCCACTACCTCGGCCAACTCGCTGGGCCGAAGACGGCTGCGAACGCGGCGCGCTTACTGGCCCAAGCCTCGTTCTCCTCCGACCGGGAGAAACGCCTCCCGCTCGCGAAAGCGATCATCACGGCGAAAGTGCGCAATCAGGTCCATGTCCTCAACCGGATCGCGCGGAGGGCGCCGTCTCTCGCGCTGCAGGACATCACCGCTCGCATGCGGTCGTGGAAGGGCGACGTGGCGCACGCGGGAACGGTCGGATGAGGTCATGGGGCTTGAGGGTGCGGCGTCATCGGCGTACTTCGACGCCCTTGCGCTTTGCGTCCCCGAGGGCATCGAGTTCAACGGGCGCAGCAGGCGCCCGCCTCTCGACCTGCCCAATGCCGCATTGTCCTACCTCTACGCGGTCCTGCTCAGCGAATGCGCGGGCGCGCTCTTCTGCGCGGGACTGGAACCCTCGCTGGGCGTTCTCCACGCCTCGACCGACAAGCGGCCGAGCCTGGCACTGGACCTCATGGAGGAGTTCCGGCCCCTGCTGGTCGATCAGACGGTCATGGCGCTGCTGCGGACGCGCCGTCTGCGCACCGAGCACCCGACCTTGGGGCCCGAGGGGAAAGGGGTTTGGCTGAACAAGGACGGGAAGGGGGGTACCGGATCCAGGAGTCAGTGTTCCAACTGAGGCTGACTGCTGAGGACCTCGACCAGGTGCGCTCCCAGTTGCGCGCACTCATCGACGAGATTGAGGACGTGGTGCACATCTACCCGGTGTGCGCGTCGTGCGCGCGCAACGCCGAAGTGCTCGGCGCCGCTGTGGCGTTGGACGACGTGGGTCTGTGCAGGGGCGTGTGGTGACCGATCGTCTCGTTGCGCGCGAGGCCCAACGATCTGAGCGAAAACATGCGAGGGGGAAGCCAAGGTCTCAATGCACCTGGTGGGGCTTGGCCCTTGTTCCTAGTCACTTCTTGCCGCCGCCTTCCTGCCCTCCTGCCGCTGGTGTGGCCTGCTGGTGCGGCTGTTACAGGCGGGAAAGGGTGGTGAGCATGGAGATCGCGTCGTTGACGAGGCGTCCGCGGGTCCGGGTCACTGACGTGATGGGTTCGGAGCCGATCGCCTGGAACTCGCTGTCCGTGAAGTTGCCCGCGGGGGCGTAGCCGATGAGCCCGGCGTGTATGCCCCGTTTGCTGTCCAGCACGTCGTCGAGCAGCCGCGCCCGGCCATCCCCGTCCGTTTGCGCGCTCAAGGCGTCCTCGGTGAGGATGATGAGGTCGGCCCGGGCGGCCCCGGCCAGGTCCTGCGGTGGGATGTGGGCGATGGCGCCCTTCTTGAACAGTCCCGTGTCCTCCAGGGCCTGGTGCACGTCGTGGGCCTGCTGGCTGCCGGGCGGCCCCACGACCACGATGGCGCCGTCGGACAGCGCCCAGGCGTGCCTGTTGATGCGGTCGACGAGGCCCGGGTCGCCTGTGACGAGCTCCGCGATGTTCCTGCGCGTCCACCTCTTGGCGCACACGTACGCGACCACGGGGCCAGCGGCCGCCGCCAGCAACGCGGCCAACAGCAATACGGTGTTCAATGCGACAGGCATCCGCGCCCTCCTCCATGCAGCATCCAACCGGGGCCGCCAGAGCGCCCCGGCACCCCTGAATCGTAGCAGCGCAGGGTGCTCCCGCCGACACGGTATTGGCGATGGTCGGCCCCGGACCCGGGGTCTCGGATCCCTGATCGGATGCGTCCGGTGGCGCCGGGGGCTCTTCTTTGGCGCGCAGGTCCCGGTTGCGCACACAAGGGACGGAATTACGCAACACAACACCGCACACGACGGCTTGATTCCGCCCTTGTGTGCGAACGGCGTTGCCTAATTCGGGCCCCTTGTGTGCGCATTACCGGGTAGAAGGGGACCGGAGGGCCGCTGACGGCGCCACCGCAGCACCGCTCGGCCTCCACCCCTTGGCACTTGGGCCGAGGACCACGACCCGCCCTTCTGGAACAAGGTATTGAACGCACCTGATGGTGCTGGGCGCTCCCTGACTGGGCCCTGTGGCTCGCCTGGGTGAAGGCCCAGGGTCTCAATGCACCTGATGGTGCTGGGTGCTCCCTGACCGGTCAGTGTCGGGGGTGGGGCGTGGACGATGGCGGCGTCTCAATGCACCTGATGGTGCTGGGTGCTCCCTGACCGTCGAACTTGAGGACGGGTGGGGGGAGGCCCTCACGAGCGTCTCAATGCACCTGATGGTGCTGGGTGCTCCCTGACCAGATCAAGGACTACAAGACCGGCGTCGTCGACAAGCCGTCTTAATGCACCTGATGGTGCGGGGTGCTCCCTGACTTCTACGAGAGTGCTGACGAGCGTGTTGCGCGCATGTCTTAATGCACCTGGTGGTGCGGGGTGCTCCCTGACCGACCCCATCATGAAAATCCGCCTCCACACGGAGCAGTCGTCTTAATGCACCTGATGGTGCTGGGTGCTCCCTGACCAGGGGGGCGAAGGCCAATGCAAATAGTACCCGAGCGGTCTTAATGCACCTGATGGTGCTGGGTGCTCCCTGACTGCGCTCGACCAGGCCGCCGTGCGCTCGACCAGGCCGCCGTGCGCTCGACCAGGCCGCCGGTCTTAATGCACCTGATGGTGCTGGGTGCTCCCTGACGACCTAGCAGAAACACCACAAGACCACGCCACACAAACCAGTCTTAATGCACATGATGGTGCTGGGTGCTCCCTGACGGCGGCCACGATCATCGACGCCTCCCAGAGATCCGCGTCTTAATGCACCTGATGGTGCTGGGTGCTCCCTGACTGGATACCATGCTAAAGGTGAAGCAACTCAAGTGCGAAGTCTTAATGCACCTGATGGTGCTGGGTGCTCCCTGGCTGAGGACGGCTACTCCAGCGGGATTGGCCAGAAGAGAGTCTTAATGCACCTGATGGTGCTGGGGGCTCCCTGACGGCGAGCATCCGGGTTCGAGCTGGATCTGGTCTCAGGGTCTTAATGCACCTGGTGGTGCTGGGGGCTCCCTGACGGGTACATCTGGAAGGTCATCCAGCCGGCCGTGGGCGGTCTTAATGCACCTGATGGTGCTGGGTGCTCCCTGACCGCAGGTCGCGGGCGCGACGTGAACCAGGTGATCCGGTCTTAATGCACCTGATGGTGCTGGGTGCTCCCTGACAAGAATCAGCAAAAGGATCGAAGACGGATTGAGCCCGGTCTTAATGCACCTGATGGTGCTGGGTGCTCCCTGACCGCGTGGGCTGGAAGTGGTATGGTCAGGGTATTTCACTGTCTTAATGCACCTGATGGTGCTGGGTGCTCCCTGACCGGACGGTGGTAGCATCAACGGCATCCCGGTGACCAACGGTCTTAATGCACCTGATGGTGCTGGGTGCTCCCTGACCCCTCGGCGTGTCGAACGGCAGCTGACCTGCACAAACGTCACACCGGATCGCCAGTGGCCGAACAGGGAGCCCTCCGACCAGCGAGCACGAGCCCAGTTTAGGGGACTTTTCGTTGGGAACGCAAGGGTCGCCACCGACGCCCGAATCGACTCCCGGTCTGCCGCTTTCCAACCACTTTCCAACGAAAAGTCGATGTCAGCACTTGCGGAAATGTTGCGCAAGTCACCCAGAAGGTTGTAGAGTAAGTCTATAGGTGTTGCACAACTACAGCGTGAGGGCAGCCCATGAACACCGACGACCCCAACCGCATTATCGCGCTCATCGCAGCAACCGAAACCCTCGCCAACGCATGGCGAACCATGCTCGCATCCAACACCTCAGACCTCGACCCCGCCACCGTCCAAACCGCCAACGCCGACCTCGACGCAACACTGGCCCGTGCCTCGTCGCTCATCCACGCACTCGCCTCGGGCAGCGGCGAACCCACGCCGACCCGCCTCGAGCGCCGACTCATCGCCTGCGCCATCACCCACACCATCGGCCCCCACCTGGCACAAAAAACCTCGCCCGCCGCATTCCCCTCCAGCGGGAGCACTACCGCCCTCTCCGAGTACATCACCGACATGCGCGCCGACGGGCGCGTCAAAGCCTTCCGCTGCTGTCTGGCGTCCATGACCGTCCACCGCATCATTCAAAACGCCAGCGAAGCCCTTCCCTCGCTACTCGCCGGCCCCGTTACCGCACTGCTCGCCGCGATCACCCACACCAGCCACGAGCCCCAACTGGTCGACGCCCTCCGCAACGCCGCACTGGCGCCCATCGACAACGCCATGACCGACGCCGGACACGGCTACGCCCGCTGCGGGCAGTGGATAATCATCTGCGAACCCGACGACGCCCGGCTCGATGCCGCCGTCGCTCTGCTGGTCGCCACCCTGGCCGCCCGCGGCCTGCTGCTCGACGGGACGCGAACCCAGACCACCAGTTTCGACGAGGAGTTCTGCCACCTCGGCACCGACTACACCGCCACCGCCCCAGCCCCGCGAACAACCAGCGCGACGCCCGAGGCGAGCGCCGACCGCATCGTCTACGTCGGCAAAGACGGGACGCGCATCCACGTCGCCAAAGGCAGGCTCCTGGTCGACAGCGCCTCCGGCGTCCCCCAAATGTCCCTCCCCCAACGCAGCGTCACCCGCATCGTGCTCACCGGCAACGTCGGCCTGTCCGCCGGAGCCCGCTCCTGGGCGCTGCGCAACGGAATCGACGTCGTCTGCCTGTCCAGACGCGGAGCCTATCAGGGCCAACTGGTCAACACCGCCGCCACGGGGAACGCCGCCCGCTTGCTGGCCCAAGCCTCGTACGCCACCGACGAAACGGCGAAACTGCCACTGGCCCGCGCCATCGTCAACGCCAAAATCCGCAACCAGATCCACGTGCTCAACCGCATCGCCAGGCGCGACCTCGCTCAGCACCTCGCCGACACAGCCGCCCGCATGCGCGCCTGGCGCGAAAAAACCACACACGCCGCCGATACGGACGAGCTCATGGGCATCGAGGGCGCCGCCTCAGCCGCGTACTTCGATGCCCTCGCCATGTGCGCGCCGCCCACCGTCGACTTCAACGGGCGCAGCCGCCGCCCGCCCCTCGACGTGCCCAACGCCGCGCTTTCCTACGCTTACGCCATTCTGCTGGGCGAATGCGTCGGCGCACTGCACGCCGCCGGCCTGGAGCCCTCACTCGGCGTCCTGCACGCGCCAACCAACAAGCGCCCCAGCCTGGCCCTGGACCTCATGGAAGAGTTCCGGCCCCTACTGGTCGACCAAACCGTCATGGCGCTGCTGCGCACGCGCCGACTCCGCTCCGAGCACGGCACCCCCGGCCCCCAGGGCGAGAGCGTGTGGCTCAGTGCCGACGGCAAGAAAACCGTCGTCGACGCTTACGAGGCAACCGCACAGCGCTCGGTCACCGGCGCCCTCCCCGGATTCAGCGGCAGCTGGCGCAGACACATCCACCACGAAGCGCAGCTGATGGCCCGCGCCATCGCTGAACCCGACTACCAGTGGACGGGCATCACCTGGCGGTAAGGCAGGGGGAGCATCCGTGATCTACATCGTCGCCTACGACATCTCCTCCAACAGACGCCGCACCCGAGTCGCCAAAGCCCTGCAGTCCTGGGGCTACCGCATCCAAGAATCCGTGTTCCAGCTGCGCCTGGACGCCGCAGGGCTCAACGCCATGCGGGCCCGGCTGGCAGCCCTGATCAACGAGGCCGAGGACGTCGTGCACATCTACCCCCTGTGCTCCACCTGCGCCGAACGCGCCGAAATCCTAGGAGCGGCGGTCGCGCTCGACGACGTGGGGCTGTGCCGGGGAGTGTGGTGAACTAACGGGACCTGCCGCGAATTTGGCGAGCGACCGTTGCTGGAGTTGCGGTGGTACGTCTAGGTTTTGGTGCGTCCCCAGTTTCAGGATTGGGCGTTGGGCGAGACGTGGACAATCTGGAGTTATGTAACATGAGTGCTGTCGGAGACGATGCCGAAGTGATCTCCAGATCGTTACTATCCTCCTCAAGGGCAACGATGCTCACCTTGGGTTCTTCCCCATTCGCACGGCTTTCCTCGGAATCCGTAAAAAAAGTGATGATTGGGGATAGGTCTTTGCTGTCAGCGTAATCGGGAGGATAGTAGGAGACCGTATCCGTGTCTTCTTCGTGTCTCTTCACGGTTCTGTCAGTGTGATCCCTCGGCCAACCATAGCAGGACCGTACAAATGATCTCACGGCGAGAGAACGGTCAGCACCCGTGAACTGTCGAGGAAGCGACGAGCGGACCTCGGCTGCATTCAACGCAGTATAGTCATTGGTCCAATCGAGCGTTCTGTATCTCTTCGCGATCTGTTCTCCTGTTTCTACCTGTACTGGCGTCCCAGTGACTTCAATGGCTCCCAGTCCGTAAGGTTTTCCCAATCCGATGTGAAGGTATCCTTTCTTCTTACTATCGGGAGCCGGTACCAGATTCTTCGGATCGAGAAGCCATAATAGTACAGCTAGCTCCTCCCTGTTGAGACCTTCAAAGCGAAGCGACGCAATGAAGCGTGCCTTTGGCTTGAGATAGGAACCGACTTTTACTTCGGTGCTATCGAGGCTGGGGCGTTCAGCGCTATCCTGTAAAAGGTGCGGAGATACTGTGCCGCGATCGGTCAAAAACCGATGCGTGGGATATGTCTTCCTGATGAGAGTCTGTCCTCGTTTGTAGCAGGATCCGCGCGTGAGCGTCTTCGCCAGGGAGTGGCCTTCTCCGTCCCGCAAGTACGGTTGAGCCGTGCTGGGCTTAGGGGATGCGAGGATCGGTGGTATCCAACCTGGCTGGTCGTTGGGGCCGAAGCCCTTCTTTGCCGGTTTGATTGCAAGGA
>ERZ772945.1968-NODE-1968-length-13503-cov-5.931068_pt1 | contig 13503 bp, 7 predicted proteins | sample MGYA00511681_ERZ772945 | MGnify/ENA primary metagenome ERZ772945 (study PRJEB29015, sample SAMEA2737943) | human oral metagenome | biome: human oral; feature: human-associated habitat; material: dental | place: China | collected 2143 ... | reverse complement strand
GGACGAGGTAACGTAGAAGCAGCAGCGGGTTTCTCGCCATTTACAAAGGCAGAGAAACGCTGGCGGAAGCGATTCCACTTATGATAGATAGGCTCATGATCATGAGATCTGAGCCCCAAAAGCATACTTGCTACCAGAGTTGGAAGCAGATATTCGATAGCGCGCCAGAGTACAAAGCCTGCGGCAATTTTCTCACCAAACATATGACCAAACAAAAAGGCAAAACCACCCTCAGCACCACCAGTACCACCAGGAAGTGGAATAGCCGAAGTCAAGAGCTCAAGCATTGAACCAGAAGCGAGGCAGGTCAGAAGATCAGCAGGCTGACCAAGTGCACGCAAAACAAAATATGGAAGCGCATAGAGGCAGCCAAGTTGAACCAAGGTGACCAGTAAGACAATGCACATCTCTGGGATGTTTTTTGCGGCAGTCTTAAAGCCGTTTGAGAACTCGTCTACCTGTGTGTTAATAATGCCATGCCAGTGATCGTAGCGCTTTACAATGCGTAGCTTGGAGAGCAATCTTAAGCCCCAGTTTCCCACCGACTTTACCATTTTAGGAAGCAGGCAGATAGCTAAGATAACTGCAACCATCACTATCTTTGCACCAAATAAAATAACGCCAATGACCGTTACGTCACCAAATTGCTCATAAAAATAATTAGCTCTGAAAATAAGCATAAGAGCTGCAAAGATACCCTCGCCTGCCTCATACATAACAAAGCGTGTGAACTGCAAGGCTCCTGCTTGGCCAACAGAAATACCCGCACGAGTCAGGCGATAAATCTGAGCAGGAGCTGCACCTGCGCCGTTTGGCGTTAAATTCATGAAGAAGATGCCCGACGCCTCAACGCTCATCAAATCTCTAACGCCAACGGGACTCTCAGGATCTGTAATAACCGAAATAACGTAAGCGAGAATACCCAGGAAATAGTAGACAAAGTAGCAAAGAGCACCAGCAATAAGCCATCCTGTGTCTACATCAGCTAGAGCAACAACAAACTCATCAAACTGACCAGAGAAAACAATGTAGAGTACATAAAGTATTACTACCGCAAAGAGGAAGAGGATACTTTTTCTAACCTGACCAAAACTCTCTTTTGCCTCTTCTACCTGTTCAGATGAAGCAGTTGGAGCAACACTAATCTTAGGTTTTTTGGTTGAAACACCCTTGACGGTTGTAGATCCAATCTTTACCGTCACACGAGATGAAGATGAGGGGTGCTCGGTTTCAGACGCGCCATCTGGGCGATCCATGGGCACCTCCTTGGACTCTGGATCACAATACGTGTGCAGAAACAACACTCTGTGCAGGCAGACGATGCAACCTCAATGGGTTTCTCGCCAACTACCTGCTTTCATTTTACATGAACCGCTCAAGTATACTCTTGTCGGCCTCAATAATGCCACCGCCAACAACTTCCTGACCATCGTACAAAACAGCCGATTGACCTGGTGCAACGGTTTTTACGGGCTGATCAAATTCAGCAAATCCACATTGATTATCCGTGAGCGTAAACGTTACGGGAACCAATGCACCCGTATGGCGAGTCCTAATCACATATCTGCCATCAGCTGCAGGTTCTCCAGAAATCCAATGCATATCCGAGAGCTCCATACGGCTGGTCCAAAGCGCAGGACAATTAAGGTCACAGGTTACGTAGACCACATTCTTGAGCGTGTCGGTTGCCACTACATAGCGAGCAGGACCTCCACCGATGTTTAAGCCTTTTCTCTGGCCAACAGTAAAGAGAAACGCTCCATCATGGGTGCCAAGAATCTTGCCTGTTTCCCACTCAATGACATCACCTTGTTTTTTTTGAAAAGTGTCCAACAAGAACGTACGCAAGCCAACAGGGCCAATAAAGCAAATACCATCTGAGTCTGGCTTAGTCTCTATACCTAAGCCTCGCTCAGCGCACATGGAGCGTACCTCAGCCTTGGTGGCAATGTGTCCAATAGGAAAAAGCGTACGTTCAAACAAATGTCCTGGTACACGCCATAGAAAGTACGTTTGATCTTTATGGGCATCTGCGGCACGCAGGAGTTTCTTTGTGCCAGGAACATTCTGGGCATAGTGACCCGTTGCAACAAAGTTAGCACCCTCAGCAAAGGCGCGTTCTGCAAAGGTGCCAAACTTTACTGTCTGATTGCACATAACATCTGGATTGGGAGTGCGACCATGTTCATAAGCATCAAGCAGATAATCAACTACCGTAGCTTTATACTCGGCCTCACAGTCCCACACATCCAAATCAATGCCAAGTGTCACACAAACGCGCTCAGCATCAGCCAAATCATCTGCCCAAGGACACTTAAAGCCAGGCAGGTCCTTTGACCAGTTACGCATATAGATAGCCTTGACGTTATAACCTGCCTCAAGAAGCAGGGCTGCAGACAGCGCCGAATCAACACCGCCACTCATGCCAAGGTAAACTAGTTCTCCCATGTCACTCCTACGCGAGCAGACTCTTGCTTGACGGCCTCAGCGATTGCCCAAGCCGCGTATAAAATGTCGTCTTCCGTGGTAGTTCTCCCAAGCGTTAACCTGAGGCTTCCCGCTGCTACTTCTCGTGGTGCGCCAATAGCCTCAAGCACGTGAGATATTTGCATCTTTGATGCGGCACACGCAGAGCCTGTTCCCACTGACACACCTAAGCGCTCAAGCAGAATAACTAAACGACGAGCCTCAAGTCCCGGAAAAGAAACGTGCAGCAGATTAGGAAGCCTTAGCTTGGCGTTCTTTGGTCCCGAGACAAGCATCTGAGGGAACTCTGCACAAAGTAGTTTCTGCAATTGATCTCTAAGGCGAGAAATCCGCCTTGCCTCGTCTGCGCGATTCTCATCTGCAAGCGCTAATGCACACGCAAATCCAATAACGCCTGCAACGTTCTCCGTACCCGAGCGAACGCCGCCTTCTTGACCGCCGCCCAACACCAGTGGCCTTAAGCGCACATCGTCGGAGGCCCACAGAAGGCCAACCTGCTTAGGACCAGAAAGTTTTGCTGCAGAAAGCGTCAACATATCCACGCCCAATGACGATACGTTTACGCTCAAATACGCTGCTGCCTGAGACGCGTCTACGTGCAAATACAGCGGACGAGTCTCCCCCGCCGCAAGCCTACGCGAACGCTCCTTAGCAAGCACCTGAGAAATCTCTCGGATAGGCTGAATGGTTCCAATCTCTCCGTTTGCAAGCTCAACGGAAACCAGCTCAGTCTCTGGCTTAAGCGCCTTTGCAACCTGCTCTGGTACCACGCGTCCGTCTGCCTCTACACGAAGTGTCTTGTGCGAGAAAATCCCTGCACATGCAAGAACACTCTCATGTTCAATGGCATCAACGATAACGTGCGCATCTTCCGAGATCGCAGCAAACGCCAGGTTGTTGGCTTCTGTAGCACCTGCAGTAAGTACTACGTTTCCTGGACGAGCACCAATAGCATGCGCCAAGACAGCTCGCGCACGTTCTACTTCATCACGGACCTGGCGAGACAGCGTATACGGAGCCGATGGATTATAGAACTTTTCCGTGAAGTACGGAATCATTGCATCAACAACACGTGGATCCATAGGTGTAGCTGCCGCAAAGTCCAAGTACACGTTGTCTGTTGGATGGTCTGGTTTTGTGGAAGGCATTTGCATAACAAATCCTTTGGGTTTCTCGCGATCTTGCGGTTTTGCAATTTTACAATTTTGCGAGCTTATACGGTCTCGCAGTCTATGACTTTTTAGCTGAAGTCTGCGACGTAAAGGTCATGTTCTGGAAACGTGCAGATACAAAACTATCATCAAAATAATTATCCACCCACACCTCAAATGCATTTGACGGAGGAATACCAGTATCTCGCTGAGCTTTTCTCGCTAGACACGCCACTGTCATAGTGATATCAGCAACAAGATATGCCGTAAGCAGAGTAATAAAAATTGCTTGCCTTTTAGATGTTGGCTCACCAATCTTGTAGAGCGCTCGAGGCATGATCAAACGACACCAGATAAGACCCAAAATGCCCCAGAATCCCAAAAATCGCCAAGCTACCCACTGTGTAATGGCATCTGGGAGATGAGCATACGTCCACGATTCCGAATGAAAAATCTCTTTCATTCCCCAACCGGTCAGTTGTTCCAACGTGCCACCAACAACAACTGAAACCAGGAAGATAACCAAGTTATTAGCGTGGTGCTTGTGTAACTGGTAGCAAATAACCGTAAGAAACACCGCACCAGTTCCGTAGAGTGGAGAAAATGGTCCCCAGATAAGACCTACCCTACTCTCAGTAAGACCGGCGGTAATAAGCATCCAAATTTCTTCGATCAAAAGGCCAGCCATACAGCCCACAAAGAACAGGATGACTACCTGATACCAGCCAAGATGCATCTCGTCCAGATACACCGAAAGGTCTGCCTGTGTTGGCTTCGACTTTGGCTTAGAGAAAGGTGTGCTTTGAGACGCGACCGATGCATCATCCAACACGCCGCCTGAGATATCAGTGGAAGATACATTAGCGGTAGCGTCACCAGAAGCGCTGCTCGCAACCCCGTCGATCTTCTCGCCAGACGAAAGCCAGCCCCAAAAATAGCTCACTACGCGAACAAAACCACTTGCAACAAGATACACAAGTGTCAAAAGGGCTATAAGCGATGCAACAATAAAGAACATACAACCTCATTCAAAAAGTTCTTGTTCCATGATACGACAAGTAGTCACACTTAACAATCTACCTGCTATTATTTGCAAGTTACGTAAGAAAAGCCCATTTCTTGTGCGTGTCTAGATTCGTAACTTTTCTAAAAAAGTTTAGCGATTTTGAGATTTACACTTGCGCTCAGCCGTGAACTTGCGTATATTATTCCTCGCGTTCGCGGGCTTAGCGCAGTTGGTAGCGCGCAACCTTGCCAAGGTTGAGGTCGCGGGTTCGAACCCCGTAGCCCGCTCCATGATTTTTCGGCCGGATTCGTTTCGGCCTTTTTCATATGGCGAGATGGCCAAGTGGTAAGGCAGAGGCCTGCAAAGCCTTTATCCCCGGTTCGAATCCGGGTCTCGCCTCCAGTAAAGTAATAACCCCAGCTTTGGCTGGGGTTTCTTTTTTGTCGCGTGTGCACCTGTGCTTGCTGGAACTCTAGTCAAACGCGCCTGAAAAACTCAAAGAATCTGTATTTGGAGCACCGATTCTTTAATGAAATCAGGCAAATCTACAGATTCTTTAATGTTTTAAGGCAAAATCTACCGATTCTTTGAGAAAATCAGGCTCGTTCCCAGCTCGTCCAGGCACGCACATGCATACCTCGTATGCTCCAAGCAACCTAGCTCATCATCTTAACCAGGCGAACAATGGTGCCATTACCGGAAGGTTTCTCCTGGATAGACACAGCATCCATAAGCAGACGCATCAACTTAACACCACGGCCACGCTCCGCAAACTGACCAGTCTCAGGAGGCTCTTCATCATCAGAAACACTAAAGCCGCAACCACAATCCGAAACGTCAATAACTACTCTATCTGGATATGCGGAGACCGTGGTCAGCACGCCCTTCTCACACGCGTGATCAATAGCGTTGCCAATAGCTTCGCCAACTGCAAGTTCAATATCAAATTTTTGATCCGAGGTAAACGGAAGCGTCTTCATTAGCGCAATTGCCCTCGAGCGAGCGTCGCACATTTTGTTGGGATCAACTCTAAATGTTGTCTGGAACGACGGATGCGTGCCTGGCGCAAGCGGAGTAACACGTGACTTAGCAGTGCAGGTGCTTATAGGCAGAAAGTCGATAAGACCCATACGCACAAGCGCCTTAAACGCCGTTGGTTGTACGTTGGTAAGGCTCATAAGACCGCCAAGCGTCTTCATACGACGAACAGCGCACACAATAAAACCCATGCCACAAGAATCAATATACGAAACTTCCGACATGTTCAACACAATTCTTCTACAGCCACTGTTAATTAGCTGCTCAATCTGGGCCTTCACGCGTGGGACTCCCCTCACGTCAAGGTCTGTATTAACTGAAACAACTGCTATGTTTGGCTGCGTATACATACGTTTCTTGTTCCCGCGCAGCAACAAGAATTTCAGATATCTGCATTTTTTAGCGAGAAAATCGTCTAGTTGCTCTTCTTGCCAGAATCGACGTTACCAAGCTCGTCAAAGCGCAAAGCAACCATTGCAACATCATCGTCAAGTCTTCTGCCAGTATAGCGGTCAAGCGTGTTCAAGAACCTATTCAGCAAGCCATCAAACCCACGAGGAACCTCATTCATAATCATGTCGCGCAGACCAGTCTCACCAAAGAAAGCGCCTTCAGGACTGCGTGCCTCTGTGGTTCCATCAGTGTAAAGTAGCAGGATATCACCCTCATGCAAGCAAACGGTACCGTTTTTATACTCCATGTCGTGGAACGCCCCCACAACACCCGACTGCACATCCAAAAGCTCAGCGTCACCCGATTGAGCAGACACCAGAATCGCAGGTGGATGGCCAGCAGAACAGTACATAAGTGATGAGGTAGCAAGGTCAACAATGCCAACAAAAAGCGTTGCAAACGTCTCTACTCTTGAGAAACCTAACAAGAATTCGTTCAGGGTTGCCACCATGCGAGCAGGGGTTCTTCCTTCCCATGCATAAGCAGAAAGTGCCGTTTTAACTGCGGACGAAATAGATGCCGCCTCAATACCCTTACCAGAAACATCACCCATAATGATACACGCGCGACGGCCTGGAAGCTTAATCATGCTGTAAAAATCGCCACCAACAAACGCATCGGCGGTTGCAGATGAATAAATTCCCTCGGCAGAAATTCCCTCAACCTGTTGCAATTCATTCTTCATGCCTGACTGCAGCGCCTGCGAAATGTGTTTGTTCTGCTGACTCTCTTCGGCGCCAACTACCAGCGAGTGAACAAGAAGCATCACACGATCTAAGAAATCAAACTCAATGTCGCTCAAGGGCTCAGCGTTTTCTTCTCGTAAGAAAAGCCAGGTATGCTGCTCTCCTGCAAACTTGCCCAAGAAAAGCACAGCTCCCTTGCAGGGCAAACCTTGCGCGGCAAGCGCTCGGCTCAGCTCAGAATCAAGCTCAACCTCTTTAACTGATGCCTCACCCTCCCCTGTCTTGAGCCCCTCAACCGTCGATGAAAGCGCAATCTGCTTGCCGCCATCTTGCTGCTCAGCCGTGACTTGTGCGTCATTACCCACCTCAGCCGCACTTTGCGTGCCACCGTCCTGAGCACCACCAAATCCTTGCTCGGCGTCAAGCATATGAAGTGTAATGTTGCCCGTTACCTCGCAGCAATCTACCGAGAAAACCTGTGTATTAAGATCAGTTCCCACCGACCTCATAACCTGCTGCAGACGTTCACCAGAGATCTTCTCGCCCTCTGCAGTGCTATGGAGTAATCCTTGGCGTACGCGAGCTAATGCCTCGCGAAGCATGTCTCTACGCTGCGTCCTCATGGCTGACAACGCACCTACAAGCTGCACTGAGAGATAATTTGCAATAGAGTCAAGAAGTCTTGCATCCTCAACCAGAAGCGCACGCTTGCGCTCCCAGCCCACCTCAATCAGGGCAACAATGTGGCCGCCAAACCACACAGGCACCACAAGAAAACTGGTAAACGGAGGAAGATGACTTGCGTCAACGGTTATGACCTCACGTGTTTCCTCGTTAACTAGGTTACGCTTTTTAACCCTTCCCTGCTTAAGAGCATCCGAGTTCAGGGGCACAGTGTGCAAGCGGAGCGCGTGCTCAGAATAAAACAACAAACGCTCCAAAGAGCTGTTAAATGCAAAATAGCGAGGAATTCCGCTCAGTAATGCACTTCTCAGTGACTCCGTAACACCATGAAGGTGATACCCGTCTTGCTCGGCAAGATAAATAAGCGCACCATCGGCCTCAACAGTCTCTGAGAGCTCTTCTAACACACGTTCAATAAGCTGACTCATATCTTCCGAGTCAAGCGTATCCAAAACAATCTGGAGCGCTCCTGAGAGCCTCTTATTGGCGCGTCGAAGGTCCAACACCATTCGTTCATCATCGTGCATAGGACTAGACAGATCACGAAGCTTAGATGCTGATAAAACAATGGCTTGTGTAGGTGCACCAACATAATCTGCGCGCACACTCAGCACCTGCGACGTACCATCTTGCGAGGGAGCAGTCACCATAGAGGTAGAACTATCAATTGCAAACGGCAACGACTCTACAGAAAACGCCTCTTGCAAATTTTCTTGATTTGCAGGGGTAAACAAAAAGCGCACATCCAGGCCAGCAATTGTACCGTCAACCTTAGCAAATAAGGTTTCGGCTTCCTCGTTGGCGAGAAGAACTATGCCCTCCATATTAAAAACGATAACTGCATCACTGGTCAGTCGTAGCAACTGAGACAGAGTTGCAGCAACGGTTCCGTCGACAACTCCCTCAACACGCCTTACGCTCAGCTTGTTATCTGCCACAGTCACTCCTTACCAGCAAGGACAAAACAATCGCACTGCCTAAGTATACGAAAAAGGCGGACCTCCGAAGAGATCCGCCGAAATTTCGTGGTGTCGGAGGCGGGACTTGAACCCGCACAGCCATTAATAGGCCACTAGCACCTCAAGCTAGCGCGTCTGCCAATTCCGCCACTCCGACATGCTTTGCAGCGAGGGATATACTAACACATCTTCAAGCCCTATGGTTAAGAAAATTAAAACTTTTTCTAGGCGAGAAAATCTGAGTATCCCAAATTACTTCTGCCAACCAACAATGGTATTTGGAACATCCTCAAAAAGCTTAGGGCCAAAGTTGGCAAGACCTTTCTTAACAACATAGCAATCAGAGCCTGTATAGACAGGAAGATAACAATAGGTTTCCATTATCTTTTTCTCTGCCTGATTCATGAGTTTTATACGCTCATCAAAGTCTTTGGTAGAGACAACCTTTGAGAACATCTCATCAGTTTCTGCAGTGCCCTGCTTACCAAAGTTGGATGCAGAGGTGGAACCATAAAGCTGAACGCCAGTGTTATAAGAAGTTGAGGTTCCATTCCAACCAAAGAGGCAGACATCCCAAGAACCAGAGGTAAGAACCTTAGAGAACTCCGAAGATGGGTGAGAGTCAAGCGTCATATTAATACCAGCATCTTTACACATCTTCTGAATTGCTGCAGCACGGTTCTTTACATTAGTACCATCGCCAAACATCGTGTAAGCAAAGGTAACCTGCTGACCATCTTTCTCATAGAAATCACCATTGAGAGAATAGCCTGCATCCTCAAGGGTCTTCTTAGCAGCCTTGGTACGTTCTTCAGCAGACTTAAGGTTTTTGACATCATCAGGAAGATTATTCTCATAGCCCGCAGCCCAATACGGCCAAATCATAGAACCAGGAGTATCTTCTTTCCAGTTAACGCCCTGGAACACAATGGATACAAGAGTTGCTGGATCAACAACCTGACAAAATGCCTTACGAACTGCCACATCCTGGAGTACACCACGAGTAGAGTTGACCTCAATAACAGCAATAGATAAACCTAGGCCACGACGAATCTGTGCTTTATCACCAAGGCCAGAGAAGTTAGAAAGAAGCTCTGCAGAACCTGAGGTAGAACCACCAGTGGTGTCTACTTCTTCGTTTTTGAAGGCGTTAATGGTTGCTTGGGTATCCATCTGCTTGTACACAAGTGTGTCGAGCTTAGGAGCGTCTCCCCACCACTTAGGATTGGGCTTAAAAGTAGCAGAAGAATCATCATGTGAGTCAACAATGTAAGGGCCAGCACCAAGATCATTATTTGGCTCATTGTTGTAGCCATTATTAAAGAAATCTGGATCTTGAAGCTTTGGATGAAGTGCCCAAGACAAAACCGTCTCAATTGGATAGACTGCTTCTTTCATAGTAACAACAGCGGTTTTAGCAGTATCACCTTGAGCAACAGACTCAATCTTGTCATAGCCGTCAGTACTTGCAACCACAAATTTTTCATTTGTACCGCTCAGACAAACATATGCTGTTTGAATTGCGGTCCAGTCAATATCGGTGCCATCATTAAACTTAGCCTGATCAGTAAAAGTAAGGGTAGCAACCTGCTTGCCGTCCTTCTCCTCTACCTTATAATCCTTAATATAATCTTTATTAGGCTCAAACTTACTACCGTCAATATTGCCATAAAACAAATCACGTGGATTTATAAGACCATGAAGAATATTCATGTAAGTGGTATTACCAGCAAGATTGTAGTAATTCCACTGAGGTCCAACTTCAGTAATTGGTTGAGTTAAAGTACCGCCATCCTGAACCTCATCGCGAGATTTAGGATTGTTGTACTTCTTGCCCTTCTCTGGAAGAGGAAGCTGATCCAGAGGAGTGTTTGCAGGAGATCCGTCTTGAGGCTCAGTTCCAGTGTTGGAAGAGCCGCCACCCTGAGAGTTTGATGGAGCACAGCCAGCAAGGCCAAGGCCTGCAGCGGTGATACCAGTCAGAGCAAAGAACGAACGACGGGAAAAACTGTCAGCCATATGATCACCCATTTCGTTAAAGGCCTACAGATATTCACTTAACTATACGAAATTGCCTAAAAATACTCCATAGTAGAAACATTCCCGTAACAACCTCGTTCACTATTTGTAACAAATAGAACCCACACCTAGTTTTAAGTGCGGGTTCTTAAAAAAATATATTGAATCTTTATTACTCATTAGAAATGTGAGTTGCAGGAACCAGCTTACCATCCTGATAAATCATGCGTTCACGGGTACGCTCAATCTTTGGATCAGGAATTGGAATAGCCGAGAGAAGCGCCTTAGTGTAAGGATCTTGCGGATTAGTAAAGACCTCTTCAGTCTCGCCATACTCAACAATCTTGCCCAAGTGCATAACAGCAACAGTATCAGAAATGTGACGAATAACTGCAAGATCATGAGCAACAAAGAGATAAGAAATCTTCAACTGAACCTGAAGATCCTCAAGAAGGTTAATAATACCTGCCTGAATGGAGACATCCAGAGATGCAATTGGCTCGTCCAATAGAAGAATTTTTGGACTTGTTGCAAGGGCACGAGCAATTGCAATACGCTGACGCTGACCACCAGAGAACTGAGATGGGAAACGGTCAACATAGTCTGGGTTAATACCAACCAGACGCATAAGCTCACCAATACGGGTATTAATGTCTTCTTTGTTCCAACTCTGCGCCTGAAGCGGCTCTGCCAAAACGTCATAGACTGGCATACGAGGATCAAGAGAACTCATTGGATCCTGGAAAATTACCTGAAGATCCTTGCGAAGCTCTCTGCGCTGCGCAGCATTCTTAAGCTCAGCAACATCTTTACCGAGGACAGTAATGCGACCATCCTCAGGCTTCAACAGATCCATAATCTGCATCAGAGTTGTTGACTTACCAGAGCCAGACTCACCAACAAGCGCAAGAGTTTCTCCCTCATGAATCTCAAAGCTTGCACGGTCAACAGCAGTCATAGTGCCCTTGCTACGCCTAATAAAGCCCTTACCCTGAACAGGGAATGTCTTAGTAAGATTCTCAACCTTAAGCACAACAGGACGCTCATTACGAGGAACATCGACCCACTTTGGAAGGACTGGCTCAAAGTCTGGATACACCTCAGCATAAGTAAGGTTTTTCTCGCAAATCTCCTGAAGGTGGTGGCAAGATGCCAAGTGGCCCTCAGCAGCATTTGCAGGAAGCAATACTGGCTCTTTCTTAGAGCATTCAGCAGTAGCCATAGGACAACGTGGGTTAAAAGGACAACCAGTAGGAATGGCAGCAAGTGATGGTGGATTGCCCTTAATAGGAACAAGCCTGTGCTCTGCCTGAAGATGTGGTTTAGGAACAGCGCCTAGAAGACCCATGGTGTAAGGATGACGAGGTTCAGCAAAAAGCGTATCAACACTTGCGCGCTCGACGCCACGACCTGCGTACATAACCATAATATCATCAGCAGTACCTGCAACAACACCAAGGTCGTGAGTAATCAGAACAACTGCTGCACCAGTCTCTTTCTGTGCAACCTTCAAAACATCAAGAATCTGAGCCTGAATGGTTACATCAAGAGCAGTGGTTGGCTCATCTGCAATGATGATGTCAGGATTGTTTGCAATAGCAATAGCAATAACAACACGCTGACGCATACCACCAGAAAACTCATGTGGAAAGGAATCCAGACGATTCTCTGGATCAGTAATACCAACAATAGAAAGAAGCTCGATACAACGCTTACGAACATCTGCCTTACTCATGTTGGGATTATGCGTAAGTAGAGCCTCTGCAAGCTGGTCTCCAATAGAGAACATTGGAGTCAAAGCAGACAGTGGATCCTGGAAAATCATAGAAATCTTAGTACCACGAAGCTTTGACATCTCCTCATCGGTTTTGCCAATGAGTTCCTCATCACCAAGCTTAATAGAACCGGTAACGTGGGCATTATCATCAAGAAGGCCAATAAGAGATAAAGCAGTTACTGATTTACCAGAGCCAGACTCACCTACGATACCAAGGGTACGACCACCCCAAAGGTCAAAGTTAACACCACGGACTGCGTCTACACGACCAGCCTCAGTATTAAAGGAAACCTTAAGATTACGAACAGAAAGAACTGGATCGCCTGTAGGAGCACCCTTTGGACCGTTTGATTCGAGCAGTTCGTAGCGAAGGACATCGTCCATCTCTACACTTCCCTGCTTTGTTGAAGTATTAGTAGTGTCAGACATTATGCACGCTCCGTAGTTTCTTCAGAAACGATGCTACCCTCAAAATTATCAAGCTGAGCGTCATCTTTAGAAGAATCATCCTCTTCTTGATCTTTAACGCTACCAGCAGCGCGTGAATAAGGATCAAAAGCATCGCGAAGGCCATCGCCAATGAGCTGCAGGCCAACACAAACAACAATCAAAAATGCTGATGGAATCAGAATCATCCATGGAGTGGTAAGCATTGCAGAAGAACCGGCACTCAAAAGATAACCAAGGGAGGTATCTGGTGCCTTAATACCAAGGCCCAAGAAGCTGAATGCGGTCTCAGAGTTAATACCACCAATAACAGCCAAAACCAAATCAATAATAAGAATTGAGCCAAGGTTTGGAATAAGGTGACGAATGATGATAGTAAATGGCGAGACACCCATGTACTTAGCAGCCTTGACGTAATCTCTCTCACGTAAAGACAGTGCCATAGTACGGATAGTACGTGCACGACCAATCCAACCAAAGGCAGTCAGACCAAAGATAAGCATGAGCCAGCCAGATTCGCCACCTGATGCACGAACAATCATAGCAACCAGCAAGAAGCTAGGAATGACCATAAGCATATCAAGAAGCCACATACCAATCTTCTCTGGAATACCACGAACATATGCAATTGCAGTACCAATAATTGCCGAAATAATGGTGGTCAAAATTGCGTAGCTGATACCAATGGTCAAAGAGCGGCCAAGGCCATGAACAACGCAGGCGTAAAGGTCAATACCAGCACCATCAGTACCAAACCAATGCTTTGCATTAGGGGCCATGTTAATTGCAGTAAAGT
>ERZ772945.1966-NODE-1966-length-13521-cov-10.847988_pt1 | contig 13521 bp, 8 predicted proteins | sample MGYA00511681_ERZ772945 | MGnify/ENA primary metagenome ERZ772945 (study PRJEB29015, sample SAMEA2737943) | human oral metagenome | biome: human oral; feature: human-associated habitat; material: dental | place: China | collected 2143 ... | reverse complement strand
CTCCACATGGGCCATGCTATGGATGACACCATTCAAGATACGTATATCCGCTACAGCCGTATGCGCGGCTATTCCACACGCTGGATCCTCGGCACCGACCACGCGGGCATTGCTACCCAGACCAAAGTCGATAAAAAGCTGAAATCGGAAGGGGTTTCTCGCCTTGAGATTGGTCGCGAGAAGTTCATTGAGGCTTGCTGGGATTGGACGCGTGAGTACGGCGGCACCATCGTCGAGCAGATTAAGCGCATGGGCTGCTCCATTGACTTTGATGATGAGAAGTTCACGATGTCGCCGGAGTATACCCAGGCCGTGCGCAAGGTCTTTGTGGACTGGTATCACCATGACCTTATCTACCGCGGCAAGCGTATTGTCAACTGGTGTCCTCATTGTGAAACGTCCATCTCCGATGACGAAGCGGAATATGCTGACGAGAAGGGCCATCTGTGGTATTTGCGCTATCCGCTGAAGGAGCCGGTTGGCGGCATTGAATACATTACGGTGGCAACCACTCGTCCCGAGACAATGCTTGGCGATACGGGCGTCGCGGTCTCTCCCCAGGATCCCGAGAAAGCTGCTCTGGTAGGCGCGACGGTCGTGCTGCCCATTGTGGGCCGCGAGATCCCTATTTTCTCGGATTGGCATGTCGATGCTGCTTTTGGCACCGGTTTTGTCAAGGTTACTCCGGCGCATGACCCCAACGACTTTGCCATGGGGGAGGCGCATGGCCTTGAGAAGATCAACATCTTCGATGAACATGCCGTGGTTGTCGACGGCTACGGCGAGTTTTCCGGCATGGATCGCGACCAGGCACGCGAGGCTATCGTAGCCTGGTTTGAAGCGCATGACCTTCTCGATCACGTCGAAGACCTTGAGCATTCCGTCATGCACTGTTATCGCTGCGGCACTACGCTTGAGCCATGGCTCTCTGAGCAGTGGTTTGTTGCCGTTGATAAGCTTAAAGAGCCTGCTGCACAGGCGGTTCGCAAAGGAGACGTTACCTTCCATCCCGAGCGCTGGACGCAGACCTATCTCACGTGGATGGATAACCTTCGTGATTGGAACATCTCCCGGCAGCTTTGGTGGGGGCATCGCATCCCTGTCTTTTACTGCGACGATTGTGGCTGGCAAGACGCCCTTATGGAGGATACGGATGTCTGTCCCAAGTGCGGCGGCCATCACGTACATCAAGATGAGGACGTCTTGGATACCTGGTTCTCCTCGCAGCTCTGGACTTTTGCTACACAGGGCTGGCCCGAACATCCTGAGCAGCTTGAGGGTCATCATCCCACAAAGGTACTGGTAACCGCTCGCGATATCATTGCTCTTTGGGTGGCACGCATGATTATGAGCTCGCTTTACTTTACCAAGGAGATTCCATTTCATGACGTGTTTATTTACGCTACCATCTTGGCTAAAGACGGTAGCCGCATGTCAAAGTCCAAGGGCAATGGCGTCGATCCCATGGATCTCATTGCCAAGTACGGCGCCGATGCCATGCGTTATAACCTGTTGACGCTTATTACCAACAATCAAGATGTCAAGTTTGATGCGGTTTTGGATAAGAAAACCAAGGAGCTTCTTGAGTCTCCCCGAACCGATCAGGCTCGCTCCTTTGTGACAAAAATCTGGAATGCAAGCCGGTTTGTGCAGATGAACCTTGACGGTTATACGTCAGGTGAGCCAAAGGCAAAAACGCCGGAAGATGCGTGGATGTTCTCGCGCCTTGCCCGTGTGGCTGCGGAGACTACAGAACAGCTTGAGTCCTACGGTTTTGGCGATTACGCCCGCAACATCCAGACGTTTTTCTGGAACGATGTCTGCGACTGGTACATTGAGCTTTGCAAGTCTCGTCTTTTGAACGGAGATACTGAAGAGCGCCTTCAAGTTCAGCGAAATCTTGTATTTGTGTTGGACGTGTCTATGCGTCTTTTGCATCCTGTGATGCCGTTTGTGACGGAAAGCGTTTGGGATGCCCTGCCTGCATCGGGCGTGTTCAGCCATGATGCAACGTTTTTGATGACTGCCGCATGGCCCAAGCCTCAAGAGCTTGCTCGCTTCATTAATGACGAGGCCGAGCATAACTTCTCACTTGCAAAGACGGTGGTTTCTGCAGCTCGCTCAACACGGGCACGCTACCGCCTGTCGCCAAAGGCGGAGCTTTCTGTGGCGGTTCGCGCAACGCCGGAAGATGCCGATGCGCTTACAAAGCAGACAGGCTTCATCCAGAGCGTCGGCCGCATTTCTGAGTTACACATCGGTAAGGACATCCAAAAGCCCGAAGGTTCCGTTTCCGTTGCCGAGGGCAGTCTTGAGCTGTATGTAATTCTGGGAGATCTTGTTGATTTGCAGGCTGAAGCAAAACGTCTTGAGAAAGATCTTGCCTCCGCCGAAAAAGAGCTTCTCGGCGTCAAGCGCACCCTTGCCAACGAGGGCTTTGTTGCCAAGGCTGCGCCGGCGGTCATCGAGAAGAAGCGTTCGCGTGCCGCTGAGCTTGAAACTCTTGTTGCACAACTCAAGCAGCAGATTGCCGACTTTTCATAGATGAGGTGCATTATGCCGCAGTACAAGTCCGATATCGAGATCGCTCAAGAGACACCTATGCTTCCCATTGTTGACGTGGCGAGAAGAGCCGGTATTCGTGAGGATCTTCTTGAGCCGTATGGTCGTTACAAGGCAAAGGTCAATTCTCGCCTCCTTGCCGATACCCCTGAGCGCGGCAAGCTTATCCTGGTGACCGCCATCAACCCGACTCCGGCGGGGGAGGGCAAAACTACCACGTCGGTCGGTTTGGCGGATGCACTCAATCAAGCGGGACACAAGGCAATGCTGGCACTTCGCGAGCCTTCGCTCGGACCTGTTTTTGGCATTAAAGGCGGAGCCGCGGGCGGCGGGTATGCGCAGGTTGTTCCCATGGAGGATATAAATCTGCACTTCACGGGTGATTTTCATGCGATAAGTGCTGCGAATAACCTTTGTGCCGCGATGCTTGATAACCATATCAAGCAAGGCAATGAGCTTGGGATTGATCCACGGCGCGTGGTGTGGAAGCGCTGCGTTGACATGAACGACCGCCAACTTCGCCATGTGGTAGACGGTTTGGGCGGCATTGCGGATGGTATGCCCCGCGAGGACGGCTTCGATATCACGGTCGCCTCTGAGGTTATGGCGGTGTTTTGCCTTGCATCAGGTATTTCTGACTTGAAAGAACGCCTGAGCAAGATGATTGTTGCCTATACCTTTGACAGACGTCCGGTAACGGTTCATGACATCCATGCTGAAGGCGCCATGACTGCGCTTTTGAAAGATGCGCTTTTGCCCAACCTGGTACAGACGCTTGAGCATACGCCGGCGCTGGTACACGGCGGTCCTTTTGCCAATATTGCCCATGGATGCAATTCCGTGGAGGCAACAAAAACAGCATTACGTTTGGCTGATTATGTAATTACCGAGGCAGGCTTTGGAGCCGATCTTGGTGCCGAGAAGTTTCTTGACATCAAGTGCAGAAAGTCCGGGCTTTTTCCGAACGCCGTGGTCTTGGTGGCTACGGTGCGTGCCCTCAAATATAACGGTGGGGTTCCTAAGGCAGAACTTGGGTCTGAAAATCTTGCGGCTCTTGAGGCGGGCCTTCCAAACTTGCTGCGCCATGTTGACAATCTTAAAGGCGTATATGGCTTGCCCGTGGTGGTGGCCATTAATGCATTTCCCACTGATACCGCATCTGAACTGGAGCTTATTGAAAAAGCGTGCAAAGCTCATGGAGTGGATGTGGCGCTTTCTGAGGTTTGGGCAAAGGGCGGCAAGGGGGGACAGTCGCTGGCGGAGGCGGTACTTCGCCTGTGCGAGAGGTCTCCTGAGCCCAAATATGCCTATGATTTGGGTGAGAGCCTTGAGCAGAAGATGGCATCCATTGCCACCAAGATATACCATGCCGAGGGCGTTGACCTTACCCCTGCCGCCGCAAAGCAGATACAGCAACTTGAGGGCTTGGGCTTTGGGGAGCTCCCTGTTTGTATGGCAAAGACGCAATATTCGTTTTCGGACGATCCTTCTCGGTTGGGCGCGCCGGAACATTTCCGTATTACGGTGCGAGAAGTGCGTGTTTCTGCCGGCGCCGGCTTTGTGGTATGTCTGACCGGAAACATTATGACCATGCCGGGTCTGCCCAAGAAACCGGCAGCGGAAAATATTGACGTACGCGAAGACGGACGAATTGTGGGTCTGTTCTGATGTCGGTTCCAAAAACGCCAGAAGACGTGAATTTTACAAGGTATACCTGTGAAGAGTATGCATGTCACCTTGCCGCTCGGGAGCCCATTCCCGGAGGCGGCGGAGCGGCCGCATACACCGGTGCCTTAGGGATAGCCTTGGCGGCCATGGCGGGTGCTTTCGCATTGGGTAAGCCTCGCTATGCCGCCTATGAAAAAGATCTCACGTCTCATATCGCCCGCGCCGAGCGCCTCCGTAAAGAACTTCTTGAACTGGTTAATGAGGATTCTCGACAGTTTCTTTTGGTATCCGATGCGTTTGCCATTCCCAAGGACAACCCTTCTCGTTCGGCGTGTATTGAAGAGGCACTTATCGCTGCGGCAAAACCACCCCTGAGAGTAATGGAAGTCATTTGCGAGACCATTGCGCTCCTTGAAGAGATGCAGGTCAAAGGTTCACGGCTTTTGCTCTCTGACGTGGGTTGCGGTGCGGCGCTTTCTCGCGGTGCCCTTGAGGCAGCCTCTCATACCGTCTTTGTCAATACACGCTCAATGCAAGATCGCGTATATGCCGCATCTGTTAACGAGCGAGCAAAAGCGCTTATGGATGAGTGGATTCCGCGAGCGGAAGCTCTTTCTCGCCACGTGAGTGCGCATCTGCAAGGGGAGGAAGCATAATGGCTGAAAAATTGCGAGGCGCTCCGGTTGCTGCGGCGCTTACGGAGGAGCTCTCCATCCGGGCTGCCGTACTGGCCGATAGAGGTGTGACACCTACGCTTGTCGTTCTTCGTCTTGGCGAGCGTGCCGACGATCTTGCCTATGAGCGGGCAACCCTCAAACGTGCCGAGAAGATCGGCATCGCCGTGAGACAGACAGTGCTTTCAAGCAATGCGTCGCAGTACGACGTTGACGAGACAATCCGTGATATTTCCTCGGATCCGCACATTCACGCCTGCCTGCCCCTGCGACCGTTTCCAAAAACGATTGACGAGGCAGGTGCTTTCGCACTCCTTTCTCCGAACAAAGACGTTGATTGTGCCACCGATTCAATGTTGCTTGCCACGCTTTCAGGACGTTCTTTCGCCCTTGCACCCTGTACGGCCGAGGCGGTCATTGCCATACTTGACCACTACGGCATTGAAATTGCAGGAGCACGTGTTGCGGTCGTGGGGCGCTCCAACGTGATTGGTCGTCCTGTTGCGGCTCTTTTAACCATGCGCGATGCTACGGTAACGCTGTGTCACAGCCGTACCGTTGACTTACCTTCGGTTACCCGTGAGGCAGAAATACTTGTGGTAGCTGCAGGTCGGGCGCGTATGGTTGGCTCTGGGTATGTTGCACCCGGACAGACGGTTATTGACGTGGGCATTAACTGGGACGAAACATCACAAAAGCTCGTTGGTGACGTTGATGCAGAAGCGATTAAAGACATCGTTGCCGCATACACACCTGTTCCCGGCGGGGTAGGCAGCGTAACCACCGCTATTCTCGCCAAACACGTTATTGAAGCAGCAGAAAGGACGCTGGTTTCGTGACAGAAGAAACACACGCAACAGAGGCGCAAAAAGAAACACACGCAAAAGAGATACATACGAAAGCAGTGCATACGAATACCGTTCATTCGGAGTTCGCCCCGCTTGATCAGGCACGCGTGCGCGCTGCGGTGAGGGAGTTTCTTTTGGCCATCGGAGAAGATCCCACACGAGAGGGGCTCCTTGAGACGCCTGACAGAGTGGCTCGGGCTTGTGCGGAGCTCTTCAGTGGCATGCAGGAAGATCCGGCGGCCCATCTGCGTAAACAGTTCTTTGAAGAGGGAAACCACGAGATGGTCATTGTTCGCGACATCCCGTTTTCCTCTACCTGCGAGCATCATATTCTGCCGTTTGTGGGAAAGGCGCACGTATGCTATATCCCTAAAAGAGGCCGTATTACCGGACTCTCTAAGATTGCCCGCTGCGTGATGGGGTATTCGCGTCGCCTACAAGTGCAAGAGCGGCTTTGTGGTCAGGTGGCCGATGCGATGATGGCCGAACTTGACCCTTTGGGCGTACTGGTTGTCATGGAAGCAGAACATACCTGTATGACCATGCGAGGCGTCAGGAGTGCCGGTGCGCTGACGCTTACCTCAGCGGTGAGGGGCATCTTTAAGGATAACGAGAAGACCCGCGCAGAAGCCATGCGTCTTTTGGGTTTGTAGGGAGATCCATGTCATATCACATACCGTTTGAGGTGAGCGATTACACCTATGAGCAAGCCATGTTGGCGCTTCAGGCTACTAAAAAATTTGGTATTCAACCTCTTTTGGAATCTGTTTCGGAGATGCTTCTTGAGCTGAAGAACCCTGATGAGTGTTTCAGGAGCGTACAGATTGCTGGTACTAACGGCAAGACCTCAACGTCGCGCTATACCGCAGCGTTTTTACGCGGGGAGGGTCTGAAAACGGCTCTCTATACTTCACCTGAGCTGGTGAAGTACACCGAACGCATGGAAATAGACGGCACACCCGTGACGGAGGAGATATTTGGACACGGCATTGCCGCCGCCGTGGCTGCAGGTAAGCGCGTAAATGCCGCACGTATTGCAGCAGACAAGCGTGCCTATGACATTACCGAGTTTGACCTTTTGACGGTAGCCGCACTTACGATTTTTGCAGAGGCGGGCGTCGATGTTGCGGTGTTGGAGTGTGGTATGGGAGGCCGTTGGGATGCCACGTCAGCGGCAAAAAACATTACCTCTGTAGCCATCACCGGCATAGGCCTTGATCATACCCGTATTTTAGGCAACACGCTCGAAGAAATCGCAGGTGAGAAGGCCGCCATCATACAAAGAGGTCGCAGCTGCGTGCTTGGCGTGGGAACGGCAACACCCGTATCCGTAGAAGATGTCTTTCTTTCCCGTGCGGCTGAACAAGGGGTGGTTCCAACGCTGCTCCGTGCAACTGACGTTTGCGATGTAGCGGGGGAGATGCAGGAAGGTATGGTACGCCACCATGCCGATCTTCCATGTGCAACGTTTGCCATAACCAAGCATCCCACACGCCTCGGCTTTCCTCTTGAGCTGACGGTAAAAACACCACGAGCAACTCACGGAGACCTTGCGGCGCTCAAACCAAGGTATCAGGCTGCAAATATTGCGCTGGCCCTGTGCCTTGCGGAAGATTTTCTCGACCGGCCACTTGATGCGGATAAGGCATTTGATGCAGCAATCGGCTGTCCGACGCCCGGTCGTTTTCAACTCTTACGTCCGGATCCTCTGGTGCTTATTGATGCGGCGCATAACCCGCAGTCGGTGGCAACATTTCTGACAGCCATCCGCGACGTTGAACCCAACCCACTTTATCGGCCCAAACTTTTGACCGCTGTTTTGGCCGATAAAGATGTTTTTGGTATTGCAGAACTTCTCGCCAAGGAATTCCCCGCCATGATTGTGACACAAACGGATTCCGCGCGTGCGTTACCGGCAGATGAACTGGCAAAGATATATCGAGATCTAGGGGCACAGGTAGAGGGCGTTTTTCCCACGGTGGAAAAGGCCGTGCGTGCTCTTGCTCATGAATCATACGTGGCTTGCGGTACCATTACGCTGGCAGGAGAGGTGATGTCGTCTTTGAGAGGTTTGTAAAATCGTCTAATTTATAAGCAGATTCTTTATTCTTGTGTCTATCCGTCCCATTTTGGTTTACGATAGATGCGCTTGTGGTTCTTATTTTCTAACCGTTGCCCGCCACAGCTTCAAATCGATTCTAAGGAGTTCCCGAGATGCAGGAAATTCTCGACCAGATCATCACCCCTGAGGTACGTATGGTCCTCTACCTTATGGTCATCTGTGTAGTTATGCTCTACATCCTTTCCATTATCTACGTCATTCGTGACGCCCAGCGCCGCGGCGCAGAGCCTTGGTGGATGTGGGCGGTCATCTCGGTTGTTCCTATTGTGGGGCTTTTGGCGTATGTTATTTTGCGTCCGAGCAGCTACCTCATTGACCGTGAGGAGCAGGATTTGGATATTGCCCTTCGCGAGCACCAACTTTCACACTATGGCATCTGCCCCAAGTGCTCGTCACCCATTGACCGTGACTTCATCGTGTGTCCCATCTGCAATACGCAGGTACGCAATGTGTGTCCAACGTGCCATCGTCCACTGAATGCAGACTGGAAGGTCTGTCCGTATTGCCGCACTCGTATCCAGTAGTGTATCTATGGTTTTGTGCGTAGGACTGACAGAGACTATTAAGGCGGCTACTCGCAGCTTCTTAAAAGCGGGGTAGTCGCCGTTACGTGTGTTTGTAAGGTCTTGTGCGTTTCTCGCTTAAAACTGATTGTGTGCATCAAGCGCAGAAAATAAGGAAGGTTTTATATATGAAGGTTCTCTACAATGACGGCCATGTAGGAGAAATCGATGATGCCGCTGAAGAGCTGCATGTTATTCGCCACACCGCAGCTCACATTTTAGCTCAGGCTATCAAGCGTTTGTATCCTGAAGCAAAGTTTGCCTATGGTCCTGCCACCGAAAACGGCTTTTACTATGACGTAGACCTTGGTGATACCAAGATCAATACAGAGGACTTTTCTGCTCTTGAAGCCGAGATGAAAAAGATTACCAAAGAGAATCTCAAAATCGAGACGTTTGAGCTTTCTCGTGACGAGGCCATTAAGCTCATGGAAGAGCGTGGCGAGACGTATAAGGTAGAGCATATCGGTGATTTGGATCCCGCGGAGCGTATTACCTTCTATAAGCAGGGCGAATACATTGACATGTGCGTGGGGCCACACCTTCTCTACACCAAGGGCGTTAAGGCGTTCAAACTGACGGGCGTCTCAGGCGCATATTGGAAGGCCGACAAGAACAACAAAATGCTTACGCGTGTCAACGGTACGGCATTTGCGACAAAAGACGAGCTTGAACAGCACCTTAAGATGCTTGAGGAGGCCGAGAAGCGCGACCATCGCAAGATTGGTCGTGAAATGGAACTCTTTATGATGTCCGATTTCGGTCCGGGTTCTCCGTTCTGGCTTCCCAATGGTATGGCAGTGCGCAATGCGTTGACTGACTACTGGCACGAGATGATGGTTAAGTTCAACTATGAAGAGGTGCTCACACCACAGATCCTCTCGCGTTCTTTGTGGGAAACTTCAGGTCACTGGGATCACTACAAAGAGAATATGTATACTACGTCGGTTGATGAAGAAGACTTTGCCATTAAGCCTATGAACTGCCCTGGCGCATGTCTTATTTATAAGAACCGCCCACGTTCTTATCGCGATCTGCCTTTAAAACTTGCTGAGGCCGGTCTCGATCACCGATATGAGATGAAGGGCGCTCTTCACGGTCTTTTCCGCGTGCGCGAGTTCACTCAAGACGATGCTCATATCTTTATTCGACCCGATCAGATTACTGAGCAGGTTGCCGATGCGTCACACTTGATTACCGCGTACTATGCTCAGTTTGGCTTCCCGTATCGCGTTGAGCTTTCCACGCGTCCGGAGAATTCCATGGGTTCTGATGAGGATTGGGAGTGTGCGGAACAGGGCTTAAAGGATGCGCTTGAATCCATGGGCATCGACTATGTGCTCAACGAGGGCGATGGCGCGTTCTATGGACCCAAGATTGACTTCCATCTTACGGATTGCTTGGGTCGCTCATGGCAGTGCGGTACCATCCAGCTTGACTTCCAGCTCCCGCATAACTTTGAGCTTGAGTACGTTGACAGCGACGGTACCAAAAAGCAGCCCATTATGATTCACCGTGCGGGCTTTGGTTCGTTTGATCGCTTTATCGGTATTCTCACCGAGCATTATGAAGGTAAATTCCCTGTTTGGCTTGCTCCCTGCCAGGTTAAAGTGTTGCCGGTGTCCGAGAAGTCCCGCGAGTATGCGCATGAGGTAGCCAGTGCTCTTCAGGCAGCCGGCATTCGTGTCAAGGTCGATAACCGCGACGAGAAGATTGGCTACAAGATCCGCGAGGCCCGTTCTCTCGATCGTGTGCCGTACATGCTGATTATTGGTGAGAAAGAAGTCGAGGCCAAAAATATCTCTGTGCGCGATCGTTCGAATGAGACCGTTCAGAGCACGCTGGACGCCTTTATCGCAAAGGTAAAAAAGGAGAATGACGAGCGTCTTGGCTAAAACAACGCGAGAAATTCTCTCTGAGTATGCAGCTTATATGGGAACAAACCGCTGTCGGCTTGTTCCCATTTCTGCATGGGAGGCGCTTCTATCTGACGATACAGTTGTGGTGGACACTGATGCAACACCTGCTGATGCGGTTGCGGTGCACGTTGACGCAGCGGCTCATGGTGGTGTGGCAAACGTTGGTGCGGCGGCTACTGGCGCTCGCACGCTTAAGCCTCAGCTCATTGAGCCGCTTTGCGGGCGTCCCATTAGTGTCGTTGATGTGAAGGGCCGTGCGCGTCAGTTGGCGGCTTTACGTGAGCATGATTTCTCCGCTGCTTCTGCGATATCGTTTCTCGTTGCCGATGTACGAAGGTTTGGCTGTGAGCTCAGTCCTGCATGCAGGCTCGGTTCGTGGCTCACCATTGACGAAGACCCTGGATTTCCTGACTTTGTGGTCGTGGGCATTGCTAAGGACGCTGATGTACGTGTTGTGACGTTAGTTGAAGCTGTGGCGGCGGACGCCGATAAAATACAAGCGGCTTTTGGCTCAGATGAAGTGCGAGAAGCCAGGCGTACTTTTCGCCACCATGCCAACGACGCCGCAGCGGTGATAGCGGCATACCTACGCGCGCATCCCAAGGTGGCTGAAGTACGATATCCGGGCCTTAAAGATAAAGAACAGTTCAAAATTGCTTCGACGCAGCTTGTCGGAGGATTTGGCCCGATTGTGGATTTTCGGACCAAAGAGCTGCCCGATGTTTGGCAAAGACTCAAAGTCACCGATGACGATCCTAAGCAGCAAATATTGAATCTTGGGATATAAATAAAGAAAGTTTGAGATGTAAATAGAGAATTGTCGGTCAGCGGCGCATATTTGTCGGCGAACGCTGCTATAATTTGTACGATGTCTGTACCTAGTCCAGGAGGGGACCAGATGACAAAGAAAGCAACAAAAATTGAGGATGTTGAAACTTTGCACACTCGTCTTGCAGAGATGCGCGAGGCACAAGCTGAGTTTGCAACATTTTCCCAAGAGCAGGTCGATAAGATCTTTTATGAGGCCGCTCTTGCCGCCGAGAAGGCGCGTGTTCCTCTTGCTCGCATGGCCGTTGAGGAGACCGGCATGGGTGTTATGGAGGACAAGGTCATTAAAAACCACTATGCTGCGGAGTATATCTTCAACAAGTACAAGCACATGAAGACATGCGGTGTCGTTGAGGAAGACAAAGCCGGTGGATACAAGGTAGTCGCAGAGCCTATGGGTATTGTCGCGGCTGTCATTCCGACAACCAACCCCACTTCTACGGCAATCTTCAAGTCACTTCTCGCGCTCAAAACGCGCAACGCCATCCTCATCTCGCCGCACCCACGCGCAAAGGGCTGCACTATTGAGGCTGCTCGTATCGTTCGTGATGCTGCCGAGAAGGCCGGCTGCCCCAAAGGCATTATCGATTGGGTGCCAAGCCCAACCATTGAGCTTACCGCGGCCGTTATGGGCAATGCCGACATTATCTTGGCTACCGGTGGCCCCGGCATGGTCAACGCCGCCTATTCTTCGGGCAAGCCTGCGCTTGGCGTTGGCCCCGGCAACACGCCTGCCATTATCGACGATACCGCCGATATCAAGCTTGCCGTCAACTCTATTATTCACTCAAAGACGTTTGACAACGGTATGATTTGCGCTTCCGAGCAGTCCGTGACCGTTCTTGACAGCGTCTACGATGAGGTTAAGAAAGAGTTTGCTGCGCGCGGCTGCTACTTCCTTAAGGGCAAGGAGCTCGACGCCGTCCGCAAGACCGTCATCATCAACGGTGCGGTCAATGCCGGTATCGTGGGTAAGTCAGCTCACTTCATTGCCGAGACCGCCGGCGTTAAGGTTCCCGAGGGCACCAAGATTCTTATCGGCGAGGTTACATCCGTTGAGCCTTCCGAAGAGATGGCGCACGAGAAACTCTCACCCGTTCTTGGTATGTATCGCGCTAAGAACTTTGACGACGCTCTTGCCAAGGCCGAGCGTTTGGTTGCCGATGGCGGCTATGGTCACACCTCGTCTCTGTACGTTAATGTCAATGAGACCGAGAAGATCCAGAAGCACTATGAGGCAATGAAAACCTGCCGTATTCTCATCAATACACCATCTTCTCAGGGTGGCATCGGAGACCTTTACAACTTCAAGATGACGCCATCTTTGACGCTGGGCTGCGGCACATGGGGCGGCAACTCCGTTTCCGGCAATGTTGGACCCCAGCACCTGCTGAACTACAAGTCTGTTGCAGAGAGGCGTGAAAACATGCTTTGGCTTCGTACTCCCGAGAAGGTTTACTTCAAGAAGGGCTGCATGCCCGTTGCTCTACGCGAGCTCAAGGATGTCTACGACAAGAAGCGTGCCTTCATCGTTACCGATCAGTTCCTCTACAAGTCCGGCTTCACTAAGAAGATTGAAGAGTCCCTCGATGAGATGGGCATCGTTCATTCTTCGTTCTGGGATGTCGCTCCCGATCCAACGCTTCAGTGCGCTCTTGAAGGTCTTGCTCGCCTGCGCGCCTTTGAGCCCGATTGCATTATCGCCATCGGCGGTGGATCTGCCATGGATGCAGGTAAGATTATGTGGTCCATGTACGAAAACCCGGACGAGAACTTTGAGGACATGTCTGCGGACTTTATGGATATCCGCAAGCGCGTCTACAACTTCCCCAAGATGGGCAAGAAGGCGTTCTTCATTGCCATTCCAACCTCTTCGGGTACCGGCTCTGAAGTTACTCCGTTTGCCATTATTACCGATGCAGATACCGGCGTAAAATGGCCTGTCACTGACTACGAGCTCATGCCTAACATGGCCATCGTTGATACCGACAACATGATGACGCAGCCTAAGGGTCTGACTTCCGCTTCTGGTATTGACGTTTTGACGCACTGCCTTGAGGCTTACGTCTCCATGATGGCTTCCGATTACACCGATGGTCTGGCACTGCGCGGTATGAAGCTTGTCTTTGATTATCTGCCACGCGCCTATGAGAATCCCAACGACGTTGAGGCACGCGATCACATGGCTAACGCTTCCTGCCTTGGTGGCCTTGCCTTCGCGAATGCGTTCCTTGGCGTGAACCACTCAATGGCTCACAAGCTGGGCGCCTTCCACCACATTCCTCACGGCTGGGCAAACGCCGTTATCCTGACGCGCGTTATGCGCTATAACGCCTC
>ERZ772945.1964-NODE-1964-length-13524-cov-10.315985_pt1 | contig 13524 bp, 10 predicted proteins | sample MGYA00511681_ERZ772945 | MGnify/ENA primary metagenome ERZ772945 (study PRJEB29015, sample SAMEA2737943) | human oral metagenome | biome: human oral; feature: human-associated habitat; material: dental | place: China | collected 2143 ... | reverse complement strand
GCCATGCACAGAAGGAAACGACACGGCAGATGGCCAGCATCGCACGGTGGCAGCAGCAGGTAATGGTGCCCGAGTCGCGGGTGACGCTAAGCGTGGCTGAAGACAGCCTTTCCCTCCTGCCCACAGGCGCAGGCTACACCGCTCGCAAAGAACAGGCGCACGTGAAAGTGAGCCGACGGCCCTCGGCAGACAAAGAAAGCCCTGCACAAATCATCATCGAGGCGGGATGTGACAGTTTGGAGGTGCAGTGCGCACGCTATGAGCAGCGCATCGAAACCTTGCAACAGCAAATTCAGACGCAGCACAAGCGGCGTTCAAACACTACTCAAATGCAAAAAGAAACGCATTTCAATGACCTGAGAATGCTCTTCTTCGCCTATGTGGCTGGGGTGGCGACCGGCATAGTATTAATTTTAATCATAAAGAAAAAATGGCAAAAAGTGTTTTAGACGGAACCAACCTCATACTGAGTGTTGACGGTAAGGCCCTCGGCTTTTCAACGGGCTGCAAGGTAAGCACATCGACCGAGACAGGTGAGCGTGTGACCAAGGAAGCCGCAAGTGGCAAGTGGAAGGAAAAGTATGTGAAGAGCTTTTCGGAGAGCATCTCGGCCGATGGATGCGTGCTCACGGACGGCGACGATGACATGCCCACCTACGATCAGCTCAAGGACAAGATGTTGAAAGGCGAGCCTGTCGATGCCGCCTACGGTCTGCGTGACGGTGACAAGCGTACAGGCAAGGCGGCCGGCGGCTACAAGGGCAAGTATATCATTACCTCATTAGAGCTTGACGGTCAGGCCGGCGATGACGGTAAGTACAGCATCAACCTCGAGAACTGCGGAAAAGTAGAGAAACAGGGAACAGGTTTGACAGACACAACGACACCCAAGCAGGGTGGCGGCGGTGGCGGTCATTCATAACATTCACAAGGTTACGTTATGAAAAAGCAAATTTTGAAACTGACGGTCGGCGGACGGGAATATCCCTGCCGCGTGACCATGGGCGCGATGGTGCGCTTTAAGCGCGCCACAGGCAAAGATGTGAGCCAGCTCAATCAGAGCGACATCAGTGAGCTTGTGCAGTTCATCTATTGCTGTGTGCAGAGTGCGTGTAAGGCCGACGATGTGGCGTTCGACGTAGACTTCGAAACGTTTGCCGACCTGCTTGAGCCTGATAGTCTCAATAGCTTTTATGCACAGATGGGCGATGCCGAAAAAAAAACGACGGTGAAGGCCCGGACGTAGGCATTGAAGAGTTGCAAGGTATCGCGTTGGGGTGCATGGGAATGAGTTTGAACGACTTCTGCCAATGCACCCCTCCCGAGTTTCAAGCGGCATGGCAGGCGTGGCACGAATGGCATGAGAACGAGCAGCGTGGTGAATGGGAACGCTTGCGCATGGCCTGCCTCTGTATGCTGCAACCCTACAGCAAGAACACGCTCTCACCTCGCGACGTGATGCAGTTCCCGTGGGAGGAAGAAGCGAAAAAGCCACAAGAAGAAATCAGCAACGAGGAATTGAAGCGGCGCTATAGGGAAGCCAAGCAGGCCGCAGGATTGAAATAAAGAAAATGTTATTTGTGTTTCATCACACCGATGCAAAAGAGCAGGCCAAAGGTAATCACCACAAGACAAACGGCTACGGTGAAGACCGAAGCAATGGGATGCTCACTGATGAGCCTAAAAACAGGTGTCCAATGAATCGCTAACATAAGTACTGTTTATAATAGTTGTTGGGGCAAAGATAATAAAAAAGCAAGAAACAATGGCAAAAGAGGTTAGTTTTTTAATCAAAATACACGATGACGGCGGCGCAAAGCGCGTGACAGCCAATGCCGAAGAGATGGGGCGTGTCATTCGTAGTGTGCAGAACGAAGCCGAAAGATTGAAGCGCGACGTGCTCACATGGAGTGAAGCTGCACAAGCTGTGGGCGTATTACAGAATGCCATCGGTGAGCTGCAGGGCGTTTTTAAGGATTTGACAGAGGCCTATCAGGTGCAGTTGGTAGCTGAAACACAATTAGAGACCATCATGCGGCAGCGCATGAATAGTACCGATGAAGAGATACAGCATATCAAAAACCTTTGTTCTGCCCAACAGGAATTGGGCGTCATCGGCGACGAGGTGCAGCTCAGCGGTGCCCAGCAAATGGCAACTTTCCTGAAACAGAAGGAAAGCCTTGATGTGCTGATACCGGCCATGAACAACCTCATTGCCCAACAGAACGGCCTCAATGCTACCAACCAAGATGCCGTGGGTATCGGCAACATGATGGGTAAGGCGATGCAGGGGCAGACGGCTGTGCTTCAACGTGTGGGCATCACGTTTGACGAAGCACAGGCACATGTACTTCAATATGGCACGGAAAGCGAACGTGCCGCCATGCTGGCAGAGGTGATTACCGCCAATGTCGGCAACATGAATGCAGAACTGGCTAAGACCGATGCCGGAAAGCAAAAGCAGCTGGAGAATACGTTGGGTGACATCAAGGAGAAGTTGGGGAGCATGGTACAGGGCGCGATGCCCTTTGTAACCATCACCGCGCAAGCCATGATCTGCGTGGCCGGCTGCATCAAACTCATCACATCCATACAAGCACTCGGGGCCGCATTCAGTCTGACTGCCATCAAGAGTGCCTTGCTGGCCGTACATGAAGGAATAGTAGCTGCCGCGCAACGGATATTGTCTATAAGTGGCTACACGGCGGCTGGCGGGACGCTGGCTTTAAGTGCAGCCGTCACGGTTCTCTATGGTGCACTCACCATGGGGCTGTCGGTTGTTATTACGGGCATCATCAGCCTTTTCACCAATATGGGGAATGAAGCCGAGGATACGGCTGAGAGCGTAGATCAGCTCAAGGAGAGCGAAGATGCCTTTTCACAGGCTTCGTCCAATATGAAGGCCGAACTGGATGTAGAGATTAGCCGTTTGGCCTCGCTCATCCATAACCACGAGAATGCCTCTAAGAAAGTTTCGGAGCTGAACAAGAAGTACGGTGAGAGCTTCGGTTATCACCGCACGGCAGCCGAATGGTATGATACGCTGATAGAGAAGAGCAAGGTCTACTGTGCACAGATGGGCTATGAGGCACAGGCCAAAGTGTTGTCCTCACAGATAGCCGCAGCGCAGTTGGAGAAGGAAAGCAAGGAGGCTGAACGCCGGCAGTTAGGGCAGCAATATATGGACACCAAGGGCGAGGTGCATTACAACTGGGAGAATGCCCAAGGTGGCAAGGATTACTATACGCAGTTAGGTAGTGACATCAACGAGATTACCTCGAAGGTCAACAGCTTGCAAAAGCAATATGACTCGGCTATTCGCCACATGGTGGATGCACAGAAGCAGTTAGACCAGTCGCGCAAGTCCACGAAGTTGGCGAACACAAATTTAAAAGCATCCACGACCGAGGAACTCAAGCAGGAGATTGAGGAGAAGCAGCAAGATGTTGCCCGGCTGAAAGGAGATGCCACGGCCGAACGCCAACGCCTCAACAAAGAAATCGGCCGGATGCAAAAGGAAGTCAATAGGCGTGAGGCGATTAACAAGCGTGAACAGGGGGTAAAAACAAACAGCACAAAGACTACTTCCAAAACGGAGAAGCCTGTCCGTGTGGTAAAGAGTCTTGATGACGTAAACAAGAATATCTCCTACTACGAGGCACAGCTGAAGAAGACCGATAAGGCCGACACGACGAAGATACAGAAGCTCACTCGACTTATTGCGAAATACAAGGAATTAGGCGCGGTCATACAAGCCGAAATCGACCGTGCGAAGCGGCCCAAGGAACTGAATACGTTAGAGAAGATAGATGCAGAGCTGCAATATCAACAGCAGTTGCGCAAGAAAGCCAGCAATGAGAAATTGGCGGGTATCGACAGTGAAATCAAGCGTTTGAACACGCTTCGAACGGCGTTCGAGGACAGTTCGCACGTAGCATTGCGTCTTGACGAGATAAAGACCTATGAGCAACTGGATAACGAAATTGCCTTTTATACGAAAAAGCTCAAGACGGCCACCGACACTGAGCGCGTAGAGATTCAAAAGCAAATCAACACCCTGAACGACTTAAAGAAGAGGTGGGACGAAACCCTTGCTGGTCTGAAAAAGCCGGAGGATATCGGCCGACTCGACACGATAGAAAAACTCGACGAAGCTATCAGTTACTATCAGGCACAGCAAAAGAAGGCCTCGGGTGAGGAGATCAGCAGCATCGGGGCAACCATCACCGCCTTGGAGCAGAAACGTGAAGCCTTGAACCGCATGACACGCCTGCCCGAAATGAATGTCGAGACCGCAAAGCTGGACGGCATGGACGCAAAAGAGCTGAAGATGGAACTCAAGGTAATGGGGCTTGACGGCGTGAAAAAGCGCATCAAGGAATTGCAGGACATGCTCCGCGATACGAAGCATCCGCTTGATAAAAGTCAGCGCAGCGAGGTTGAAAAACTCATCGGCTCGTATGGACAGTACGAAAAGGTGCTGCGCAAGAGCGATGTGCATCTGACTGACCTGTGGGGCGATGCGAAAGGTGTAGCCGGTGGCATTACGTCGATGACCAACGCCCTTGAAGGTGGCCGCAATGCGTGGGAGACCCTCACGGGCGTGGTAGACGGTGCCATACAAATCTTTCAGAGTATTGCTGCCATCGTGGATATCATCAAGGCCTTGACGGGTGCCACACAGACCAGTGCCGCCGCCAGTGGCGTGAAAGCTTCGGCTACGGCAACTGAAACGGCGGCTACGGCGACACACACTGCTGCAACAGCTGCCGACACGGCTGCAACCATCACGAATACGGCAGCAAAGGGCGGTATGGCCATTGCCAGTGCTACGGCCAGCGGTGCCAGCATGCCGTTCCCCTATAACGTTGTTGCCATTGCCGCGGGTGTGGCTGCCGTGGTGGCCGCATTGGCCTCTATCAGTGGTGCATTTGCTAATGGTGGCATTGTGGGCGGCTCATCGCCAAGCGGTGATAAATTATTGGCTCGCGTGAACTCGGGCGAAATGATTCTCAATGGTGCGCAGCAGAGTCGCCTTTTCAACTTCATCAACGGCGTCACGCCCTTTGCCGACGGTGGCATTGTTTACGGCCCCACGCTCTCCATTATGGGCGAATATGCCGGGGCACGGTCAAACCCCGAAGTGATTGCGCCGCTCAATAAACTAAAATCGATTATCGGTGAAGGTGGTAATGGTGGCGGCCATTTGGTAGGGCGCATCAGAGGTCGAGATATTATCATGGCAATAGCCAACGAAACACGTATCAATCGGCGCAAAACCAACATCAAATTGTAATGTAAAAGCCTATGTATTTACACGGACATTATTACAACGAGCAGAACGAGCGCATTGAGGTGCACATCGTGACGCATGGCGACAAGACCGACAATCAAGAAATCAGTAAGGACACGGGCGACATTCAGTGGACGGATGATCCCGTGGAGATTGAAAGCCAAGTGAGCGACACCTTTGATGTGCTGCTGCCCCAGCAGGCTACCATCCGCTTGCAGGTGCGCAACTTTGTCGCAGACCTCTTCTGTGCCGACCTGCGCGACGCGGTAGTGAACATCTATCGCGAGGGCGAATGTCTCTTCGCCGGGTTCTTGGAACCGCAAACCTATTCACAAGGTTACAGCGAGGAGTTCGATGAGATTGAACTGAGCTGCATCGATGTACTTACGGCGTTGAAGAGTTTCAAATACGGCGATGTGGGTAGCGCAGGGCGGCTATATCATGAGGTGAAGGCCAATGCCCGGCAACGCAGTTTTCAAGAGATAATCACGGAGATGCTGACGAGTCTCACAAGCCATATCGATATTCTTGGCGGTCACAGCATAAGACTTTACTATGATGGAAGCAAAGCCATTGACAACCAAACAGGCAGCCGCTATCGTATCTTTTCGCAGCTATCTATCAACGAACTGCTGTTCCTAAGCGACGAAGAAGACAATGTGTGGACGCAGGAAGAAGTGCTCACCGAACTCTTTAAATATCTTGATGTGCATGTGGTGCAGGTGGGCTTTACCTTCTATATCTTTTCGTGGGAGAGTGTAAAACGTGCAGCATCCATCACCTGGCAGAATCTTTTAACGGGGCAAACCAGCGAAACGCCCTATCGAAAGATGGATATTCGGACCGGCGATGTCATCGGAGACGATACGACGATGAGCATTGGCGAGGTGTACAACCAGCTGCTGCTCACCTGCAAGGTCGAGAAAATGGAGCAGCTCATTGAGAGCCCTTTGGAGGATAGCGCATTGCGGAGCGATTTTCCAGCCAAACAAAAATACATGAATGAGTTTATCAGCTGGGGCACAGGCAAGCGGGCTGCAGCGGGCTTCCGCGATTTGGTGTTTAACAGCACTACGGCCTATGATGCTGCCAGCATCGTCGACTGGTATGTGTGGGTGAAGCGACATCCTAATTGGACGTTCCCAATGCACGACAATAGTCTGCATGCCGGCATGAGCCTTTCGGATTATTTTGGTCAGTCAGGGCACAATCAGCAGGCCTACCTGCAGTGGCTTGGTGGTCATCTTGGGGCAGCGTTGGTGGCCTATGGTAAGGTTGCGACGGAGATGGCGCGAGGCGATAACAGTCCCATCGCGAAGATTGATATGGATAACTACCTTGTGCTCTCTATCAACGGTAACGGACAGGATGATCAAGCAAAGACTTATCCCAAGGAGACCGACCTAAAAGCGGCCATCCCCTATGCCGTGTATGAGGGCAAGAAAGCTGGTGGAGTGTTCTCGCCAGCCGATGAGCAGACGACCAACTATATTGTGCTGTCGGGGAAAATGATTTTAAACCCCATCATGACACAGACCGCTACTTTTCGCGATTTAAGAACGAAAGAGTGGACTGCCAAGAATTTTTTTTCCGGGCAGCCCATCGAAGAGGGGAAAGCCTGTGTGTACGGTAACGTGGTGAAAGATAAGAACGGCAGCGAAAAATACTACACGTGTAAGTATTGGAAGCAGACTGACTCCAACCCTAAACAGAACGAGGAACCGCAGTGGGACGAACAGGGCGACGGTGGCTGGTATCCTTTTACCGGCACCGCCCCCGAGAGCTATGAATACAATTACAGTGCCGTGGGCGACGGGACCGATAAAATCAGCAAGGTGGGCCTCGTGGCCTGCATGCTCATCATCGGCGATAAGTGTGTAGTGGAGAAAGGCAGTGGCTCGCAGATCGAAGATTTTGAGTGGCGCAAATACAAGGAACGCTCCGCATGCAGCAGCGATGATGAATACTATCAGCAGTCGTTCACCATCGGTTTCGACCCAAAGATTGGCGATAAGCTCATCGGCCGCGAATATAGCTTGCAGAACAACATCAGCTGGCGACGCGGCATTGATACCGAGGGTATGGCTATCCCCATTCGCAAGCGCGACCATGTGAGCGGTGCCGTAAGGTTCGTTATCCTTGGACCTGTCAATGTGTTGTGGGGCGACATTACGCGCCGCCATCCCACCTTCTTCCGGCATACGAAATGGACTGAGCATGCCGTACCCCTGTTGGCACATGTGAGCAGCATTCAAATCAAACAATTCGAAGTGAAGCTGCATAGTGATAATGGCCTCATAGAGCATCTTGGCGATGAGCACGACATTATTTATATGAGCAACGCAAAAAGCTCATTCTGCAACAAGAAGGATGATTTGGAGTTTAAAATCACTTCGGCACTGACCTATGACGAGAGCGTGCAGTTGGGCATTGTCAATATGCCTTGCCTCTCAACGCCTGTCAATATGGCCTCGGGTGATGGTGTGCTGCAGGTCTGCAACACGCTGACAGGCCAACAGGCCAAGGCAGAGCAGCTCTATGTCGATGCCTATTACCGAGAATACCATGCGCCACGTGTGGTGTTGAAGCAGACTTTTGCCGACAAAGCCCACGGCATCGTCGACCTTTTCACCCACTACCGGCAGGCATTCATGGGCAAGACTTTCTTTGTGCAGGCCATCAACAGAAACCTGACGGAGGGAAGTGCGAAAATAGCATTAAAGGAAATAAACAATGATTGATATTAAAATGATGGCCCGCAAACGGGTTGCAAACGGAACCGGCGCAGCAAAAACAACCACAGGTGGAAGTGTTATTTATCAACAGAACGTGGATGAAGCCCGACATGCACAGCAGGCCGACAAGGCCATCTTCGCCGAACAGGCCAACAAAGCCTTGGAAGCCAACGTGGCGGCACGTGCCAGTTATGCCACCAAGGCGCAGGAGTTGGCTGAAGACAGTACGGCCTTCAGTCAGTTTCTGCGCAAAAACAAGGCCGACACAGCGCAAAAGCTCATCACCTTTCTTGAAGGCATCGGTCTGAAAGACGGCCACGGCATCACGCCCGAAGGCATGGCCACGCTGCTGGAGGTGGTCAGTGCCAACTTCAACGAAGCCGAACAGCGGGGCTTTGCTATCCATCGGCGGGCGGATGGCAAGTATCAACTCTCGCTCACCGACATCATTGTTTGGGGCAAAGCCATCTTCAACGAGTTGGAACTGCGCCGTCTCTCTTACGTGGGCGGCAACATGGTGTTCTCGGCCTGCGGCTCAAAGGTTACAAAAGTCGAGGATAAGGGCAGCACATGGCGATGCTATTTCCGCCAAGACGACGGTACCATGCAGACGCAGAACCTGTGGCAGACGGACGACTTGGCACGCGCTGAAACATTTAATCTAAAAGGGAAGGCCAACCGCCACTACTGGCGCAGGGTGACCAGCGTGGGCGAAGACTGGATAGAACTAAGCAAAACCGACTGCGAGCAGGGCAGCGATGCGCCGCAGGTTGATGATGCGCTGGTGCAGATGGGCAACAGGACGAAGCCCGAACGGCAGGGACTCATCATGCTGCGCACCACGGGCGAGCAGGCCATCATCATCTACAGCGGCATCAACGACTACACCCTCGAGGGCAAAGCCGTGGCACTACTCTCGCCTTCGAAGGTCGACATCTCAGCCAATATCTTCCGCCTGCTATCTCCTTCAGGCTCGGTCATCGACTTGAAAGGTAAGGACGGGCGCGACGGCAAGAGTAGCTACACGTTTACACGCTATTCAGACGATAACGGCAAAACGTTTACAAAAAGTGTCCTCAATCATATCACGGGCGATACCTATAAGGAAGTAAAAGGTGAAAATCGAAGCGGACAGGTTCCTGCACAATGGAATTTCAAGCCTCTGCATTTGGGTATGGGCTATATCAGAGCCGTTGTAGAAATCAGTGGCAACACCACAAACAATGCCTCCATGTATTTCCAAGCACAACCCGACGGTGGCATGGGCGGCTGGGACGTACTTAGAACGGCATGGACTGGTATAGGCAATGGTAAGTATATTTTCTTTGGCAATGGTTTTGTACCAGAGATGAATGGAGAGGGCAAACTAAACATGCGATTAGATAATGTTAATGGCATTGTAAAAGTGTTAGAAATTCAAGTGCTTTCTGCAACAGAATATAAAATAGATAACTTGCTAAAACCCTACAAACAGATAATTTCAGGAGATAAAATTAGTTATAACGAGTTTGCTCGCGGCGCAAGTGGCAACGTTGAACAACTTATAACATTCTATCGTGACAACACCGATAATGCCTTTGTACCAGGCAAACTCTATTGCGTGGAAGCGAACGTGAAAACAAGCGGAAACGTAAAAAGCATGGAGGTGTTTATCTATGATAACAAAATAAAGTCAATCAATCGCGTGGAATACGCTAATAACGTCTTGCCTGCCAATAAATGGCAGGTGATAAAAACCTATATCCGTTTAGCTCCACACGTAGAGGCCGATTGGTCGCATGTCTATGTACGATTTGACAACAATGGAAGTCTTGATACAAAGTCATCATACTTGAATGTAGAAAAGGTGCGCGTTTCATGCATTGATGACTTGATAGGAATAAACCAAGCTGACTTAAATATAGAAGCAGGCAATAATGTATCAGGTACATCACGCACTTATTTCACCGAACAAAATTTACCTAATGGAGCAATAAAGGCTGTTCACGTGCATAACGCAGGAGGGAATGGAGGTATATTCTTCCCAGGTGAGAATTTTGTATATCCCGATGTAAGTATGGACGTGAAGTTTTCTGTTTATATGCGCTCAAATACAGCAGGCCTACAAATCTATCAACACATAGAAGGCAATAACAGCGTGGCTCATACGCTCACACCAGAATGGAAACGCTATGAAGTTGGTGGACAAGGTGCAAGTCGCAGTCATACACTTTGTCTATACACAAACAAGGCTGGCGATTATGATGTATGCTGTCCACAGTTTATGATTGTGCGCAAGGATGAAGCTGCACCGGATTGGTTACCATCGAAACAAGAGGAGATGATAGGCATGCAGCAAGGAAGCTATCTTGGTATCGCTTCATGGGACAAGCCCTATCCACCACTCGACCCACAGATGTATCAATGGAGCAGTACTACCGACAAGGAGGCCCTGCAAAAAGCACAAGAGGCTATCAAGGCGGCAGAAACGGCTAACAGTACCGCCGCCTCCGCGGCTACAAAAGCCAGCGATGCAACTAAGCGAGCAGGCGAGGTGGAACTGAAGATGCAGCAGGGCGAGTTCATCGTTCGTGCCGATAAGACGCGCTTTCAAAACAACAAGGGGCAGGATGTGGCCGTGTTCAACGCCGATGGAACGATTAATGCGCGCGCCATCAGGGCGAAGGGTACAGGAGGCACAGCCTACTTCGGACTGTACAACGATGCACCGGCCATGATTTTCACCAATGCCTCGGGACAAACCACGGCCTTGATGACCAATCAAGGCATTTTGAAGCCTGCGGACTGTGTCATCACGCTGCGGGATACAAAGGGCAGCATGCTTTTCAAGGAGGCGAATGGCACCACTATACGAGCTTATTTCACTTACTATATCGCTATCCGGGTGGTCAATACGGGCTTCCAGCGAACGCTCTTCGGAGACGATACGCTCAGCCCGCATGCCCAGCTCTCCCTCTCGGCGCGCTTCGAAGAATATGCCGGGAGTGATATGCAGCTGCGGTGTGTGGAGCCGAAATGGATTGAGCCGCAAAAGGAGCAAACCATCGTCTATCGGGCGACCACCGACCACCTGTATCCCAAGCGCTATCTATCCGCCGATACTGAATTCCGTGTATCATGGTATGCCGCATTCGAGGGAAAAGTTATCGTGGCAGGAAACTTCAACGCGCGAGAGGCGGCATCTAAGGATCAGGGGTATGTATCGTTTGACTATTAATATTTATCAACAACTAAAATATAGGAGAATAAAATGATGGAAATGATTAAATCTGAAGTGCAATGCACCCTGGCTACGGGCATGGGGCATTATCGGCACGAGGTGAGCTACCGAGCCAATAACACTCAGCCTAAAGCTGTCCAGATTATTCAGCTTAGTGACATGATACACGAGTTGGGTGCCGAGGGTGTGCTTACCAAGGCAACGGGTAAACTAACCTACGACGGTCATAATATCATGGCCGATGGTATTGTGATTTGTCCTTGCTTCCAAGGCATCGTGGCCGATTTTAAAGCTATTGTCAAGGCTATTGAGACAGGTGGCGATATTCCCTCAAAACCTTTTGAGTTACAAGCTGGTGAAAAGACCACGAAAAGCGAAGAGGAGGCAAGCGTATGAAAAAGAATGTTATCTATATGGCAATAGCTATCGTAACGAGCTTTGCCAGCGTAGCCTTACAGGCACTGCACCTCCCTACGGTGTTAAGCCTGCTCATCATGTTTTTTGGCTGTACAGGCTATATGACGCATCGTGATTATTTTAAGCATGAACCCACAAGGCCGATGATATTGCTACAAGTTATGCTTGCCGCCACGGTAGGATGGCTTTGTACGCTAATTTTATAGAGGGACTTTAAAATAGAAAGATACTGAAAAAGCAAAACGGGGGCTTAAAAAAGAAAAAAGCCCCCAGCCGGTTAATAGTCATCTCACCTACATATTAACGAAACGAGCGAACCCGCACGACTGGGGGCAAAGACCCTTGTCGCAGGTTCGCTTATTTCATTAAATGCAAGTGAGATGATGCAAAAGTACTAAAAATTAGGATAATGAAAGTAATAGAAGTATTGGAATTTAACCGGGAATTGATAAAAAGACTCAAATTGGCTGGCATCAGATTGGAAGATGCCGACTATATTGATTTATACACAGAATACAAGCAGCTGACGGCACAAGGCGAGAAAGTGTCCTATGTCGTAGCTCACCTTGCCGAAGAGTATGCCGTTAGCGAACGAAAGATCTACAGCCTTATCAAAAGGTTCCGAGCTGACTGCAACCCGTGTGCAGTGTGAAAGCCTACTTTGCCCGCGGCTGTACGCAGCAAACAGCTTACCTTTGCTGACACAATCAACCACTAAAATAAAACGTATGAGCAAATGCTATCTTTCGGCACCCCTCCCTTTTCAGGGGCAAAAACGCATGTTCGCGCGTGAATTTAAGAACGTGTTAAAGCAATTTCCCGACACTGCCACCTTTGTAGATCTCTTCGGTGGCAGCGGGTTATTGTCGCATATCGCCAAGCATGAAAAACCTAATGCTACTGTGGTTTATAATGATTTCGATGGCTATCGTAAGCGGCTGAAATACATTCCGCAAACCAACGAGCTGCTGGAGCAATTACGCCTCATCCTTAACGACTATCCACGTGGCAAAGCCATTATTGGAGAGCATCGACAGCGCGTGTTGCAATGCATCGAAGAGCACCAGGTGCGCTATGGCTACGTTGATTACGTCACACTTTCCTCCTCCATCATGTTCGCCATGCACTACAAGCAAAGTCTCAATGAAATGTGTCGAGAGACGCTCTACAACCGCATCCGGCAAACTGATTATCCGCTCTGCAATGATTATCTCGAAGGACTAACCATTGTGTCGGCCGATTACAAACAAATCTTCCATCAATATAAAGATGTGCCTGGTGTAGTCTTCCTCGTCGATCCGCCCTATCTGAGTACCGACTGCAAGACCTATAAAATGTATTGGAAACTCGCCGACTACCTTGATGTGCTGCACGTCCTCCACGGCCACCGCTTCATCTATTTCACCTCCAACAAGTCCTCCATCCTCGAGCTATGTGACTGGATGGGCAAGAACCGCAACCTCGGCAATCCGTTCGAAGGCTGCACCAAAACCACATTCAATGCCCACACCAACTTCAACGCCACCTACACCGATATGATGTTGTGTAAAAATGATGTTTAAACACCGTTCGAATGATAAATAAATACCATGAAATATTAAGGCGGAAAATCTCAATTTATACTATACAAAGATAGTAATTTTCTGCGAGATACGCAAATATTCATTACAGAAAAACGCCCCGAAATAAAAAATTTCCGGAGCATTTTTCACGTGGGGAGGGAACTAAAAAAAAAGAACATTTCGTTTTACGCGACCGAACGTTTCGTTTTACAATTTCGCAACATTTCGTTTTGCGGATTATATTATCTTCTACCAACGCCCGCTGAAGAGCAAGAAATCGCTGATTGCAGAGTGCCC
>ERZ772945.1963-NODE-1963-length-13527-cov-4.180226_pt1 | contig 13527 bp, 15 predicted proteins | sample MGYA00511681_ERZ772945 | MGnify/ENA primary metagenome ERZ772945 (study PRJEB29015, sample SAMEA2737943) | human oral metagenome | biome: human oral; feature: human-associated habitat; material: dental | place: China | collected 2143 ... | reverse complement strand
TGGGAGCCAGGAACAGTGCCCATATCGGAACTACGATCAGGATGGGCCATGCGCCGATGGTGAAATCAATGGCACGCATGGAGATACCGGAGAAACCGTAGGTCTCCATGAAGCCGGTGAACTGGCTGGCCTGCTGAATGGCGGAGGACAGAGGAAGAATGCCGCAGCATGCTACGCAGGTAATCATGATGGGGAACAGGTACTTGGAACGGCTCTTGCCGGTCTGATCCAGGAAACCGCAGATCAGGGGGCTTACGATCGCGTAAACGACCATGGGGCTGGCGATGAAGTTGGTGAGCAGAACGGCCAGCAGCAGATAGCCGAAGTATGCGGTCTTGAAGGAACCGCCGGTGATCTTGGTGATACCGTTGACCATCTTGCTTACCAGGCTGGTGCGGCGGAATCCGGCAGCAACCACGAACATGGTAGCCATCAAGATGGTGTTGACATTGGAGAAACCGACGAGGGCTGAATCTGCATCAACGCAGCCTGTGAAGTACAGGGCTGTCATGGAGATCATGGCGGTCAGCCACATGGGGATCTTGTTGAGAATGTAGCTCATGAGAGTGAGTACAAAGATCACAAAACAAACAATCATCTGTGTAGACATGAATCAAAATCCTTTCTTTCTGTTATTTGTTTTTTTGCTCAGCTTTAGCCCCGCTTCCTGGAGACGGTGCTTTGCTATGGTTTTATATTAAAGATTTTTTGCAATTCTGTCGCTGCGGTTTCTTTGGCAATTATTTAACAGACGGGCGCCGCAGAGAGAGGAAATAAAAAAGGAAAAAGCCGGAAAGAACGGCGAAAAATCCAAATATTTTCCCTGTGCATTTTAGATAAAATCGGAAAGCGAAAATGAGCCTAAAAGCTGGTCGGATATGTGAAAAATAGCCAAAAGCATATCGAAGATTTGCTTGACGAATACCCACTATGTCAGTAAAATCATCTGAAACGGACAAAAATGTACTCAATATCCAAATATTTTACACAGGGAAAATGTTCGGATTTAGAAATTTTTCAGGGAAAGGGCGGGAAGCACATGACAGGCAGATATGAACTTGAATGGACTGACGGCAGGCTGACGGCTGACTGTTTTGTACACGAGATCCTGAATTACCGTTTCCACTGGCATGAGAATCAGTACGAGCTGAATATTCTGCTGAACGGAAGTCAGGAATTCTGTCGCGTCAGGGAGCCGATCCTTTTGGAGGAGGGCGACGTGATGGTCACCTCACCGGGTACCGGCCATGCCAGCTTCGGCCAGAAACCGAATACCCGCGCACTCGTGCTGCATTTTCCGGCGGCCGTTTTCAGACCATATGTAAGGCACGGATACCTGCTGGACCTTTCCTCATGCTGCAGCACGGCGGATACACGGAACGAGTTTCGCTACCGGGAAATACGCCGGTGCGCCGCACGGGCATACATGGCGGCGGCCGAGGGGGGCCCCTATGCCTCGCTTGCAGTTCACGGCAGCATGGAAGAAATGGTGTATATCCTGTGTTCGGATTTTCCGCATCAGGAGATCCCGGGCGGGCTGTCCGAGGATGAAGAGCAGAGGGAACAGACCTGCAGCCTGATCAGCTATATTGAGAAGCATTACGCGGAAAAACTGACGTTGGAGGACCTGGCAAAGTACAGCCGGTACAACAGGACTTACATATCTACCCTGTTTAAAAAGGAGACCGGCGTAAACTTTCACGAGTTTCTGACGCGCGTGCGGTTTCAGCACACCCTGCTGGATCTGGCGCTTACAGAGAAAAAACTCACTGACATCGCTCTGGAGAACGGTTTCAGCGATCTGAAGAGCCTGAACGCAAAATACCGCGAGATCTTAAACCGTACCCCGGCGGAATACCGGGCACAGCTTTCTGAGAACCGGGTATTTCCCGTGACCGGAGTTGACGATTACGACCGCCGCTATATCCCGTGGGGATCGGACAGAATCGTTCAGGAAAAAATCCGGGAGTATGCGGGGCTTTAAACAAACAGAAACACTTTTGAACGCTGTAAACAAAGCAATGGATAAGATAAAGGTGAATGGAACCCTGCAGGACATTATTGACGAGCACATCAATACGAAATAACCGACCGATTATTGTTTCTGTCTATAGAGTTATCCGACGGCGCTGGAAACTATCTTTTCTATGTATGAAGTGGATCGGGTTAAAATGTTCCGATATGCCAGACGCAGAAATAAAGAAACGGACCTTAAAGAATTTCTGCAAAGCAGAACTAATGTTGAGTTATATGAAAGGGTATGAGCAATTCTTCAGATCGGCGGCATTGACGAGTCCGTGGATGGAGAAACGCTCGCAAAGATTGTCTGCGCTTTCTTTGCGGAACTGGATAAACGCTACGGTAATCACATTCACTTCTTGGACTGGTCGCTGCACATGGGAGAAAGCACTCCGCACATTCATGAACGCCATGTTTTTGATGCGGATGATGGTTACGGCCACATCGAGCCCCAACAGGAAAAAGCACTGGAAGCTCTCGGTATTCCTCTGCCGGATCCGGACAAGAAGCCAGGCAAGAACAACAACAGAAAAATGACCTTCGACAAAATATGCAGGGACCTGTTTACGGAGATCTGTGAGCAGCATGATCTGTATGTTGACCGGAAACCGACCTACGGAGGCCGGGGCTATCTTGAAAAACAGGAGTATATCATCCGGGCACAGAAACAGCGGCTTGCGGAATTGCAGGCTGAACTGGAAGCAAAAACATTGCAGATTCAGGATGTGAACGCAATCGTGGAAGAAGTCAGTGAAGCAGCTTATGAAAAGGCCTGTGAAGTTGTTTCTGAAACAGTCCAGGCAGAAACCGTGAAAGCTGATCTTGAAGTAATTGATGATTACCGGACCTGGGCAACAGCGCCGGAAAGGAGAACATCATCGGCGGCAAAGTCGCTGATCAGTCAGGTGGTCGATGCGATTCAGTCAAAGCTGAAGAATGCTGCAAGGGATATCCTTCAGCGAGTATCGGCCCGGCTGCATGAACCGGTGGTCAAGGAAGCGAACAAAGCTGAAATCAAAACAGTGGCGAAAGCATCCATTATGGAACGGCTGAGGATGAAGCAGGAGCATATCGGCAGTCAGTCCTCCGGGGAGGAACCGAAGAAGAAAAAGAATAGAGCCATGGATCGATGAGCATCCGATATTTTCAGAAATGAAGATACCGGGTGCTTTTCATTTAAAGGAAGGAGTTATGCAATGGAGTATGTTGCAAAGTACGTGAAGAAGTATAGGCCTGCGGAAACATGGCAGGGACCGATTAATGTAAGGAAGAAGACGGATCATCTGACGGAGGCCCTGGTGACCGGCCGGGGATCTTCCTTCACGATTCTACTCAGAGATTATGTGAATGGAATTTTCATCTGCATCCTGGAGATCAATGTGGGCTGTCCGCTTTCCAATTGGGACGACATTTTTTGGAACATGGAGCGTCTGTCCCAGCTGATGAATCCTGTGGATGCCGCAACGGTGGTTTACGGGATCAGGGCACTTGCTGGTAACCGGGGGTGATGCGTTGGAAATTTTTCAGAAAGTTAAGGCTTCAGTGACTGCAAGACAGGCTGCGGAAATGTACGGCCTGAAGGTCGGAAGAAACGGAAGGGCCTGCTGTCCTTTTCATCAGGACAAAACGCCCAGCATGAAGGTGGATGACCGCTATTACTGCTTCGGCTGCGGAGTGACCGGGCATCCGTACCGGGCAAGAGCAGATCCCGACAAAGAAATGAAAGAATGGACCGGCCATGCAAGAAAGGTCCTTCTTGATTTCCGGTCCCTGCTCCGGGACTGGGAAAAACGATATGCCCCACAAAGGACAGATGAAGAATGGCATTCATTGTTCTGTGAGGCTCTGCAGAGAAAAGATTATATCGTCTATCTGCTGGATGAGCTGTCCGATTGCAGCAAGGATCAGCTTCAGGAGTTTAAGAAAAGCTGCGGAAAGGAGATCGATAAAATTGAGCATCGACTGGGAGAATATGCCGGAAGAAATGCTTCAGCAGATCGAGGAAGTCCGGAAGTCACTGGAGAAAACCGAAAAAGGTTTTACCAGACAAACCGTTGAGAACTGCACGATTGCCATGGAGAAGGATCCGCTTCTGTCGGGTGCCTTCTGCTGGAACATCCTGACGGAACGGCAGACATTGTGAAGGACCTGGGCTGGTACCGGGAAGAACCGGGAATCACGGATTCCGATATGAGTCATCTGATCCTCTATCTTGAGAAGAACTACGGACTGACTTCGGAAAAGAATGTGCAGCACGCTTTGGATGTGGTGATCGCCAATCACCATTATCATCCGGTATGCGATTATCTGAATGCCCTGGAATGGGACGGACAGGAACGCGTGTTAAAAGAGCTTTCCGAAAACGGCGGGACAATGTTGCAGAGAGAGCTTACGGGACGCCTGCAGCTTCAGAGAGCGTCTGTGAGTGAAATCCTCGGCAAGCTGGAACTGCGTGCGCTCATCGTGAGAGAACAGAGCATGAGCAATCGTCGCTCCCAGGATATCCGTCTGACGGCGGAAGGAATCCGCGCAGCGGAAGAGATTGCGGGCAGGCAGCGGAATATGATGAGCTCTTTGAGGAGATGGCGGAAGAGGAGCAGAAAACCCTCTATGAGCTACTCGGAAAACTCTTGGAAAAATGGAGAGGAAGACAAAAGTAATTCGGAATCCGGTTTTGATAATATGTAGAGCAAACCGAAAGAGGCTGTACCCCTTAGACAGAAGAAGGGCACAGTCTTTTTTCAATATAATGAGCATACCGCAAAGCTTTTGTCTCGACAGGGCGACAAAGGGGAGGGAGCGGGTTGCATAGAGTAGGAGAGACACACAAAGCGTAAGAGTGCTTTGTCGGGAATGCGGAACGTACTCTTTCTTGAAGGCGGAATGTGTCGGTGATACAGTGTAAGTGTAAACAGTAATGTTGCAAAACGGCAATTGAAGTTTAAGGGGAAAATATAACATGGGGCTGGAAGCAAGTTATCGGAATATCAGTTATGGGAATCTGAAAAAGCTGAAGTCTGTATACGGAATTGAAGATACATGTCCGGCTGAAGTTGAGAGCAGCGAGCAAGAACCGGATATTGTGCTCGATATCGGGAAACTGTGGGAGCTTCTTCATTTTGTCTTTACGGGAGAAGGCAGAAATAAGACGACAGGCACTTCTCCGCTCGGCATGGCAGTTATGGGTGAAGTTGTCGTCGAGGGAAGTTCGGAGCTGCTGATGTACGCGACAAAATCAAATATTAAGGACATTGTTTCCGCGCTTGAAGCGTTCGATATGGAAGAGGCGCTGAAAAAATTAAACTTGGAAGCGTGTATCACCGCCAATTTATATCCGGGCATCCGGAGTCAGGCGGACTTAGATGGAATCAAACCGGAGTTACGAACTTGCTTTGACGCGATGAAAGCGTTTTATCGAAAGATACTGGAAGCCGATACCAATGTCATAATTACAATTAGCTAGAGCATGAATCAATCCGGGCCAAGAGAGAAATATACTATGGCAGTTGCGATTGCAATGTTTTTGAAACCCATAGAGCTCTATGAAGGTATTTCCTGCTTCATTCATGAGAAAATAGTGATAAAACATGGAGGTAAGGACAATGAATGTAACATTCAGAAATGCAGGATTTGAATATTCCATTGAGAGCATTCTATTGTTCCAAACGGAGGATACAAATTCCTACTGGTCTGATTCTCTGTATTACTTTTATCCGGAAATCAATCAGAACATACAAACATGGAAAGAAAGAGAAAAAGAAGACTATCTTCGAACCAGCTTGCGAAAAATATGGGATAGAGTCCTGCCGGAGATTGAAGCAAAAGAATGCCGGTATCATGAGCATTTTCAGAAATATCGAAATCAAATTGAGGATGCACTTTCAGATGCCTTTGAACTGGATAGCAGAACAATGTTCAACGAGCTGCTTGCCAATATTACGTTAAATCCGATTTGTCCGCGATTCCTTCGAGAGGAAAAGTTCGACCTGTTTTACATGAATAGTGAACGCGGAGCGCTCGGAATAACACTCCACGAAGTGATTCATTATTTTTGGTTTTTTGTGTGGAATCGGCATTTTCGGGACAGTTATGATGAGTATGAGACGCCATCCTTGCAGTGGATTTTGAGCGAGATGGTTGTAGAGAGCATTATGAGCGACAAGCGTTTGAGCACAATTAACCCATATTATCCGAGAGAAGAGGGCGCTTGTGTCTATAGTTATTTCTTAGGCATGAAAATCGAAGGTAAGTTAATTATGGATACACTCATGGATTTACATGAAAATCACTCTATTACCGCCTATATGGAAGCGGCTTATGATTACTGCAAGCGTCATGAAGCGGAAATTCGGCAACATATTCGACAGAGTGAGAACAGCACAGCTGAGTCCGGTACGTCGTAATGAAATCCGAAAGATACTTCTTTGCAAGCTTGATTACGAGAAGATACCGGAAGCCGATATCAATGTTATAATTACGATTAGCGAAGGCATCAGTCGAGTTTAGGTCGGAAGGGAAGAAGTTGCCCCCTGTATGGATTGAGTTGCCTATGGCGAGACTGTTTGGGAAAACGGAGGTACTGCTGTTTTGAAAACACTGGTTGTCTATTATTCCTATTCCGGCATCACAAGAAAATTGGCGGAAGATATTGCCTTACTGACAGACGGAGAATTGAGAGAGCTGAAGCCTCAAAAGCCGTACTCCTATTCTTACAATACAGCTGTGAAAGAAGTCAGAGGAGAGATTGAGCGCGGATATTGCCCGCCGCTTCAAGAAGGGGCAGAGCCTGTCGGGGATGCAGAGTTGATTTTTATAGGTTCGCCGAACTGGCTTCATACCTTTGCACCGCCGGTGCTGTCTTTCCTTCGGGCTGTTAATCTGAGCGGAAAGACCGTGATTCCCTTTTGCACGCACGGAGGCGGCGGTTTCGGGGATATGCCGGAGCGCTATCGAAAAGAGTGTAAGGGCGCTGTGCTAAGGGACGGCATTGCCTTGAAGGGGGATTACAGCTTTGATGAGTTGGAAGCCTGGATTCGCAATTTATAAGCGGTATCATTCTTTTGACGAAGTTTCTGATGAATGTAGCTTAGAGAGTTGAATGTATTGCGTGAACTACGCCGCGGCAAATGTATTGTTACATTCGCCGCGGCGCAGTTGTCCTTAGAAGCATTGCGGTAAGCGTGGCATCCGGAAATGCAATGGGGTACAATAGGGTTTGATGAAAACAAATCGACAAACCTTGTCAGGAGAGGACCATGATTCAATATATTTGTAAACAGTGCGGCGCACAGCTGGAACTCAGCAGTGCCGGCGGCTTTCGTTGTTCGTATTGCGGGGCAAGAGCCTTTTTGTCGGACGCTGAGCTAAAAGGGAATACGGAATTCCGGAAGAAGCTTCTGTCCTACTATAAGGCCAAGGCGGATGCGAAGGAGCAGGACTACAGCGGAGATACACTGTGGGAAGAGAACGGCAGCGTAAGTTATCGCATGCAGAACGGGAAAACGCTGACGCTGTCCTACATGGACCGCTATTCCTACCCGGAGCTTGTGTGCTATCTCTGCCGGGAAACGGTGGTTTATGTATTCGATCAGGAGGAAGGGGCGAATGCCTTTTTGCGCGGGCTTTCTAAGCTCGCCCTTCCCGCGGCGGATGTGAAACTGGTCCGTTGTTTTCCGCAGTTGAAGAGCAAACTCTATCTGGATGAGGGGAAGCTTGGCCTTGTCTATACGCGGAAGCCGTATTTCTACCCGGTGGAGGTATTTGCGCCGTTTGCATCGGAACATTTGGCCTGGGTCATCTCCCGCATGGAAAATATCTGCTGCGCCCTCGAGTATTCGGAACTGGAGCACGGGAACATCACGGCGGCGAGTCTTTTTATCAACCCGATTACGCATGAGGGCATGCTCTTCGGCGATTGGCGCGATGTAAAGAAGAAAGAGAGCAGTCGGGATTTGCGGGATCTCCGAGAGGCGGCAAAGTCGGTTGCGGAAGATGTGCATCACCCGCGGGAGCTGGAAGCATTTCTTCAGTCGGAACCCGCAGCGGATGCCTATGCGGACTTTGCGGCTTGGGATAAGGTGATTGAAGACGGCTATGGCGGCCATCGTTTTACAAAAATGGATTGAGGCAGGAGGAAAGTATGGGTTACGGAAGTTATTCGGCGGCGGATTGGCAGAAACTCAAAAACAGCAGAAAACTCTCCAACGGACAGAGCGTCGGAGAGGTCTTTAAGAGAACGGAATGCAACCCGAAGATGGATCCTAAGTTTATCGGCACGCGGGAGTGCTTTGACTCGGAGGAGCACCCGAATACCACGCCGATTGTGGTCGGTCTGGATGTGACGGCTTCGATGGGCTATCTCGCGGTGGAGCTCGCGACCGGTGCGCTGAATGAGCTGATTACCAAGCTCTACTCCATCGGCGCGGTCGAAGATCCGGCGCTCATGTGCGCGGCATACGGTGATTTTCAGGATAAGTCTCCGCTGCAGGTTACGCAGTTTGAATCGGACATCCGAATTGCGGAGCAGCTCTTGGAACTCTATTTTGAAAACGGCGGAAGCGGACAAGTGGTTCCTACCTGCCTCTGGGAGTTTTTGGCGAGACACACCAACATCGATGCGATTCGGAAGAGAAATCAGAAGGGCTTTCTCTTTACCATCGGCGATCAGGCGAATATTCGTAGTACATCTGTGGGCGCCACAATTGAACGTGTCATCGGAGATGCGCTCCCGGGTGAGGTCACGAGTGAGAGCATCTTAAAAGAAGCAGAGGCTTCCTTCCATGTGTTCCATATCATGATAGGAGGCGAAAACAAGGAGAATGCGGAACTCCTGCCGGGGCACTGCATGGTGCTGGATCGCGAGAGCACTGCTTGCCTGCCGGAAATCATTATCAGTACCATTCAGCTCCAAAAGGGCGAAGCGCGGGAGGAGGTCCTATCGCGCTGGGACGAGCTGAAGCGACCGGTTATCAGCGCGGCGCTTGCGCAGCTCTCACTGCAGACGGACGCCGACATTCAGTTATGAGAAGCATTGCGGTCATCGGAAAAAATTTCGGAGATGAGGGAAAGGGGCTTGCGGTAGCAAGCCTCTCTCGCGTTCTCGGGAAACCGCTGATTGTAAAACACAACGGCGGGGCGCAGGCCGGGCACACTGTGGAAGATGCGGCGGCCGCTTGGCGCTTTGTACATCACCAGATCGGTGCCGGGGCAGAGTACGGCGCGCCGACGCTGTTTGCGGAACACTTTATGCCGGATCTCTATCAGCTCGGGAAGGAAGTCGCGGACTTTACGCGGCTTTTCGGCTTTGTGCCCTTGCTTTATTCCGAGAAAACAGCGCGCGCCACCACCATAGACGATGTGCTTCTTAACATGGGCGCGGAAGCAGCCCGCGGCGATGCGCGTCACGGATCCTGCGGCATGGGCATCGATGAATGCGTGCAGCGAAACCGCGCCGGGTACGGGCTCAGCGTAGAGGAAGTCGCCGCATGGAGCGAGACAGAGCTCTTGCAGCGATTGCGGGAGCTGCGGACACGCTACACGAGAGAAAGAGCGGCGGTGCTCGGCATAGACCGCGGGAACCACTACTTTGAACTGTTGGAAAATGACACAATGCTTCAAAATTATGTTGCGGAAGTGAAGGCGAATATAGGGTTGCTTAGTTTGGTGGATGCAAACCGGGATTGGCTTTCGCAATTTGAGCATCTCATTTTTGAGAGCGGACAGGGCCTTCTTTTAGACGAGGACTATGAAGTCTATGCGCCGCATTTGACCTCCTCAAAAACAGGGATGCACAACCCGGCGCGTTTCCTTGAAAAACGGGGCCTCGCCCTGGATGAGGCAATTTATGTGACGCGAAGCTATGTGACGCGCCACGGAGAGGGACCGCTGCCCTGTGAGACAGAGCGCGACAAGCTCCCCGGTGTCGGAGAGGATCTCACCAATCAGCCGAACGAATGGCAGGGAACACTCCGCTATGCGCGGCATGAGAGTATGGAGGCCTTCTTTGCTCCGGTGGAGCGAGACAAAGACTCGGTTCAACTATTTTCAAGCGCACGGGATACCAAGCTCTCGATTCTGGTTACGCACTTAAACGAGACGGGAAATCGGCTGTATTTTGCAGAAGGGGAGGTTTCGTTTGAGCGGGTGAGAAGAGAAGGGGAGAGAAGGGGGATACGGTGTATACGGATTGAAAGATTTGAGTTGAAAGATTTGAGCGAATCGGAAATGTTGACACCAAATACGACACCATATAAAATAAGGACAGGGGCAAAAGATGTCAAAGTGGGAAAAGCTTCTGAGAAGGATTCTGACATTGTCGAAGGACTTGCGTTTTGACGAATTGCGAAAAGTACTCGAAAGTTACGGCTATGTCATGAAGGCGCCGAAAAGCGGAAGCAGTCATTACACATTTAGGAAACCGGGAAGTAATCCGATTACCATCCCGAAGGATGAACCGATTAAGAGAGTGTATGTTGAAATGGTAAGAGATGTTGTTCTGGAGGATGTATCATATGAAGAGCGTTGAATACTATATGAATCTTCCCTATAAGTTGGAGATTGTGCCTGATTTGGATGAGGGCGGATATGTGGCGCGCTATCCGGAACTGCCGGGTTGCATTACTGTTGGTAATTGCGTTGAGCATGTCGTATCGAATGCTCTTGATGCAAAGCGCGAATGGCTGACTGCCGCCCTCGAGGATGGCATACCGATATCGGAACCCGGTGAATTAGACGATTACTCGGGGCAATTTAAGCTCCGTCTTCCGAAGAGTCTGCACAAATCCTTGGCAGAGCATTCGAGAGCGGAAGGAATCAGCATGAATCAATATTGCGTCTATCTGCTTGCAAGAAATGATGCTTTGGCGAAAGCGTAAGCGAAAAGGGCTTGTACTCGACAATCGAATTTTAGAAATGAATGGATATATGGGATGCGTCTCTGTGAATAACGGAGGCGCATTTTTGTTGTATCCTTCGCTTGGCATGGTATAGTGATAGAAGGCTGATATGAGGAGCGGTAAAGATGGCGAGCAAATATATCATCAAGTATAACGACGGTGCAGTTGAGATGACGAAACCGAATAGCACGATTCTGATATATAAGATTCCGTACACCAATTTAAAAGCCTTGAATCCGGGATTTGTGATACCGAATCTCTTCATCGTGTACATTTTGTTTGGAAAAAACGCACGCGGGAAAGATGTGCTCTATGTGGGGAAGTCAAAAAACGGTCTTGCAAATCGACCCACTGCGCATGACGATAAATATGCGAACTGGTCCGACTGCTATATTTTGACACAGTTTAAAGAGCGCACGTTTTTTAATGACGGTACCATTCAGTATTTGGAAGACGTCTTAAATCACAGAATCAACGAGCTGAATTTGTACCACAATACGACGCTTACGACAAGCTCCGGTACGGCAAACACAGACGATGTGGAGAATTGCGACGATTACCTTGTCGAAGTATATAAGATGCTGGATATTTTGGGGCTTGATTTGATTACCAACTCCGAAGAAGCCGAGGCAGAAAAAGACGTTGAGGAGTCTGAACGCGGTTATCGGGCAAGCGATCGGGCAAAAATACCGGATGGTATCTATTATTTTGCAAGGAAAGTTAAAAGATTCGGGAATATCTTGTTGCGAGGCGAAATGCGGGTAAAGAACGGTACATTTATGCTTCTAAAGGGAAGTGATATTGCGACGGAAACAGGAATCGGACTGTCGTCGATTATCGATGAAAAAAGGAACCGGGCTAAGGTGGAAGACGGGAAATTGATGGAAGATATTGAACTGACATCACCTTCTGCCTGCGGCGAGTTTATCATGGGAGCTTCTTGCAACGGTTGGGGTGCCTGGAAAACAAAATCCGGGGAACCGATTGATTGTTATCGCAAGTGAACTTAGAGATGCTCGTGTTCCCCGCTATCGGAGTTTGGCAAAGCGGTGTAGTTATGATGTTAATCGAAAATAGATCCATCAAAGAACAGACGTTGTTTTTGGGGAAACATTTGCTTTGATGAACACCGGATAAGTGAAAGTATATTCGTAATAATTATGATTTCGTTTACGGCGTATCCAAGCCCTAAAGAAGGAGTAAATCAGGATGAATTGTACTGATAAGCCAAAGCTGACATCAGCGCAACTTGTAGAAAAAATGCGCGATGAGAAGGGGATTCTCTTTAATGAAATGGATGAAATTTCTGCGGAGAGGTATCTGCGAGAACACAATAACTATTTTCGGACAGCGGCTTATCGAAAGAACTATCCGCAATATCAGGCAGGGCCTAATACTGGAAAATATATTCGTTTGGAATTTTCATATTTGTGCGAGTTGTCGAAGTTAGATATGTATCTCAGAAGTATCTTGTTACAGATGTGCCTGGATGTTGAGCATGCACTCAAGGTGTCGTTGCTATCTGATATAGAGGATAATCCCTTAGAGGATGGATATTCTATTGTGCGTGCATTTTTGGAAAAGAATCCATCTGTATTCAGATCCATTTCACATACATCAGGAAGTTCATTTACCCAAAAATTGATTTTAAAGTATCTTACGACACATGCTGAATCGGAAACAATGAAAACAGAAAGCTGTGATTGCCCGGTATGGGTGTTGCTTGAATGCATTACCTTTGGGGATTTCGTTCGATTATATAATTTTTACTATGAGCGCTGTAGGAAACCGGATAAGTGTCTTGAAAAGGGAATTGTAAATCCGGTTAGAACCCTGCGAAATGCCTGCGGCCACAACAGTTGTATGCTGTTTGATCTTAGGGAACGCACAGGTAAGACCCGTCCGGGAGCAACAGTTACCCAGTTTATCGCAGGTATTACAACGATAGGCAAAAAAGAAAGGGGAAAAAAGCTGTCCTGCCGTCCGTTGTTTGAGATTTGTTGCCTCTTATATGCGGAACATACGTATGTGACCGCTGATGTTCGAGAAAATCAGATGAAGAAGCTGAGGTCCTTTGTTGATGGGAGACTGTTTAAGCATCCGGAGGCGTTTCAAGAGAGCCAAATTGTTTCCTCGGCGTTTACTTTTTTATTGAAAATCGTTGACGGTTGTTGCTGAGACTGATACACTTTTAGCAACATCAAAAAAGTCGTTGCGACTTTTTGTAAGACCCCTGCATTCGTGCCGGAGTCTATTTTTTTAGTATGAGTGTCCTGCAGGTTTCGGTTCGGAAGCTCGGAATATAGGCATATGAGCGCTTAGCGGAAGGGCTTGTCAAATCTGTCAAAGAGGCGGCCGGAGAGCCGGAAGCAGAGGGTCCCGAAACTTGCGGCGCTTATACTCGCGTTACAGACACATATGCCATGAGTTGCGACCTTTCCCCCGCTATCGGAGTTTGGGAAAGCGGTGTAGAATAGAAGTCTGCGAACTCGATTGCTTTTTGCCGTATCGGAAACGATTCCTACAGTTTTGCGGAGCGGCAATCGGGAGAATGGCATTACGGTGTTAAGGAGAGTCAATATGTGGTCAACGGAGAGTGTGTTTTATCAGATTT
>ERZ772945.1957-NODE-1957-length-13570-cov-3.646689_pt1 | contig 13570 bp, 9 predicted proteins | sample MGYA00511681_ERZ772945 | MGnify/ENA primary metagenome ERZ772945 (study PRJEB29015, sample SAMEA2737943) | human oral metagenome | biome: human oral; feature: human-associated habitat; material: dental | place: China | collected 2143 ... | reverse complement strand
CGACGGCCCGGTATTGTCATTTGATACCTACAACAAGCAGCTGCACGACTTCGCTACGCCCAACAACGACAGCAATGTAGGCAAGGGAGGCGACTTCGAATTTGTGATTGATTCGATAGGTGACGACCTTATTAAGGTACACGGCAACCGTAATCAAAACACCATGTACCTGCGTAAGCTCACCGAACCCGCTGCAAATTATATTGCAAAGGTTGAACAAACGGCTGCCCAATTCGGCCTGGCTTTTGCTACCGGCACGCTTGCAGGCCAGAACGTACAGCTGCAATTCGACCGCGACAGCCGCCAGGTTCTTATCAGCGACGGCACTAATGAGGTGCAAACAAGCTACTGCGTTACAGCCAACGGCATCCGTTTCTTCGAGCCTGTAACCTTAGGCGGCAATACCGTTTCAGAACTGACATACAGCGACAACAACCTTTCCCTCACCGGAAACAACAGTCAGCTGGCCGGCATTTACGACCCGTCTATCATCACACGCATCATTGGCGGCATCGGTTCCGACGATAACGCCTTTTCGCGTACGCTGAACAACCTGCCCCATCTCGACCAGTTCAACATCACAACATCGGCAAGCTGGCTTACCGCTACAGCGTCAGGCTCGAGCCTTCAGCTGTCAGCAACCGCCAACACTACGGGCGATGCACGTTCGGCAGAGGTTACCGTGGCAAGCAAATCAGCACCTGATGTAAAGTCAACATTTACTGTATCACAAATAACCCAGACCGACATCATCGGCCATTACCAGTTTATTTATGTCAACAGCGATAACCAAAGAGTAAAAACTACTGCCGAAATTGCACCGAATGGCAGTGCTCTGAAGCTCGTCGTCAAGACAAAAATGCTGGGTGGCAATTACACACTCACCTTCCCTGCCAAGTTCGATCAGGCTACCGGTTCGCTGGCAATACAGGCAGGTATGCCTATTTACAACCAGCAGTTAACGCTTCAAAATTCGTCAGGTCAGCCCATACAGGGCTACATGGTAAGCGCATTCTCATTTGGTGACGGCTATCTCTCATACCGCAATACGGTTTACGGACTCATGCCTTTCAGCCACGACGATACCAACGGCACCTATGCACAGCTGGGTAATATGAAGTTCCCGCAGAATATCGGCAACTATGCCATAGACGGATTAGTTATCTATTTCGCGAAAGTTCAGAACCCAACGTCGCGAGACGACACTTACGGCATGATTGACGAATGGAAGAACTGCACCCTCATTAAGACAACACCATAAGGAGGTGCCAAAGTAAGCTTCCTGATGTCAGAGGCTGCCAGACCGGTGAAAAGCCCTTCACATTTCAAAAGTTTTAAAAATTACTTCATTAAAAAATAAAGTATAGCCTTATGAAAAAAATAATAAGCGTGCTGGCTTTTGCCATCTCTGCCTTTGCCATCGTTGCCTGCAGCGACGATGACAATGCAGGCAGCCAGTACGAAAAAAAGTCGGATATTGCCATCACGGCGTCAAACTTAAACTTCTCGGCCAAAGCCGACACGGGCAGTGTAACCTTTACAGCTCCCGCAACCGCTACGGTACGCCTCAGCTCTTCGTGGGCAACGGCTACCGTTGAAGGCAACAAGGTAAAGGTAACGGTGAAAGAGAACAACAGCATTGAGGGCCGTGCCACCCAGCTTACCATCCTTAGCGGCACCGACTCGGCGAACGTAACCATCCAGCAGCTGGGCATGAACTACGAGTATAACGGCCGCCATCTGTTTATCTATAACGACTCGGCGCGCAACGTTTCCTACCCCATCGTTGACGAGGGAGCCAACGTTCAGCTCTCTTCAAGCGAAAGCTGGGCCGTTCCTACCCTCAGCAACGGCAAGGTTGATGTGGCTGTTGCCAAAAATACCGACGGGCATATCCGTCAGGCCAAGCTTTATATCGAAGCCGGACCGTACAAGGATACCATTCAGGTTATTCAGGGCGAACTGAAGGATATTGTAGGCAAGCAGTTCCGTTTCACAGGCTACGACCTGACGCTGGCCACAAGTTCCACACGCAACATCAAAGAGCTGTATGCCGAAATACAGACTAAGGTTGTTACCGATGCACAGGGAAACCCGTTCCTCGAGTTCACCGACGCCGACAAAGGATGGCTGCTTCCTATCGACTTTAACCAGAAAACGCTCTCATTCGACGTCAATGCCGGCGAACTGATGGGGATGTATTATCATCGCTACTTTGTTTATTCGTCAGTCATCGATTACAGATATTACAAGCAGTTCCAGCAGAACAACCTGCTCCCCTACTTCTCATTACCGGGTGCCGGTCTCTCAATGACGGCTGTTCTCGGCTATTACGACAATATAGGAACCGTAGCACAGTTCGTCGACAACGAGCGTAACGATGCCCTGATCAAGCAGCTTACCGATGACAAAACGGCTACATACGTGGCCAATATCTTTGCTGCGACGGTATTTGACAAGAAGTGGGACCTTCCGAATCGCGTAAAACCGAACCGCACCGGCGACCTGATGATGTACGTCGAGCCTGTTATGATTGAGGGCGTTGTAGGCTCAAGTGCCAAGCGTGCTCTCTCTGAGCCTGTCAAAAAACAGAACGTCAGCTCATCCCTGCTTCGCAGTCCGGAACACAAATTTCCAACTGTCAGGCCCCGTTTCTAAGGTAAACTTGTCATAACACAAAGCCGTTGCTTCGGTAACGGCACAATAAAGTCCCCGCCTCGTCCGCATAGTGTGACGAGGCGGGGATTGTTTTTTCGTTGTTTTGCTGCCGTAATTACACAGTGGGCAAAGGCTCTGTGTAAGAACAGCAACTCAATATAACATCCGCTTAATCACTGATTGTTCTTTATCTTCCTGCCTTAAACATCAGGAATAATGACGGGCTGCTTCTTTCCTGGCAGTTTCAAACGCTTAAAGTAACGTCTTAACTCCCTCTACCTCCTTAACTCCTGACTCCTAAACAAACCCCTGCTTTCCTCGCCGCACGGCCGACATCCCCTCCTTCGGAGGGGCTTGGGGAGGCTACTCTTTGTACAGCAGATACGGCTTTCGCGCTTTTTTGAACTCGTCAACATCGCGTTGCCAGCGGAGGCTGATTTCGTCAGCCGAGGCACCCTGTTCAATCATCGTACGCACATAAGGCACGCCAATGAGCTTCTCAAAGAAAGAAGTGAAGAAGCTGTCGCCCGTGCCGAGGTTGCGATAAGCCTCAATAAGATAGGAAAGGTCGAGCTTACGACGCCATATTTCTTTGTCAGAGAGGTGCGAAAGGTCACGTCCAAAGCACCGCTTACCGAGCTGCGGAGGGTTCTTTGCCCCCGGCATGCTCTCGGGCGTAAAGCTGTATGTGTAGCCCTTCATGTCGGGGTGGCCGAACTGTTGGAACGGTTTTGTTGTGCCCCGGCCCAGGCTTACGTCAGTGGCTTCGAAATAACAGAGCGAGGGATAGAGGTAAACGGCCGTCATATCGGGCAGGTTCGGCGACGGTGCTACGGGCAGACGGTAGCGCGTTTTATGGGTATAGCCCTTGCAGGTAACCACTTTCAGCGGGCACTTCGCACCGTCATCGAGCCATCCCTGCCCGTTAACCATCTGTGCAAGCTCGCCCAGGGTCATGCCGTGGACAACGGGAATGGGCAGCCCTCCCACGCCCGACTTGTAGCGCATGTCCAGCAACGGGCCGTCGACATAGAAGCCGTTGGGATTGGGACGGTCCAGAACCACCATCAGTTTATTATAGCGGGCGCACTGGTTCATGAGGCGAACCATGGTGACGTAGTAGGTATAGAAACGAAGTCCTACGTCCTGAATATCAGTGATAACCACGTCAACGCCGGCCATCGTGACCGAATCGGGTACGCCTCCCCTGCTGCCATACAGCGAAACAATGGGCACACCGGTCTGCGTGTCAACGCTGCTGGCCACGTGTTCGCCCGCATCGGCCGTGCCGCGAAAACCGTGTTCGGGCGAAAAAATGGCCACCACGTTCACGCCGTGACGCAGCAGCAGGTCGAGCGTCATGAGGTGCGAGCCGTCAGGCTGCACAATGATGCCCGTCTGGTTTGAGAACAGAGCCACGCGCCTGCCCTTGAGCAGGGGCAGGTATCGGGCTGTACGGGCCGCCCCTACCAGCACGCGCGACGAGGCGTTAAGGGCAACAGCAACGACAAAAAAGATAAGAAAAATCAGTCGGCGCATAGGTGTTTTTGTTTTAATGACGCCATGCAACTACCGTGCCGGCATGGCCTCCTGCAAAGAATTACAGTGTAATATTACCTGTTCGGGCGGCGCAACAGCATCAGTCCGAGGAACGTAAACAGGGCGTTGAAGATGAGAAGCTCATAGCTGAACTTGTATCCGCCGAACCATTGCTCCGAGTGTGTCTGCAGAATATAGCACAGCACGGGAGCCGCAATGGCCACGAGGGGCACGTAACGGTCGCGCACTTTCCATTTCATGACGATGCCGAAGGTAAACAAGCCCAGAATAGGCCCGTAGGTATAGCTGGCCAGGATGTACACGGCATCGATGACGCTCGAGTTGTTCAGCAGGCCGAAGACGTAGATTACAGCGGCCATCATTACGGCCATTCCTACGTGAACGCGCTTGCGGACGGATGCCAGCCGGCGGTCATCGTTCACTTTTTTGTCGGCACCCAGAATGTCGATGGTGAACGATGTGGTAAGAGCGGTGAGGGCCGAACCCGCTGCCGAGTAGGCCGATGCGAACAAACCTACGATAAACAGCACGCCAACCACCACGGGAAGATAGTGGCTTGTGGCCACGGCGGGGAACAGTTTGTCGCCCGTTTCGGCAATTCCCGCGCTGCCTGCAAAGGCATAGAGCTGCACGCCGAGCATGAGGAAGAGGAAGATAACCACCGTCTGGGCCATCACACTCAATACCATATTCTTCTGCGATTCGCGCGAATTGCGGCAGCTCAGGTTGCGTTGCATCATGTCCTGATCGAGGCCGGTGGTGGCAATGAGTGTAAAAATGCCTGCCAAAAACTGTTTGAAGAAGTATCGCTTGTCGTTCACGTCGTCGAAGAAAAACACGCGGCTCATGTCGCTTTCAGAGATATTCCGCACCATCTGTCCGAGCGAAAGGTTCATCTCTTTCGAAATAAACAGGATGGAAAGCACCACCGAAAGCACCAGGCATACGGTTTTCAGCACGTCGGTCCACACAATACTTTTCACGCCTCCGCGAAAGGTATACAGCCACACCATGGCCACGGCCAGCACCACATTAAGCACAAAGGGCAGACCCAGAGGGTCGAAAACCAGCAGCTGCAGCGTTAAACACACCAGAAACAGGCGCACGGCGGCACCCAGCATCTTCGATATAAAGAAGAACCATGCGCCGGTTTTGTACGAGCGCAGGCCAAACCTGTCTTCCAGATACTGATATACCGACACGAGGTTCATCCTGTAGAACAGCGGCACCAGGATAAAGGCGATGATAAGCTGGCCCACTATAAAGCCCATCACCATTTGCATATACGAGAAGCCCTTTTCCTGAACCATGCCGGGAACCGACACAAATGTCACGCCCGATATGGGCGCGCCAATGGTGGCTATGGCCACGATGTACCAGGGCGACTTGCGGTTTCCGACGAAGAAACCGGCGTTGTCGGCCTTGCGGCCCGAAATATACGAAACGAGAAACAGCAGCCCGAAGTAGGCCGCAATGGTGGCAATGATAATCGCTGGACTCATAAATTCTTCAATATAGGTTCGTGCAGGCAAAGGTATTGTTTTTTATTGAAACCTCGTGCACAAAGTTAAAAATATACCATAGAAAGCTGAAAAATGACAGATAACGAAAGTTTCGGCCCGACAGAACACGCGCAACACACGCCCTACTACCCCATTCGACAAAAAAACGAGGCTAAAAATTGCCATTCAAAATTTTATATCTATATTTGCATATGAACACAAAGAAAAAGCAAAAATTAGGCGATTTAGCACTTGATATAGCAAAATATATCATAACTGCTGTTTTAATCGCAACCTGGTTCAACAGAACCGACCAATGGAAATGGTATAATTTCATTATTCCTGTAATCATAGTGGCTTTGATTGTATGGATAGGATTATACCTGACAGATAACAATATTGAAAACAAAAAAGAAAATTAAGATGGCAGCAAATATCATGTTAATAGGGGTTTTACTGATGTTTATAGCATGGCTTATTTACTTTCGCATTGAAGATAAAAAGGAAGAACGGCGAAACCGGACGAAATAAACATCACGCCCGCACGCTTTGCAAATATTCATTTTCGGGGCTTCTGTAAAAACCATTTTTATAATTTTACCGTTCAATACCTGCACGAACGGTTTACCGCTATGTGACCGCCACAAGCGGTTCAGGCTATAACGCGTATCGGTGCAAACCGCTATAACAAATTTTCCCGGCTTTTATTCCTCTCCGCCCACAATGAAGAAAGGCAGACCTGAAAACGTGTCTTTCAGATTGATACAACATTCAAAAACATACTCAAAAACACGATTACGCCGAAAACGCTTTGCCATTACGGCGTAAACGCAAAACCATTACGGCACAATTGAAACGCGATTGCGGCACAATGGCTTTTTTATATTTGTAACTTGCTGATTAGCAGGTATGTTACGCACACCACAAAACACTTGCCACTACGCCGTAATGCCCAAACAATTATGCCGTAAAGGCACGGTAATTACACCGTAAAGGCAACCCGTTTACACCGTAAACGCACCCCCCTTTACGCCGTAAACGCAACGCAATTACGGCATAAACGCAACGCGATAGTAGCATAAACGCAAAAACAGCATAAAAAAATCAGGAAACGGGAACGGAACCGGAGGGTTTTATTTTCGCCAGCCACCCTCCGCGGGCAATACGGGTAAGGAAGATGATGCCGCGGAAAGTAAGCTCAACGGCCATCGCTATCCATACGCCGCGCAGGCCGTATTGTTGCGCGAGAACCCAGGCCAGAGTGAGGCGCACGCACCACATCGACGCCAGATTCATGGCCGCAGGGCGCACGGTATCGCCAGCTCCCACGCACACGCTGTAGCTAACGATGCTGGCTGCAAAGAACGGTTCGGCAAAGGCTTCGATGCGAAGCACGCCCGTTCCCAGTTGGCGGATAGCATCGACAGGCGACAAAAAACCTATCATTTCGGGTGCAAACACATACATCACCAGCCCCATGAAGGCCATTACAGCCATGCCAACGCCTATCGTCATGTAGGCAAAGCTGCGGCATAACGCCTTACGGCCCGCCCCAAATGTCTGCCCGACAAGCGTCGAAGCAGCGTCGCCGATACCGTAACCCGGCATATAGCACAGGCTTTCGGCCGTAATTGCGAACGAGTTGGCGGCGATGGCCACGTTGCCCAGCGGTGCAACGATTCGGGTAGAAACCACTTGTGCACCGCTCATCAGCACCGATTGTACGGCAACGGGCAGCGAAATCTTCAGGGCGTTCCGTATATAATCCCACACCCATTCAAACCTTACCGTGTCGAGCCGGAGGGCCAGAACATGGTTCTTCCACATGGCCTGCCGGGCCATCGGCACCACCGTCACCACGTAAGCACACATGGTTCCGAGAGCCGCACCGGTTACGCCGAGGTGCAGAATATAAATAAACAGGTAGTTGAAAGCCACGTCGAGGCAGCACATCATGATGCTCAGGAAGCTCGGCGTGCGCATGTCGCCCGAGCTTTTCAGCATGTCAGCCATCAGATGATAACCCATCATGAAAGGCAGTGTAAACGAAAATACAAGGAAATATGACGAGGCCATGGGGGCAATATCGGCACCACCTTTCAGCCAGAAGGGCAGCGGCTTGTGCACGGCCACGCCTGCAAGCAACATGACAACGCTGAACACCAGACCGAAAACCAGTGCGTGGCGAAACACCTGACGGGCCTGTGCAAAATCGCCTGCGCCGATAAAGTGGGCCACCTGCACCGCGAAGCCTATTGCTGAAGCACTCATTACCGAGCCGACAAGCCACAGCGTGCTCTCAATCAAGCCTATCGACGCCGAGGCCGCCGAGCCTAAATGGCCCACCATGGCGGCATCAATGAAGAACATCAGCACCATTGAAATTTGGGCTAACATGGACGGAATACTAAGCTCAACGATAAGATTGAACTTTTCGCGCGTCGTCATTTCCTGCCCTTCACGTATGCAGGCCAACAGTTTTTCGGTTTTCTTACCGTTCAGCATGGGGAAAAATTAATGGCACAAAGGTAGCCATTTTTTCGCCAACAGGCAAAAAAGGCGGGGAAACCGAAGCATAGACCAGCCTCGGCCGTGATGCGGTTTAATGGTTTTTCTTATAACTTTGAACCGCCCATCCGCCCATGAACAGGCCAATGGCAAGGAGAGCGAGCACCTGATGCAGGATGCTTTGCAGGCCGCCTCCGCGAATAAACACCGTGCGCACAGCTTCAATGAAGTAGCTTACAGGGTTGATATAGGTTGTGAGATAAACAGCCGACGGCATAGAACGCGTAGGAGTGAAGAGCCCTGAAAGCAATAAAAGTATCACCACAAAGAACCACATCACGAGCACAGCCTGCTGCATGGTATCGGAATAGTTGGAGATAATCAGGCCGAAAGACGAAAAGAAGATGGCCAGAAGCATGGCCAACAGATAGATGAGTGCGACGTTACCCACAGGCGTCAGGCCGTACAAGGCCCACGCCAACAGCAGGCAAACCGTCACGATAAAGAAGGCCATCAACCAGTATGGTATCAGTTTGGCCAGTATAAAAGCCCATTTGCTCACGGGCGTAACGTTGATTTGTTCAATCGTTCCCGCCTCCTTCTCACCCACAATATTCAGCGTGGGCAGGAAGCCTGTCATCATCATCATCACGATGGCAAACAGAGCGGGAATCATAAAACGTTTGAAACTGAGGTTCCTGTTAAAGAGATAGAACGTCGATACCTCCGATTGCATAGCCTGAACAGCAGGTACAGCGTTTGCCGTTACCATTTGTGAGAGATAGACAGAGCCAATAGAGCCTTTGGTTCCATTCACTGCATTGGCTGCGATTAGCACCTGCGGCTTGTTGCCCAGGGCAATATTGCGGCTGTAATGCTGCGGAATAACCACCACAATATCGGCCTGCGAGTGCTCAATATCATTAAGTGCGGCGGCGTAAGAAGGCTGTTGTCCGTGGAAAATAAAGTATTTACTGGCTGCCATTTCATGCACCAACTGTTGCGATTGCGTGGAGCGGTCGTTGTCAACCACGTCAACAACCACGTTCTTTACCTCCATATTCATCACCCAGGGCATAATACACATGATCATGATAGGGAACATGACAATGAGGCGTGGGAGGAAAGAGTTGCGCCGTATTTGCGTAAACTCTTTTCGTAAAAGGTATTTTAGTGTCATAAATCTTATTCCAATCGTTGGTTAAACTTCGATAATGACAGGGTGAGCAAACCGGCAAGCATGCAGATTAGTATCATCATTTCGTGCAGAACCTGATCCACTCCGACGCCCATAATCATCAGTTTGCGCATGGCACTGGTATAGTATCGTGTGGGGATAATGGCCGAAACATATTGCAATATCTTTGGCATCGACTCGATAGGAAATATCATTCCCGAAAGCATTACGATGGGCATGAGCAACAACATGGCCGACATGAGCAAGGCTGCCAGCTGGGTTTTGGCAATGCTGGAGACGAGCAGGCCCAACGACAACGCCAATAAAATGTAGATTGTAGACATAATGAATATCCAAAACAGCGAGCCTTGTACGGGAACGCCGAGCACAAAGCTGGCCATGAGCAGAATAACGATCAGGATAATAAAGGCCAGAACCAAGTAGGGTATGACCTTGGCAACGATAATCATCAGCGGGCGCACGGGCGAAACCAGCAATACTTCCATCGTTCCCTTTTCCTTTTCGCGAACAATTGATATCGATGTCATCATGGCACACACCAGCATCAGCAGGGTTCCCATGATGGCAGGGACGAAGTTGTAGGCCGACTTCATCTGCGGATTGTACAAAAGTTTCGTGTTTACCATGCCGCCATCCCGGTTGGTGATAACCGCCCGGGCATAATTTGTCCATTGTTGTGCCATGTTCGGGTCGGAGCCATCTACAATGAATTGCATCGCCAACCGGCTGCTATCATAATCTTTATGAAACACAATTGCCATGTCGGCTTTCTGGTTTCTAATGGCTTTTTGAGCATCGGCAGGCGTGGCAACAACCTGCGTTATGGTAAAATTCTCCGATGCCGAAAGGCGGTCTGCTGCCTGCTGCGCGTCGTAACCGGCATTGCTCATCACAATTACCGTCCGCACATTCTTTATGTCATTGGTAATGGCATAACCGAAAAGAAGCATCATGATGACGGGCATTCCAAAGAGAATGAGCATGGTTCGCTTGTCGCGTACAATGTGTTTCGTCTCCTTAATAATAAATGATATAAGCTGCTTCATTGTGTATGGGATATTCGTTATTTGCAGCATGGCCTGCTGGTTAATCTGAACTGCGCTTGGCCTGTCGGGCCAAAGATGTGAAGACATGGTCCATATCGGGCTGATTTAGCTTTTGTTTCAACTCGCCGGGCGTGCCGAGAGCCTTAATCTTCCCGTCGACCATGATGGATATTCGGTCGCAATACTCGGCTTCATCCATATAGTGAGTGGTCACGAAAACGGTTATTCCGCGCCGGGCTGCATCGTAAATCAGCTCCCAAAACTGTCGGCGTGTGGCGGGGTCAACACCGCCCGTCGGCTCGTCTAAGAACACAATGCCGGGCGAATGAAATATGCTTACTGAGAAAGCCAGCTTCTGTTTCCAACCCAAAGGCAGGCTCGAAACCAGCGTGTTACGATGTTCGGTGAAGTTCAAACGCTGAAGAAGGTCGTTGGTTTTGCGTTTTATCTCATCGTCGTTCATGCCGTATATGCCTGCAAACAGGCTGATATTTTCGGCCACTGTGAGGTCTTCATAGAGCGAAAACTTCTGACTCATGTAGCCAATGTGCTTTTTTATCTGCTCAAATTCGGTACGGATGTCGTAGCCTACAACGCGCCCCGTTCCGCCTGTAGGCTGGCTGAGACCCGTGAGCATGTGCATGGCGGTGGTTTTTCCTGCCCCGTTGGCACCCAGAAAACCGAATATTTCGCCTTTCTTTACGGTGAAAGATATGTCGTCGACGGCGCGAAAACTGCCGAAAGCCTTTACCAAATGTTCTACCTCAATGACGTTTTCGGCCACCTTCTCCACCTTATTATTATCGCCATTATGACGGCCGCGCTCAATGCCGGGAGGGTTGAATATGTCTTTAAACTCTGTAAGAACAGCATCGGGCGAACCAATTCCCCTGACCTTTCCTTCGGATAGGAAAGCCACTCGTTCGCAACATCTCACCTCATCCAAATACGGTGTGGAAGCCACAATGGTTATTCCGCTCTGTTTTAATTGCGCAAGTATCTCCCAAAACTCCTTGCGACTAACGGGGTCGACGCCCGTTGTGGGTTCGTCTAAAAACAGTATTCCGGGCCGGTGTACGAGCGCACAACAGAGTGCCAGCTTCTGTTTCATTCCGCCCGACAAGGCTCCTGCCCTGCGGTTTTTGAAAGGTTCAATCTGCGAATAAATCGCTTTGATGGCATCATCATTCGCTTCTACCGTTGTCCCAAAGAGCGTAGCGAAGAAGCGTAAGTTCTCTTCGACGGTTAAATCCTGATATAAAGAGAACCGCCCGGGCATGTATCCTACCCGCTTTCTTATATCATTTAGTTGCCTGGCAACGTCGTATCCGTCGACCGTTGCCGTACCTTCATCAGGGAGCAAAAGCGTGCAAAGTATGCGATACAACGACGTTTTGCCGGCACCATCAGGACCTATTATGCCGAAAATTTCGCCTTTTTTTACCGCGAAACTCACGTCATGCAGGGCCTCAACCCTGCCATATCGCCTAGAGATATGATTTACTTCTATTGCGTTCATCGGCTACAACTAAAACTTTACTTCACCATACATCCCGATTTTTACATAGCCATCGTTCCGGAATTGTATTTTAATGGCATAAACCAAATCGGCCCGTTCGTCGTCGGTAACAATTGTTTTGGGCGTAAATTCCGACCTGTTCGAAATCCATGTTACCTTGCCTTCGTAGGTCTTTTTGTCGCCTTTCCCGTAGTCGGCCATCACTTTTACTTTCTGTCCAAGCCTGACACTCTTCAGCTGGTCGGAAGTAACGTAGGCACGAATAAACATGGTTCGTGTGTCGGCAATCTTAAAAAGCGGCTTCCCTACAGCAACAAATTCTCCCCTTTCCACATATTTCTCCAATACTATTCCCGTTATAGGGCTCTTCACACAGGTGTGAGCTATTTGGTTTTCAAGCTGTGCCTGCTGCGAACGCACGCCTGCTTGCTGCGCGTTGATGCCGGCCTGCTGTGCGTCGATGCCTTCCATCTGTGCGGCAATACCTTTGTTTTGTTCGGCCAGAGAGGCGTTCTGGCCGGCTATCTGCTCTTCGGTGGCTGCGAGTTGCTTCTGCAATACCTGTATCTGATAATCAATATCGTCAACCTGTTTGCGTGCAACGGCACCGTCTTTCAACAGTTCTGCAAAGCGTTGACGCTCACGTTGCTGGTTCATGATTTGCTGACGGATAGCCGCTAATTGCTTTTTCAAATCGAGTTGACGGCTGCTTGTAGCCTGCCTGCTGGCAGCCAGCTGGCGTTTATTCGCTGCCAACTGTCCGTGTGTAGCGGCCAATTGGTCGTTGTTGGCTGCCAGCTGGTTGCGCTTCAGGGTAAGCAGCCGGGCATCAATCTGTCCTACTGTCTGTCCGTTTTTTAGTATTTGGCCTTCGGTTACCACAAAGCTTTCGAGCTGTCCGGCCGATTCTGCCGACACGGTTACTTCGGCAGCCTCGAATGTTCCCGTAGCGTCGTAATCCTTCTTATCCTTTCCACACGATGCCATTGTTAAGGCAACCCCTGCCAATAATAGAAGTTTTTTCATATCCTTTTGTTGTTTTATTCGTTGTTTGTAAACTTTAAGTTGTACATTTCTTTAAGCATTTCAATCTCGTGTATGGCCTGCTGCGTCCTGGCTGCGCTCTCATTGTTGATTTCTTTAAGCAGGCTGTTCACATCGATAATGCCATGCACCAGTTTCGATTCTGCCGCCTTCCGAATGTGCGTACGCAAGTTGATGATTTCGTTATCGCGCTGCATCATGTTCCGATACCGCGCAACGTTCTCTTTTTGTTGAATATCTTCCATGCGATTATTGAACAGGAACACCTCCCGCGCGTTCTCAATCTGTTCGCGTTGCAGTTTTAACTTCGCCTTATCGTTCCTGTAAGTATAGAGCGCGCCAACATTCCACGACAGCTTTACGCCCACAATACCGTTCAGGCTCCACCTGTGACGCATCATGTCTTCAAAAATATTAAGCCCCGGATAGCCATAATAGCCTTGCGCAAACAGTCCCAAATGCGGCCTCAACTGTGCGTTTAGGGCTTTTTCCTGTTCGCCTGAGAGCTGCAGCTGATTGTCGTATAGCCGCATCT
>ERZ772945.1956-NODE-1956-length-13577-cov-19.791969_pt1 | contig 13577 bp, 12 predicted proteins | sample MGYA00511681_ERZ772945 | MGnify/ENA primary metagenome ERZ772945 (study PRJEB29015, sample SAMEA2737943) | human oral metagenome | biome: human oral; feature: human-associated habitat; material: dental | place: China | collected 2143 ... | reverse complement strand
ATGTTCTCTCTGCTATTGCAGCCTACAGCTTCTTTGAGAAGAAGCCAGCAGTGAATATAGACTTTGCTATAGAGCAACATTCAGGGCAGCTTACATTATGCTAAAGTAATCTGTTTCATTATTATCTTTAGACCCAATCAAAAGATTGAGTCTAAAGAGCCGTTGTACTAAACCAAACAGAAGAGTGGCATGATACTTATCCCGAGTTCAGGTTATTAAGCTACACCAGCACTTGGAATTGCAGCTCTATGTTGAACTTTCGCCTTAACACCTGCGTCTCTGTGCCAAACGTACGTGCCCTATCATATTTGATAGTCTTTTTATATGAACTACCTCGATAAGCAGTTCACCCTTCGAAGACCACTACAAGAGCGTAAAATATCTTTACATAACAACACACCAATAATCCTCTCAACAAGTGCATAACATTCCCTACCATCGACTTTATAACCAACAAGAAATCAACAGGTTACAAACTGTGTTTAAGAAGACGCCTTTCTTGCTTCAAGAAGGGCGTCTTCAATACCCAAGAAGGGCATGTTCTTGAATATAGAAGAGCCTCTTCTTGCCCAGTCATCAGCCTCTTCTCGAATGAAAGGGGAAATGATTAACGAAAAATATCAACAATTCCTATACGTATGGTTAGTCTTCTTTCTCTCTCTATTAGTATTCTTGTAGGGATAAGTTCACGCATCACACCATCCCCAAAAAGAAATTTCATCCATTATCATGACACCCATCATAAACTTTCCTCACCTTATAATATTATAGTGGGTATCCCACAAACCTATAGTGTGCATGATAGACTCTATCACTATTAAACGCAAATCAAACAATAAGAAGAGGGACTTTAAAGCAACTTACGGATACAGATATAGGCCATTACAGACACTCATGAGCATCCATAACAGCCTATACACATCTAATCTATGTCCCTTTTTCATTCCAAAGAAACACTTTGGAACTAAGGATTATCGGCTCTATAACGAATCGTGTGGGTAATCATAGAGAACTCAGATAAAAATATTACCTTTGTCTTATGAATAGTACCGAGATATTTACACAGGTTTTAGGCCTATCAGAAGCAACTTGTTAAAAGGAGGGTAAGGGGATTCGTAAATACAGAAAACTTTAAGTATATGGTCTATTTCATAACAGAGGAGCTTAAACAGGATTACCCACACGATTCGTTATAGAGCCGGATTATCTACTCTTCACCATCTTCAAGAAATATTCATGCACACGCATGTCATCGTCTAACTCGGGATGAAAAGCAGTAACAAGTTGGTTTCCTTGACGAGCGGCAACTATATGACCTTCGACCTCTGAGAGTACTTCCACCTCTTCGCTTGCCTCCTTAATATAAGGTGCACGAATGAAGGTCATTGGTATGTCGCCCTCAATCCCCTTAAAGTGAGCCTCCACGTGGAAACTTCCTAACTGCCTACCGTAGGCATTACGGGCAGCAGTCGTGTGCATTGTAGCCAAGCGAGGAGGGACAGGAGCAGATGGACTGTTCCCCTCTACCTCACGAGCAAGGAGTATCAAACCCGCACAAGTACCAAAGACAGGTAGCCCTCCCTCTATCGCTTCACGAATAGGAGTAAGCAAACCAAGGTCGCGAAGGAGTTTACCTTGGGTAGTACTCTCGCCCCCTGGGATTATCAACCCATCTTTCTCCTGCTGCCAATCTTCCAATTGGCGCACCTCAAAGCAGTCGACACCCAATTTACTGAGCATCATCTCATGCTCTAAGAACGCACCCTGCAGAGCAAGAACAGCAATTCTCATTGTCCACGCTCGGCCATGAGCACTTCAATCTCATGCTCGTTGATACCAACCATAGCCTCACCTAAGTCTTCTGACAACGCTGCCAACTCCTTAGGATCATTATAGTTTGTAACCGCCTTCACGATGGCTGCTGCACGCTTAGCAGGGTCGCCACTCTTAAAGATACCAGACCCAACGAACACACCCTCGGCTCCTAACTGCATCATCAACGCCGCATCAGCAGGAGTAGCCACGCCACCTGCAGCAAAGTTAACCACAGGAAGCTTACCATTATCATGTACATACTTCACAAGGTCGTAAGGTGCTTGCAACTGCTTAGCAGCCTCAAAGAGTTCGTCCTCACGCTTACCAACGAGCTCGCGAATCTGACTCTGCATCAGACGCATGTGACTAACAGCCTGTACAACATCGCCAGTACCAGGCTCGCCCTTGGTACGTATCATCGTTGCACCTTCTGCTATACGACGCAGGGCCTCGCTCAGATTACGTGCACCACAGACAAATGGCACCTCAAACTGGGTCTTGTCGATATGATAGATATTATCCGCAGGAGAGAGAACCTCGCTCTCATCAATGTAATCAATCTCTATTGCCTGTAGTATCTGAGCCTCAGCAATATGACCAATACGGCACTTTGCCATCACAGGGATAGTCACTGCATCTTGAATACCTTTGATCATCTTAGGGTCACTCATACGTGACACACCGCCAGCAGCACGTATATCAGCAGGGATACGCTCTAAGGCCATTACTGCACAAGCACCTGCAGCCTCAGCGATACGAGCCTGCTCTGGTGTGGTAACGTCCATGATTACACCGCCCTTCAACATCTGGGCAAGGTTGCGGTTTAGTTCTTGTCTATTCGCCATAATAGTTTAATTTTTTAGTTCTCCTACCTTGCTACTCTCATAAATGAATGTGCATGAGGAAATACATGTATTAGTTAATAATAGAAATTCACTTTGGAACGAGCAGAGAATCGTAAGGACAATACTCGCATTTACCTGCTTCAAAAGCCTTCATGCTGTCCTCAACTCTGCCTCGTTAGGCTCTCCTCTCTTTGATAAAGCCCTTCCCTCCTTAATATAATAAGGTAGGGTACTTATAGAGTTGCCCCTACTATATCCCGTTAGGCTCTCCCCTACTTAAGAGAAATAGGTTGGGAAATTATAGACCTGCCCCTACTATATCCTGTTAGGCTCTCCCCTCCCTCGGAGGGGCTGGGGGAGGTCCCCCCCCTACGTCCGTCTCCATTCGCTCGGACTCTGCCCCATCAGCTTCTTAAAGAACTTAGAGAACTGAGCTTGTGAGGCAAACCCATGCTCGTAAGCTATCTCTTGAATCGTCTTTTGTGTCGTCCGAAGCTGACAAGCAAGTGCGTCTGCAAGTGTATGATCAATAATAGTTTTGGGCGACTTACCCGATATTCGATGTGCAACCTGCGATAGATAACGTGGAGAAACATTCAGACAATCAGCATAGAAAGCTACATCACGATTCGTACGGTAGTGTAATTGCACTGCTTCTAAGAATTCATAATACAGCTGACTACTGCGTCCACTGATGTCACTCTTCCTTGTTATAAGTGTACGGACATATTCTCGTGCATGCTTTATAGCTTGCTCCATCGGCTCGTCTTGGCTTAGATAGACTGCAAGAGACGACGAGAAAGTATTGGCAAGACCGTGTTGTAAAGGGTCGTCGAGCACGTATGTGCAAACATCTGTCTCTTTCTTTCCCTTCAACGAAGGACTGTTAAAGATTTTCTCCGTCTCCCCCTCTCGCAGGATGACAAGCGAACACAAAGGTAGTAGTCGGCAGCGTATCTGCGTTATCACATCATCCGATAACAGTCGGTCACCATTACTCGCTGTGACAATAGGGTCGTAGATAATATGATGAGGGCGATACTTCAACAGTACATCTACCACAACGGCCAATGTTTCAGTAGTTCTTATCATTCCAACCTTTACTGTGTCGGGTTGCACATCATTGATAATAGCCTCGATCTGACCCCTTACAATCTCCGCAGGGAGGTCGTAGAAGGCCTGAATACCTAAGGTATTCTGCACCGTGATAGACGTAACAGCCGACACGGCATAGCCACCTAAGGCCGCTATCGTCCTGATATCAGCTTGTACACCAGACCCACCAGTGCTATCTGAACCTGTTATTGTGAGGATTGTCTTCAATAGCTTCGGATTATTATTTGCCTACAAAGTAAATTGAAAATATTGAATTCACCAAGAGTTATTCCTAAATTGACAAGAAAAACTACCCTTCTGACTTTTATCAGGCTCATCATCTCCATTAGACTCATTAGTCTTATAGTAGTCAAAATACCTACTATTAGGTATTGACGCATTAATAATAATCGCATAACTTTGCGATGTTATTTACAAACCAAATAATTACTAATGAAAAAGTATTTACTAATCTTAACGGCCATATTTTGTTCTATAGTGGCCATGGCACAAAATACCGATGCAATGCTCTTCGGTGATGTAAAAGCTAAAGAAGGTGGGAAGCATCTTCCACATGCTGTAATTAGAGTAAAAGGTACCAACCTCAAGACTCAGTGCGATGCTACAGGACATTTCAAACTGAGTAATCTTCCTCTGGGTAAGCAGGTTATCATCGCCACACTGGATGGTTATCAGCAACAGGAAAAAGAGGTAGACATGGTTAATAATAAAGGTACTGAGGTCTACTTTGAACTGGAGAAAGACCCTTTGGAGTTGAGCCAGGTCGTTGTAACAGGTACTCGCACCAGTCACTTCGTAAAGGATGTGCCTATCCGTACGGAGGTTCTGACATCACAAGCTATCACTAAGAAGAATGCGCAGAACCTATACGAAGCACTTGAGGGTGTTCCTGGTATTCGTGTAGAACAGCAGTGCCAGTTCTGTAATTTCTCTGAGGTTCGTATGCAGGGATTGGGTGCCGAACACACACAAGTACTCATTGATGGTGAGCCAATCTATTCTGGTTTGGCTGGTGTCTACGGTTTACAACAGATTGGAACCAATGACATCGACCGCCTTGAGGTAGTTAAGGGTGCCGGTTCAGCCCTCTATGGAAGTAGTGCTGTTGCTGGTGCTATCAACATTATATCAAAGGAACCAACCTTCGAGCCATCTGTTACAGGTGATATTCAGTTTGGTAACTTTGGCTTTAAGAGCTATAAGGGTTCTGGATCTATGCGTTATAACAACATTGGACTGAGTGTTTTCGCACAGCGTACACAGATGGATGCTATCGACCGCACACAGAACGGTCTGACACGTAAGGAGGTTAAGCATAAGGATGGTATCTCTGACCGTGTGGACGAGACGATGAATAACCTTGGTTTCAGCCTTTATTTCTACCAGCCTTTCGCTAAGAACGATAAGCTCGTATTGCGTGGTAAGGCCATTGATGAGCATCGTTTCGGTGGTGTCATGACGAATGATCAATACTTGAACCCATATACTGACGGTACAGAAGACATCCGCACCAACCGCCTTTCAGCTGACCTTGCTTACACCTTACCTATCGGTAAGCATTCAGAACTGAACCTTACGACAGCTTACGTGTACCATAAACGACAGGCAACTAACGATACCTTCCTCCATGACTATATGGATTCTCACAAGGATCCAGCACATCCTGACGAGGACGGTGCGGAACCTGACGTTTCTATGATGCGTCCATACATCGCTAAAGAGAACACGGTAACACCTTCGCTCACCCTTACTTCTATCCTTGGCAACCATACATTGCTTGGTGGTGTGCAGGGTTATTTCACTCGTTTACGTGAGACTGGACTCTATGTTATCTCTGCTGAGGACGAGAAGACAAGTCCTTACTATGGCGTTCCTTACACTTCTATCGGTAAGAAGCACGCTAACGAGCTTGGCTTCTTCATACAAGATGAGTGGAACGTGACACCAAAGTTGACCGTTGTACCAGGTATCCGCATCGATTCACATAGCTCTGGTGAGGAGTATGCTACCAGTGTAAAGGTTTCTGATAGTGCCTTCCCAACAACGAAATTCAGTAAGACAACTGTCAATCCTCGTATTGCTATCAAATATGAACTGACTCCTTCACTCGTTCTTCGTGCTAATATAGGAACAGGGTTCCGTGCTCCTTACGGATTCTCTGAGGACCTTCATCTATGTAGTGGTTCGCCACGTGTGTGGAAATCATCTAACCTTAAGGGTGAACGGGCTATTAGCTATAACCTCTCTGCAGACTATTATGCCAAGAAGTATCAGTTCAGCATCAACATCTTCCGCACCAACTTGAAGGATAAGATTCAGTTCTCTCCTGCAGACGATGAGGTTAAGAAGTTCGGTTATTCCTATCAGTGGGAGAATGTTGACGATGCCTACGTACAGGGTGTAGAATTAGGTGCAAAGGCAAACCTCTTCCGCAACTTCAATGCTGGTATTAACTGGACCTTCAATCAAGGTAAGTTTAAGCACGAGCGTGCAGACTGGTCAGACCCTAACGATGAGACTGTAAAGGAGTTCCCACAGCGTTTGCAGTATGCTAAGGACAGTCGCAACATCTCTCGTTTCCCAGCAATGACTGGCGATATCGACCTCGATTATACCCCTGGCACATGGACTTTCTCTCTCACAAGCTCATTGCAGGGAAAAATGTACATCGACTACAACTCTGAGGACAATGGTGCAACATCAAAGATTAAGAAGACAAACACCTTCATGATTTTCAACTGCCGTGCTGCAAAACGTTTCGGTACATGTACGGTTTATGCAGGTGCTAAGAACATCTTTAGCTACATTCAAGACGAAAAGCATACAGATGACGCAGCCTTTATGTATGCTCCTGTATATGGCGCAACATGGTATGTGGGTCTTAGCGTTAAACTTTAACACTCTCTGAATTGTTTTTTTGAATATTTGGTCGTAGCCGCATTGCCTCGAATGGTAATGCGGCTATTTTGCCTTTGACATTAGGCTTATTTGCCCAATAGGCCCCATAAGCCCAATAATGATAAAGCCCTGCCTTGCCTTGGATATTAGGCTTATTTGCCCAATAGGCCCCATAAGCCAAATAATGATAACGCCCTGCCTTGCCTTGGATATTAGGCTTATTATCCCAATAGGCCCTATAAGCCCAATAATGATAATGCCCTGCCTTGTCTTGGATATTAGGCTTATTAGGCGAATAGGCCCCATAAGCCCAATATTGATAACGCCCTGCCTTGCCTTGAATATTAGGCTTATTAGGCCTATAGGGCTTATAGGCCCAATAATCCTATAATCTCAATAGCCATAACAATAAAAAATCGGGCCAAACAGATAACTCCGTTTGGCCCAATTGTGTACTTTCTTCTCCTGACCTAAGCAATCAGAAAGGAGAAGACTTATTTTGTCAGCTTAATAACCTTGCAACCATGTGCTGGGATGACAGCCTCAATCTTATCGCTTACAGTACCTTCATCAGCATGCTTCCAAAGGTCACGTGCAGACCAAGTACCAGTAATACCAATCATTGTCAAGTTGATAGAACGAGTTGCAGATGCCTGATCACGATTGAAGAGACCGATAACCCAAGAGCCATCCTTCATCTGACCGTACCATATCTCACCATCTGTGTTCCAAAGGTTACGCTCCAATGGCTTACCAACAAAGCCGTCCCTCTGCAAAGCGAGTAATTCGTCATTCTGGAAGAAGGTCAAATCATTACCAGTTGGCATATCTGTGATAGAGATAGGACCACCTGCCATCAAAGGAAGAGAGATAACTGACATCTTCTCATTGTCGTCTGCATAGCTTCCGATACGAATGAAGTCGCCATCAAGACGAATCTTCTTACGACCAGAAATCTTTGACCAATTGAAGAAACCACCAAAGGCATTCTCTGAGTTTGGCCATCCACCACGCAGGCTACCACGGTTGTTATCAGAGAAACGATACCAAGAACCCTCAAGAGCATCGGCATCAATACGTACCATATTACCCGCATATCTCTCGATGAGAGCATTGTTATGCAAGTGAGGCATTACAAGTGAAACATATACGCCATACTTCTGCGCATACTTGTTAATCCACTGCATACCTTTTACATAACGCTCACGGCCATAACCCTTATCGATAACGTCAGTATAGTTCATACCATCTTCATACCAAGAGAGGAAGTCCATACGTACGAACTTTACGCCTAATTCAGAATAGTGCTTGAAGAATCCTTCAAAATACTGCTCTGCACCAGGGTGATCTGTTACTACCCAACCAAACTGATCCTTTGAACCAGGATGCTTAATGTCTTTATCTTTTGCTGGATCGTAAGCCAGACTGCTCACCTTAATACCATCTGTTCCTGGGATAACGGCATTAGGATTGGTATAATGATACCAGAATGGACTATCGTAAACACCAAGTTTCAAGCCCTTCGCCTTCAACTTAGCAACAATAGTTGTCAAAGGAACTTCTGGAGAACTCTCATCTTTTGCAGTGCGGCTATAACGTGTCATGTAGCCATCGTCACCACTCATTGAAGCGAAACCATCGGTAACAATCTGCACATAAACAAATGTAATGCTCTGTCACTCTTATAACACAAGCATAACTCTCCCCAAAAGTTTGTAAATAAGAAGATAACTTCGTCACACTTATCATTAACCCAACCAAAAGCTACGTATCAACGAGAATTGATTCTGTCAGATTCATATTCCCCGCTACTACGCTCACCGTATTTAATTGCTGCCAGATATATTTCAAACAGCAATGCTCACCGTATCCCATAGCCATATGATGTATATCCAACAGAAATAGAAAAGACTATCTTAACATCTATATTTTCTTTTTCAGAATATATTTTATATTATTTCTATAACTTAACAAAAAAAAATAGGTAAAACAAAAAAATAATCCTATCTTTGCAACTAAGATAACACATCTGAAGTAATTTTCAAAGAAGAAAGTCACTGTGATATTATAGAAACGGATGACAACCTTAATGGGTTAATTAAGGAAACACTTCGTCATCCCTACAAGCAATTTATACGAGAATTATTCACCGACATTATTTAAATCAAGATAACAATGAATAAAATGCAAATTAATAGAGTTTATCAGAGACCAGAAATTAAGGTTATCTATGTCAGTATTGACAGTTCAATATTGGAGGCCTCCTACCCTGGAGACCACCAAAAAGGCGAACACAAGGCAGGTCCTGCGGAAGAATCAAGCACTGGTGCCAAGCATTCCTTCTTCTTCAGAAGTGGCGAAGAGAATGTACCAACGACATGGGAAGACTAAAAAGGTAAAGCTAGAGACAACAAGAAACATAAAACACCAAAATGAATATCAAATCATATTATCAATGGGCTATGGCAGCTCTGCTGCTAACAGCTGCAGGCTGCTCAAACGACGATATACAGACAGCGAACATCACAAATACTGATAAAGAAACTACAGAAATAGCACAGACAAGTTTCGTCACAGGAGAGGAAAGTACAACACGCACATCGCTTAATTATCATACAAGAGATTTCTACTGGGAGACAGGCGACAAAATCTTTGTAAAAGACGATGCAAATACTTTCAAAAAAAGCAGCAATACAGTATCGGCAACGAATGTGCTAACATTCAAATTCAATATGCCTGGTACATACACTAACAATAAGTACAGAGTTTATTATCCTGGGGCAAACGGCACAGAAAACAATGTGACAATTGCTTCCGAACAGGAGCAAAACGGTCCTGACAACACCCTACATTTCGGAGTCTCGGGCGATTGTGGATCGGATGAAGCTATACGACAGCCTAACGGACAGTACAAGTTCAAGCTAAAGCATGCAGCAGCCTATCTTTGCTTCAACCCTAATTACGATCACTCATTGACCAATGTCTATGTGACAAAGATTGAGGTGACTGCTGACAAGAACATTGCGGGAGACTACACACTAAACACGAATGGAGAGCTCACTGGCTCGGGTAACACTAAAACGATTAAGCTGACTCCCAAGGCTTCGGGCAGTAATGACGGCTTCATCATGCAAAACAATGCTTCGGGAACAAGCTGTGAGACTGGGCAAATGTATATGGTTATCATGCCTGGTAGATACAAGCTCACCGTGAAATATTATGTTAAGGACAAAGATACAAATGTATCAGGTGCCATCACAAAGACTTTCGGCGAGTTCACGTATGATCCGAACGGCTACTATGACATGCCTGCCACGCTGTCCATCAGAAGCTATGGGGACGATTACTATATGTGGGATGCCAAACAAGAGTACTGGTACGGACACAAGGCCGACCAGCCGAAAAAAGAAAATGACACAGGCACCAACATCCCAACTAGTTCTGACGCTGACCGATGGTACAACGCAGCCACATTCCCAACAGCAGCTAGCAATAAGGCAAAGGACTGTCCTAACATCAACGAGCTATTTTGGTACTGCAAGAAAGGTGACCCACACTGGGACAACACAACGCTTTGGTCAGTATGGGGACATCTATACACTGGCGGTATATGGCTCAAAAAAGCAAGTGTGATTGCTCAAGAGAATAGTAAGACCACTACTGATCTCAAGACTGCTTCTCCTGATGATGGACAGAACCGTGCCAATAAAAAAGTATGGGAGACTCCGCCATCCCAAACTGTAACACAGGGAACTCCAAGCAAGCTCAACGACTATTTCTTCCTACCTGCTATGGGACGCTATTCAGGAGGTAAACTCACATACTTCAGAACTCGCGGAGACTACTGGACAAGTACACCAGATCCTTATTTCAATTACAGAAGCTATAATCTAGACTTTGACAAATCCAAGGTGACAGTGAGCAATAGCAGCGACCGAAACAATGGATACAAGCTGTGGAAGGCGGAATAGACTTCCCCAAGATCTATACTAACAACAGGTGTGCAGAACACGGAGTTATCTCCTATCTGCACACCTGTTTACTTTCTTGTTTAGCGAATGTTGAATAAAGAGTATAAAAGCCTCCAAAAAACTTCGCGAACAATTTTAATTTTCTTCGCGAACAATTCTAATTTTCTTCGCGAACAATTCTATATATGCTTTTAATATTTGTATAATAACCTTCTTGAGGAGTTTAATAAGCAACTGGAAGCTAAAGGAGTAATTATTAAGCATGGTTCCATTGTTGATCCCAGTATAACCAATACTCCATTTCGTCCTCTTGGAGGTAAAATTTATGAGGTCATTGAGGACAGAAAAGAGAATGAGAACAATGAAGTTTCTAAGAAAGTGATGGTCAAAGAAGCTAACAAGCCTAATGTAGACACAGAAGCTCGTTGAGTAAAGAAGATGAGAAAAATCCATTTCGGTTACAAGCGTCACACGGTAACAGATGACAATGGAATAGTATCACCCAAGAGGTCTTGCTGTGTACGATTGAAGTAGTTGAAAGAACCGAAGAGGTTACCATTGAGCAATGCCCAATCAAGTCCGACGTTCCAGTTCTTACCCTTCTCCCAGTGCAAGTCAGGGTTTGGATTCTTACCAGGACCCATACTTGATAAGACTTACCATTATACATATAATAACCAAAGCCCGTCATTGTGTCAAGTGACTTATATGATTCGAAGTCCTGATTACCTGTCACACCGAAATCAGCACGGAGTTTCAAGTCGGTCAACCAGCTCTTTGTTCCTGCCATAAAGGCCTCGTCAGAGATACGCCAACCTGCAGACACAGCTGGGAAGTTACCCCACTTGTAATGCTCACCAAACTTTGTTGACCCTCATGACGCAAAGAAGCTGTCAACATATAGCGTCCCTTCCAGTCATAGCTTACACGTCCGAAGAATGCAATCAGCTTGTAACCATTCTTATAAGAACCCATACCAAGCTCGTCTTTCTTCTTCATGAACTTACCTGTTCCTAAGTTGTTGTCCTCAAGAGCATCGTTAGGGAAGTCCTTGTTCTCTGCTTCGAAGCCAGAGTACTGTACCTCTTGATAAGAGTAACCAAACATAGCCTTAACGTTGTGATTACCAAAAGAGTTGCTATAGTTGTTAATCCACTCTAAACTATGGAGAGACTCTTTTTTATACTTCTGTGATGCTTCACCATCACGACCTGCATTAATAGTACGGGTGTTAGTTGATGGGATAAACCACTGGTTATAGTTATCATACTGATGGTCAGCGAATGTCAACTGTGTCGTCAACACCTGCTTTCCAGGATTGGTCAATAATAATGGGAAGAGATTCAACTTAACAGTACCATCCCAGTCTATCAAATTTGTTGTACCAGTATCTTTACGTCTCTTCTCCTGCTCAATAGGGTTCCAGTCAGCAGGCTGTCCCTTAAAGTTATAGTACAGCGCAGGATTCTGTGGGTCCCAAATAAGAGTCGTAGGATTAGCCTCTAAGGCATTACGGAATACATCCCAAGTTGCGTTCTTACGATAGGCAACACGTGGAGCGATATTCAAACCGAAGGTTATCAGGCCACTGTTGGTTGTATGGTTCAAGCTGATACGAGCACCATACTCCTGACGACCAGAGTACTTATCAATACCCTTTGCATCACGATAGTCTACCGATGCACGGTAATTAGACTTGATATTACCACCACTAAGTGTCAATGTATGAACAGTGCGAACACCTACTCGGCTCACTTCCTTCATCCAGTCTGTTGAACCACCAAGGTCATAACCAGTACCAGAAGCCAATCGGTTGGCACGATACTCATCAGCTGAGAGCATATCAAGGTCTTTCTTAATGACATCTAAAGCGATAGAGCCATTATAAGAGGTGTGCAAGTTTCCGTCGCGTGCACCCTTCTTAGTTGTCACGAGGATGACACCATTAGAACCACGTGTACCATAGATAGCTGAAGCTGCACCATCCTTGAGGACGTCGTAGCTCTCGATATCATTTGGGTTAATATTAGTAAGGTTACCACCTGGTACACCATCGATGACAATCAATGGACCAAGTCCTGCAGCACGAGATGAGACACCACGCACCTGGATACTTGCCTGATTGTTAGGGTCACCAGCACCAGTATTGGTAATACTAACACCAGCCACCTTACCTTGAATCATCATAGATGGGTCTACACTTGCTACCTGTGTGAAGTTCTTAGAAGATACGTGAGACACAGCAGAAGTAAGTTCCTTCTTATCCATCGTACCATAACCAACTACAACAACCTCATCAAGATTAGCAGCATCTTCCTGCAACTTAATCTTAAAATCAGTCTGATTGTTTACTGGTAAATCCTGTGTCTTGTAACCGATGTAGGTCACACGGAGTCGAGATTTAGGACTTGCAACAGATAGAGAGAAGTTACCATCAATATCCGTCACCACACCATTCTTGGTACCTTCCTCCATAATGGTTGCACCAATGACTGGTTCTCCATTCTGATCGGTTACCGATCCCTTAACATTGAGTTTTTGAGCCGCTACGTTCAAGGTGCATATTAGACCCACCAATAGGGCAAGTACCTTACGCCATGAACTGGTCTCAGTTTGCAATGGTTTCATGATTGTTAATTTGATTTATGTTTTTAAAATTATTTCCTGTCGTTATAACGGAAACTCCTTATCTTAAAAGGTGTATGCAAAGATACACGAAAATTAGACTATATGGTAAGGATAAAAGGGTAAATAAATGAAATTACAAATACTCTTCACTGACTATCAGCAACTTACAAACCGTATTATACAAAAAAATACAACATGAATTATAAGCACAGAGAACATGTTTTAACAACTAACAAAAGCGCAATAGATAACGTGAATTCAACAAGCAAGTGCAAATTTACTTAATTAGTTCGTAAAAGCAGTC
>ERZ772945.1952-NODE-1952-length-13594-cov-3.664377_pt1 | contig 13594 bp, 11 predicted proteins | sample MGYA00511681_ERZ772945 | MGnify/ENA primary metagenome ERZ772945 (study PRJEB29015, sample SAMEA2737943) | human oral metagenome | biome: human oral; feature: human-associated habitat; material: dental | place: China | collected 2143 ... | reverse complement strand
GTACATTCCGCATTTGCCAGATGTACATTCCGCATTTGCCAGATGTACATTCCACATTTACCAGATGTGCATTCCGTAAAATAGCGAACCGTATCCCGCAGAACGGCAACCCGCATCCCGCAGAACGGGAAGCCGCATCCCGCAGAACGGCGAACCGTATTCCGCAGAACGGCGAACGGTATACCTCTGAAATTCTGTCAGGGAGAAAAAGAGGAGGCGGAAGGTGCACGACATGTGTGAACAATGAACAATCAATATAAATAAGGGAAAATATGAAATTCAGACTTGTTGAAAAGAAAGATCCTACGAGGAACATGGAAAGGAAGTTTTATGCCAATGCCGTGAATCTGGGCATGAAAAACATTTTTGACATTGCCGACCTTATTTCGGGACGGTCGTCGCTGACGCGCGGCGATATTCTCAACGTGCTGAGCAACTTTCTCGACGAGGTTCCGCCGCTGCTCCGCGACGGGTTCAGCGTGCAGCTGGGCGAGCTGGGTACGCTTCGCATGACGCTTTCGAGCGAGGGGGCGGCGGCGAAGAAGGAGTTTCGCGCCGAAAGCATTGCGCCCCGCGTTGTCTTCCGCCCCAGCACGCGCTTCATGAACCGGCTCGCCGGCAACCACTATGAGGCTGAACGCAAGGAAGAGTCTTAAACACGGGGACGCCGGGAGCGTTTGCAAAACTTTTCGGAAAGGACGGGAAGGCTACATCAGCGGGCTGAACATGCGCAGGATGCTTTCCCAGAGAAGCTGGAGAAAGCTGTGTTTTCCGAGCCGGGCGGTTTCGTCAACAAGCACGCTGTGCGCCTCGTCTTCAAGGTAGATACCTTTCAGTCGCAGGGCCATTTCTTTGTCGAAGAAGAAGATGTTCGACTCGAAGTTGTGCTCGAGGCTGCGGAAATCGATGTTCGAGCTGCCCACGGTTGAGATGCTGTCGTCGCATACGAGGAACTTGGAATGGTTGAAACCGTTGTTGTAAAAATATACTCTGGCTCCCGATTGCAGAATTTCCCTTACGTACGACTTGCCTGCCTGGTCGAGCAGACGGGAATCGGTGTGCCGCGGCAACATCAGCCGGACGTCTACTCCCGCCAGTGCTGCCGTCTGGATGGCGAAGAGAACGGGTTCGGACGGCAGAAAATAGGGCGTTTCCATATATACATACCGGCGGGCCGTCAGCAAAACGCGGACGTAGCCCTGCATGATGTCGGGCCACTCGGTAATAGGCCCGCTCGTGACGACTTGCGCCAGACAGTTGTTCGAAAGCGACGGCGAAACGGCGGGATAATAGCGTTTTCCCGAGATAAGCGTGCGGTCGACGAAGTACCAGTCAACCAGAAAAGCGCGCTGAATGCCGTATACGGCCCCTCCCCTGACGAGGATGTGGGTATCGCGCCACGGCCTTCCCGTTCCCTTTACGTAGCGCGTGGCAATGTTCATTCCGCCTATAAAGCCTGCCTTTCCGTCAATAACGATGAGCTTCCGGTGGTTGCGATAGTTCACCTTTGTGGTGAAGGCGGGAAACTTTACGGGCATAAAGGCGTGCACCTCAACGCCGCCGTCGCGAAGCCTTTCCCAAAACGAGTTCCGCACTTTCCAGCACGCCACGTCGTCGTAGATAACGCGAACCTCCACGCCTTGCTGCGCCTTGTCAACAAGCGTGTCGGCTATCAGGCTGCCCAGAGCGTCGTCGTTGAAGATGAACATTTCCACGTGCACGTGGTCTCTGGCCTTGCCAATTTCGTGAATAAGGCTGAGAAAAAAGTCGTGCCCCGACGTATAAATCTCTGCTTCGTTGTCTTTGAAGGGCAGGGCCATGCTCTGGTTCTTGAACAATTGCATCAGCGTGCGGTGCTCTTCGGGTATGCGAAGGTTTCGCTGCTCGGCAAATTCCAGCATCGACCGCTTGGTAAGCTGGTCCAGGCTGCGCTGGCTTATCAGCCTCTCCCTGCGCGTATTCTGTCCGAAAAAGAAATAAATCACGATACCTGCCAGAGGCAGAGCCCACAGCACAAGCACCCAGGCCATCGTTTTTGACGGCTCGCGGTTGTCCATGAGCACCTTTAACATAACGATAATTACGACGAGGGTGTAAAGGCCATACAAAGTCCAGTGCAGGTATTCCATTTGTTATTGTATTATCCAACGGGCGTCATAACGCCGGCCAAACATCGCCAACGCTATCTTATTCCTATCATTTTGTGCGTTTGTAAGCTCAGTCTCCACCCGGGATGGGCCTGCAGATAGCTTATGCAGCGGGCGAGGAGGGTTCGGTTCTTCGCCGTGTTGCCCGTGTCCAGAGGCTGCAGAAAGTAATGGTCGGCGGTTATTCCGTGCGTGCTTACCGGCTGCACGCCGTCGAAAAGCACTTTTAATTCGTTGCAATGCCTGACGGTAACGTGTTCCTTCGGCGACACCGTGAGCCAGTTGATACCGCGCGGAGGCTCGTGCGTTCCGTTGCTTTCCATCGCGATAAAGGCAAAGCCTGCCGCATGAAGTGCGTCGACAAGAGCCTCGTCGGCCTGCAGCGACGGTTCGCCGCCCGTCAGTACAACCATCGGCATACTGGTGTCGTTGCTCTGTGCTTCTGCCTTTTTCGCGCTGACAATATCCAGTGCACGTTTAACAATATCGGCATCTTGCATCTCCTCATAGTGCGAAAAGCGGGTATCGCAGAAGCTGCAACGCAGGTTGCATACGCTGAAACGTATGAACAATGCGGGCCGCCCGGTGTTGAATCCTTCGCCCTGAAGCGAGTAGAATATTTCGTTAATCTTCTTCATAAATGGCTGTGTTCCCTTCCGTTTCCTGCACGCTCGCCCTGTAACATGAGGGTATAAGGTCAACAATCCAGCGCGCAATGTTTTCGGCCGTGGGGTTGAAAGGCAGCACGTCGTTAAGCTCGTGATGATCCAGCCGGCCCTGAATAAGCTCCTTGATATGTCCGAAGTCGGCTACCATTCCGTTTTCGTCGAGTTCGCGCGCTTTGCAAAACACGGTTATCCGCCAGTTGTGTCCGTGCACCCTTGTGCACTTGCTTTCGTATGTTAACGTAAGATGGTGGCTGGCCGATACGTCTAATGTTTTCTGAATATAATACATTTTGTGTTTATTTTATTGTGTATAGGTTCGGGTGTCAGGCAGCAAGCCTGCCGGTATCATGCCGCAGTTGCGCCAGTATAATAAGGTATGCCTGCCTGCATCATGCTGCAGTTGCACCAATATAATAAGGTGTAACTCCTGCCGTGGCGTCATACAATAATATTGCTGCCGAGCTTTCGGGCCAGCTTATTGCGCATATTCTGCAGGTCTCTGTATTCAGCCATCAGTGCCTGCAGCCTCTGCATGTCGGTTGCCGCCTGTGCCATCTGCGCCTGAAGCTCCTTGAGATGCTTCTCCACATAATCCATACGGAAGTCGGTTAACAGGTGATCGACCTGCATGCGCAAGGCTTCTGTTTCGTTTATTTCGCGCTGGCGGTCGGCCTCTTCGTTCCTGGGGCCGTTGTCGTGCCGGGGTGTAACATGATACTCTTCGGCCGCAAGCGATGTCGACAGCCGGCTGACGTCAATGTCATTGTGGTGCAGAAACCAGCTCTCGGCCTTGAAATCGGGGTCGCTGCTCTTCTCTGCAGCTTCTTCCAGCATGCGGTTAAACAGCTCGCTTCCCAGCGTAAGATTATCGGCTGCCAGATTATAACTGATAAACTGTGCGACGGAAACGTCATGCAATTGTCCGCTTTCGTCTTCCACCCCCCGCATGATAATGCGTTCGCCGTGGCGCACAACCATCTGCATTAACAGGTATTCAACCTTTGTGGCCTGCTGCTGAAAGCCGGCCGTCTGCGCCATTGGGTTGCTGCCGTTGCCGGCTCCGGTGCCCGTGGTTTCAGCCTGTCGCGGTTGCGTTGACGTTCCCGAGTGCCGCTCTCTTATAAACGCATTCATCTGGTTGATGAGGGTAGCCTCGCTCAATTTCATGCGCTGGGCGCAATCATGTATGTATGTATCTCTCAGAATCTGGTTCTGAATGAACGATATGCTTTCCACAATCGAGTTGATGGCGTCGGCCCGTTTCTTCGGGTCGGTTTCGTTTTTAAGCAGCAAATCGGTTTTGAACTGTATAAAATCGGCCTGATTGCTTTCAATGTATTCGGTAAATTCGTCGGCCGTGTGTGTGCGTGCGAACTCGTCAGGGTCTTTTCCTTCAGGCAGCAGAAGCACCTTGAGGTTCATGCCTTCCGACAGCAGCATGTCGGTTCCGCGCAATGCTGCATGAATGCCGGCGGCGTCGCTGTCGTACAGCAGCGTGATATTCGACGTGAAACGGTGCAGCATATGTATCTGGTGCAGGCTGAGAGCGGTGCCGCTGTTGGCCACAACGTTCTCAATGCCACACTGGTACATGGCAATAACGTCGGCCTGCCCTTCAACCATAAACACCCTGTCGTCGCGTGCAATGGCCTTTTTGGCCTGCCATATTCCGTAAAGTTCGTGGTCCTTGTGGAAAATATCGCTGTCGGGAGAATTGACATATTTCTGGTTAACGCCTTTGGTACGCGAGTCCAATACACGCGCCGTAAAGCCCACAATCTTGCCGCTTACGCCCGTCCAGGGGAAAATAACGCGTCCCGCATAGCGGTCAATCAGCTCGCCACGGTCGTTTTTATAGCATATGCCCGTGGCGGTAAGATAGTTCTCTTTGTAACCTTTGGCCAGTGCTTCACGCCCTAAGGCATGGCGGTCGGTGAGGTCGAAGCCCAGATTAAACTTCTTAATCACGTCGTCGCGAAAGCCCCGCATACGAAGATATTGCATGCCAATAGCCAGTCCGTCGGCATGATTGTGGAGCAAATTCTCAAAGTAACCGCAAGCCCACTCGTTGATAATGAACATCGATTCGCGCTGGCTCTGTTCCTCTTTCTCGCGGTCAGTCAGTTCGCGTTCGTGTATTTCTATATGATATTTGTTCGCCAGCCATCGCAAAGCCTCCACATAAGTCATCTGCTCATGCTCCATAATGAACGATATTGAGTTCCCGCCCTTGCCGCAACCAAAGCAGTGACACATGCCGCGTGCGGGCGACACGTAGAACGACGGCGTTTTTTCGTTGTGGAAAGGACAAAGCCCTTTGTAGTTCGAGCCCGACTTTTTCAGCGTGACAAACTCTGATACGACGTCAACAATGTTGGCCGCATCTTTAATTTTTTCAACAGTCTGGTGGTCTATCATATTTGCAAAGATAGTGCTTTTTTGGTGAGTTCCTGATGTCATAAAGTCAAAAAAGTAATGCCTTAATGGTGGTTTAATATGATTATTATGGTGTTTTCGTTCTGTCATTATGGTGCAACGCTCACCGTTCGACGGCTGTCAGCAGCGCGTACGACGGCCGTCATACCCATTGTTCGACGGTCGCCGTACGTGCTGCTGACGGCCGTCGAACGATGACCTTTATTCCCGTTTCCAATATCATAAAGGCCGTGAACGATGATGATAACCGGCGTAATGCAATAGCTATAAGCGTGTTATCCTGCAAGCCAACTGTTATGCAGCCATACCGGTATACGAAATATGTCACCATGCGGTGAATATAACTTTACATAAAGCCAAATATCATCAGGAAACAAAACAGCCTGTTGCACAAACCCTGTCTTTTGTGCACAAACACCTTGTTTTTGTGCATTTTGTTTGGCTGCAAAGCAAAATGTTAGTAAATTTGCCCGTCATTTGGTAGTAAAAGAGATCATAATTATATCATTTGTTTATGAAATTGAATATCGTTGTACTTGCCAAGCAGGTACCAGACACACGAAATGTGGGTAAGGATGCCATGACGGCCGAAGGCACTGTCAACCGTGCCGTCCTGCCTGCCATCTTTAATCCGGAGGACTTAAACGCCCTGGAGCAGGCTCTTCGCATCAAGGACCTCGACCCGGATAATATTCATGTGGGCATCGTTACGATGGGCCCTCCCCGCGCAGGCGAAATTATCCGCCAGGGACTCTATCGCGGAGCCGACCGCGGATGGCTGTTGACCGACCGCAAGAGTGCCGGTGCCGACACGCTAGCCACCTCTTATTTTCTGAGCAAGGCTATTGAAAAGATTGACAAGGAGGTTGAACACGTCGACATCGTATTGGGTGGTCGTCAGGCCATCGACGGCGATACGGCGCAGGTTGGCCCGCAGGTGGCTCAGAAACTGGGCCTGAATCAGGTTACCTACGCCGAGGAAGTGTTGAAGGTTGAAGACGGAAAGGCAACTATCCGCCGCCATATTGACGGAGGTGTGGAAACGGTAGTGGCTCCGCTTCCCGTTGTTATCACCGTTAATGGTTCGGCAGCACCTGCCCGCCCTTGCAACGTAAAGCGCGTGTTTAAATACAAGTATGCTACATGCCCCATGGAACGAAAGGGTGATGAGCCCTGGGCAGAGCTGTACGAGGCACGCCCATGTCTGACGCTCGGACAATGGAGTATTGCCGACTGTGGTGCCGATTACGAGCAGTGTGGACTGGCAGGATCGCCTACAAAAGTAAGCGCAGTGAAGAACATTGTATTTCAGGCAAAGGAAACCACTACGCTGTCAGGGTCTGACAATGACGTTGAGAGCCTTGTGAAAGAATTGTTGGATAAAAACATTATTGGCTAATCAAGAGATATGAATAACGTATTTGTTTATTGCGAAATAGAGGGTACAACCGTTCAGGAAGTATCGCAGGAGCTTCTCACCAAGGGTCGTAAGCTGGCCAATAAATTGGGTGTTGACCTCGAGGCTGTTGTTGCAGGCAGCGGCATTAAAGGCAAGGTTGAAGACCAAATACTGCCTTATGGCGTTGACAAATTGTTTGTTTTTGACGGTGATGGCCTTTTTCCCTACACGTCAGCACCCCATACCGATATTGTCGTAAAGCTCTTTAAGGACGAACAACCACAGATAGCTCTCATGGGTGCTACGGTGATAGGGCGCGACCTTGGGCCAAGAGTGTCGGCCGCATTGACCTCTGGACTGACGGCCGATTGCACGCAATTGGAGATTGGCGACTACGACGACAAGAAGAATAACCGCCATTATGAGAACATGCTTCACGCCATTCGTCCCGCATTCGGCGGCAATATCGTAGCAACAATTGTCAATCCTGACCACCGCCCGCAGATGGCAACCGTTCGTTCGGGCGTCATGAAGAAGGCCCTTTATGAAGGTAAAGCCAAAGGCGAAGTGGTGTATCCGAAGGTTGACGACTATGTATCGGCAATGTCTTATGCCGTGCAGGTAATCGACCGTCACGTGCAACCGTCGAAGAATAACCTCAAGGCGGCTCCCATCGTAGTGGCCGGAGGTTATGGCGTAGGCTCGAAAGAGGGTTTCGATATGCTTTTTGAGTTGGCCAAAGAATTGCATGGAGAGGTTGGCGCAAGCCGCGCAGCGGTTGACGCCGGCTGGGTAGATCACGACCGACAAGTGGGGCAAACCGGTGTAACCGTGCACCCGAAGGTTTACATTGCCTGCGGAATTTCCGGACAAATCCAGCATATTTCCGGCATGCAAGACTCGGGAATCATCATCTCTGTCAACAGCGATCCTGATGCTCCCATCAATGCAATAGCCGACTATGTGATTAACGGCACAGTGGAGGACGTCGTTCCGAAGCTCATTAAATATTATAAGCAGAACACGAAATAACCATGGTAGACGTAAAGAAATTACAATATTATCTGAACAGTCCTCTCATGAAGAGGATCGTTGAGCTCAAGGAGAGAGACTATACAGAGAAGGATCAGTTTGACGATGCACCCGTAAACTACGATGATGCCATCGAAAACTATAAGCGTCTGCTTGATATTACCGACGATGTTTCGCGCAATATCATCGAGCCTAACTCTGAAAGCGTTGACCAGGAAGGCCCTCATCTCGTTGACGGACGCATGGTATATGCGAGCAAAACTTTCGAAAACCTCGAGGCTACACGTAAGGCAGGCCTCTGGGGTATTAGCATGCCGCGTCGCTTTGGTGGATTAAATCTGCCCATCACTGTGTTCTCAATGTTGTCAGAAATCGTCTCTGCGGCCGACTCAGGCTTTCAGAATATATGGAGCCTTCAAAGCTGTATTGACACCCTTTACGAGTTTGGCTCACCCGAACAACAGGCTAAATACATCCCCCGTATTTGCGCAGGGGAGACGATGTCCATGGATTTGACCGAGCCAGATGCGGGTTCTGACCTGCAGCGTGTGATGCTGAAGGCTACACAGGACGCCGACGGAACATGGCGTTTGAACGGTGTAAAGCGATTCATTACGAACGGAGATTCGGACATTCACCTCGTCCTTGCGCGCTCAGAAGCCGGTACACGCGACGGCCGCGGCCTGTCAATGTTCATCTATGACAAGCGCGACGGTGGAGTAGATGTACGTCATATCGAAAACAAACTGGGCATACACGGCTCGCCTACTTGCGAATTAACCTATAAGAATGCCAAGGCAGAGCTTTGCGGAAGCCAGCGATTGGGCCTGATTAAGTACGTAATGAGCCTGATGAATGGTGCACGTTTGGGCATCGCTGCGCAAAGCGTTGGTCTTGAACAAGAGGCTTATGACCAGGCCGTTTCGTATGCAAGGGACCGCGCCCAGTTCGGAAAGAAGATTATAGAGTTTCCTGCAGTGTACGACATGCTGTCGCGCATGAAGGCAAAAATCGACGGCAGCCGTACGGTTTTATATCAGACTTCTCGCTACGTTGATATTTACAAGACCCTCGAAGACATCTCACGCGAGCGCAAACTTACGCCTGAAGAGCGTCAGGAACTGAAGAAATACAGTCGTCTTGCCGATGCTTTCACACCGCTTAGCAAGGGTATGGCTTCAGAGTTTGCGAACCAGAATGCCTACGATTGCGTCAGCGTTCACGGCGGTTCGGGCTTTATTATGGAGTACAAGGCACAGCGATTGATGCGCGATGCCCGCATTTTCTCCATCTATGAAGGCACTACACAGCTTCAGGTTGTGGCAGCTGTCCGTTACATTACCAACGGAACCTACCTCAATATCATGCAGGAAATGCTCGAAACCGAGGTGGCAAGTGACCTCAAAGAGCTCAAAAAGCGCGTGAATCGCTGTGTAGAACTCTATGCCGAAGCGATTGAAAAGCTGAAGAATGACGACGATCAGGACGAACATGACTTCCTTGCACGTCGCCTCTATGACATGACAGGATACATCGTTATGGCATTAATGTTGCTGGATGATGCTACCAATTGTCCTGAAGAATTTACGCAAAGTGCCCATGTTTTCGTGCGTATGGCTGAAGAAATATGTGTAGGTGCTCATGCCTATATCATGAATTTCAGTGCCGATGCCCTCGAAAATTTTAAGGCTTAATAACGTTATTTGCCTGTTCTGAAACTGTTTTTCCAAACTATTGGCGTAGAAAAGGCATATTTCAGACGGCGAAAATTAAGAGCCTCTCTCCAAGGCGGAGGGAGGCTTTATTACATTTAACCACACATTTTACATGAAATCGCTTCGCGAAATATATCGTATTGGCAAAGGCCCATCGTCGTCACACACCATGGGTCCTCACAAAGCCTCGCAGATTTTCCTGCGTCTTCATCCCGGGGCACGGTCGTTCAGGGTGACGCTTTACGGCAGTCTGGCCGCCACAGGACGCGGTCATATGACCGACATTGCCATACGCGAAGTACTCGAAAAGCGAGCATCTGTCGAGATAGTATGGAAGCCTTCGGTCTTCCTTCCGTTCCATCCCAACGGCATGACTTTCGAAACCTTTACCTCTGATACGCCTGATGGTGAGCCGTCGGCGTCGTGGACGGTTTACTCTATTGGCGGCGGAGCTCTCTCCGAAGGCGATAAACCTGCCGGCTATCTTACCGAAACAAAGGATATTTACGAGCTTACCCATCTGGTTGACATACAGAAATGGTGCGACGATACAGGCCGGGCCTATTGGGAATACGTTCAACAGACTGAAGATTCCTCACTTTGGGACTACCTTAGTACGGTGTGGGCGGCTATGCGTGAAAGTGTAGAGCGTGGCGTAAATCATGAGGGACGCCTGCCCGGACCGTTGAATTTACAGCGCAAAGCTCCCATATATTATGTGAAAGCGCAGGGTTATAAGACCACATTGCAGACGCGTGCGCTGGTCTATGCCTACGCATTGGCCGTGAGTGAAGAGAATGCTTCGGGCGGCATTATTGTTACAGCACCTACCTGTGGCAGCTGTGGGGTGTTGCCTGCCGTGCTGTATCATCTGTGGAAAGGGCACGGATTCTCCGAGCGTCGCATCCTGCACGCGCTGGCTACTGCAGGTTTAGTGGGCAACATTGTAAAAGAAAACGCCTCCATTTCAGGTGCCGATGTAGGCTGTCAGGGTGAGGTTGGCGTAGCCTGTGCCATGGCATCGGCCGCCATTTGTCAGCTTTTTGGTGGTAGTCCGGCCCAAATTGAGTATGCCGCAGAGATGGGATTGGAGCACCACCTCGGCATGACGTGCGACCCAGTATGCGGTTTAGTGCAGATTCCATGCATTGAACGCAACGCCTTTGCCGCAACACGCGCGCTCGATACCAACTTATATGCTGCCTTCTCTGACGGCAAACACCGTGTAAGTTTCGACCGTGTGGTGGACGTTATGAAGCAGACTGGTCACGACTTGCCGTCGCTTTACAAGGAAACCGGCGAGGGCGGGCTTGCTGCTTCGCCCGATTTTGTGCACGAAACCGAATAAAAACAGTCTTCTCTTTTCGTTATGATTAAGAACAAAAAACGTGTTTCCCACTCCGTAATTCTTCAGGCAACCCTATTGCTGTTGCCTGTAACGTCGGCCTTTTTTGCCGGTTCATGCCGTATGGCTCCAAAGGATAATCCCGGCGATACCGTTGCATCGGCCGAGTTTTATCCGCCTGATACTACACAAATTAACCGTCATCGTAAGCCCGACAGCACCGCCGTGGCTCAGCGTGCCGACAGTACCGACATCTTCTATGTGGGCGAAGGGTCTACCCGTCGCGAGCTGCAGTTGGTGAGTTATCCCAGCCGTCGCGATACCGTTGTGCGCTTCAAGGCCCGCCATATTCGTGTAGAGGGCAGGGCCGATGTGGGTAGTGTTGTAAGAATTACGTTGTGGGCATCGCATCGTGGCGACACCGTTGTGAAAGAAGTTAAGGTTATACCTGCCCAAAATATTACACCTACGCCTTAGCAGTTTTGCGCCTGCGACGCTTCTTCTGCCCACCGTCAGGGTTTACTTTCTCCATGGCATCGAGCATAATCTCCTGTTTATGGCGCATGTAAACGTGCACACAGAACGGTTCTTCGGCCATCAGGTCGAGCAGATTTTCCTTTTGCAGGTAAGCCATCCAAAGGTCTTTGTAACGCTCTTCCAGCAGTTCGGCCGTGCGTTTGTTCTGACTTTGCAGCGTCTTTGTTTTCTCAAGCAGTTCGGGTATTTGCGCTTTCAGCCCGGCAGCAAAGTAGTCTGCGCTCCGTTTTACGCGCAAAAGAAAGGCCTCCGAGTGCATGTCGGTTACTGACGTATGGCGTATTACCGTCAGCCATTTGTAGGCAACGTCAATCACTTTCGTTTTTATATTCTGCAAAACCAGCTTATGAAACAGCGTCAAACGCGGGTACGAACGAAAGTGTTCCAGCAGCACGCGGTTCAGTGTTTGCTGTGCATTATATATGTCAGCAAAGTTAAACATATCCAACAGTTGCGTGCGGTAGTATTCTTCCTTTAGTTCGGGTAGTTGCCCGATGCTCTCTTCGGCAGCCCGTTGCTGTCGCGAGATATAGTCGGAAACACGCCCGTCATTGATAATTCCGTCTTCGTTGATGGGCGATGCCAGCACAAGGCCTTCCAAACTCTTGCACCGGCTCAGTGCCACATAAACCTGACCGGGTGCAAACGAGCGTGCAGCGTCGATGATGGCATGCTCAAATGTAAGTCCCTGACTTTTGTGAATGGTGATGGCCCACGCCAGTCGGAGCGGATATTGGCGGAATACACCCTGCACCTGCGGCTCGATAACCTTTGTCGACGGGTTGATAACGTATCGCGTATTCTCCCATTCCTGCTGTTCAACCTTAATGTCTTCGTTGTCGCCCGGGCACCTGACGGTTATCCCGTCGTTGCTGATTGACGTGATGTGGCCGATGCGGCCGTTATAGTATAAGTGCCTGCCCGATGCATCGTTCTTAATAAACATAACCTGTGCACCAGCCTTTAGGGTTAGCCGTTCTTCGGCAGGGTAGTTCTGTGAAGGAAATTCTCCCTTTACTTCAGCGGTAAAAACTATGCTGCGGCCGGGCAGTTTTTGCAGCTCATTCTCGTTATAGCTGTCAGCCATACGGTTGTGTGTGGTCAGCCTGATGTACCCATCTCCGGGCCGGGGAATAAACAAAGGCTTGCAGCGGCGGTTCAGAAGCGACAGGTCTTCTGGCGTAGGGTGCCCGTCACGAATATGATTTAGTATCGTGATAAAGGTCTCATCCTGTTGCCTGTACACGCGCGTGAGCTGTATGGTAACATAGTTTATTTGTTGCAAAGCTTTTGAACCGAAGAAGTAGGGCGTGCTATAGTAGTTGCGTAATATCTCTTCATCGCGGGGCGTTACAACGGGCGTGAGCTGCTGTAAGTCGCCAATCATCAGCAGTTGCACGCCTCCAAAGGGTTGCGTAGCATCGCGATAGCGGCGCAAAACAAAGTCGACGGCATCAAGTAAATCGGCTCTTACCATCGAAATTTCGTCAATCACCACCATGTCTACCGACCGTATGATGCGGCGTTTCTCCTTACTAAAGTCGTAGCGGTCGCGTATAGCAGCTCCCGGAACATACGGCGTGAGGGGCAGTTGAAAGAACGAATGGATGGTAACCCCGCCGGCGTTGATGGCCGCCACACCTGTCGGTGCAACCACAATCATGCGTTTTGACGAGCGCTCCTTAACGGTTTTGAGGAACGTTGTCTTGCCCGTGCCGGCCTTTCCCGTCAGGAAAATGCTCGTGCCTGTGTGCTCAACAAACTCCCATGCTGTTGCCAGCTCCTTGTTATGTTCCATGTTTTTGGTGTGTACGATGTTGGGCAGACGGGTGCAGTGGGGTAGTAGCGTGTGCGGTCTGCTTAGTGCAAAGATACTCTTTTTTCGCGAAAGATGGTGTCTTTACGTCGCCTTTGCATGGTTGTTGTGTGGGCTTGGTTCTCCTTTTGTGTCTTGAGCGTGATGATATGGCGGCCGTCAACAAGTGCGTACCACGGCCGCCGTACTTTCGCCCGCAGCGCGTTATGGTATAATTTTTTCAATCTTGGGAATTAAAGAAAAAAGCTTACGCCGTAGACCAGCGGTTGCATGGCCGACAGGCCTTACAGATATAGGATAATCATGCGCGCTCCACACGGTAGAGCATACTCATGGCTGCGTAATTGGTTGCGGGGCGACCCCTCTGGGGTCGATACATACTTGTACATTCGCTATCCCCGCATCACTTGCTCCACAAGCTGATACGGGGTTATTGAAAGGTGAAGCCTCCGGCTTCATGACACAGTGGAGCAGTGAAGACAGACAAAATTTTCCGGTT
>ERZ772945.1949-NODE-1949-length-13600-cov-8.424142_pt1 | contig 13600 bp, 13 predicted proteins | sample MGYA00511681_ERZ772945 | MGnify/ENA primary metagenome ERZ772945 (study PRJEB29015, sample SAMEA2737943) | human oral metagenome | biome: human oral; feature: human-associated habitat; material: dental | place: China | collected 2143 ... | reverse complement strand
GGATCAAATGGCTAAATACAAACAATTAACTCATGAGCAACGAAAACAGATTGAATCAGGACTACAACAACAGGATTCCTTTAAAAAGATTGCAGAGACCATTGGCAAAGATTGCTCGACGATCTCAAAAGAGGTTCGTTCCCATCTTATCTGCTGAAAAACAGGAGCCTATGGGAAGCCCTTTAATGACTGCTCTCTTCGTAAAAAATGCCAGCGGATAGATATTTGTCCAACCTGTTCCGCAAGCAAAAGACGTCCCTTATACTGTTCTTTTTGCGGCAGGTGCTTACATACCTGCGTTTCTTACCAAACGATATGCGACGCTTGGGACTGACTCCTTTAAAGAATTGTTTCCTGTTATCCTCGCTGACAATGGAAGTGAATTCTCTGATCCTAAGAGAATTGAATTTGATGAGCATGGAAACCGACGATCCTATGTCTTCTACTGCAACGCTTCTGCTCCTTACCAGAAGGGGAGCTGTGAAGTTCACCATGAAATGATTCGGAGAATCCTTCCAAAAAGAATAGATCTGACTGCCTATCAGCAGGAACAGATCGATCTATCCTCTATCGAAAGCCCCAGCCACTTTTCCCAGTCTTAATCCCTTAAGATACTCCTTCTGGTCTGCCGTGATCCGGTAGCTCTCGCAGGCCTTCTGTATGGTCTTATTGTGAGTCCAGATCCCGAGCTTATGATTCTCCAGGTAGGGAACTGTCGCCTTCCACTGCTTGGCAAGAGCTGTCGCGAAAAACCAGGCGACCATCATCCTGACATAGTATTCGTCCAGATGAACCTGTGCCGGAAGCTCCAGATAGCGGGGTTTAAAATCATCATCCAGGAAATGCGTCATTAGCATCTCGATTCCGAAGCGGCAGGTATAGGTCTGGTCTGACCCGATCCAGCGGGGGATTTCCGCCAAAAGACGCTCGTGCTCTTTCTTGAAGACCCCGGGGGACAGAATATCGCAGACGGCCCAGTTATCAACATAGGGGAGAAATGCGTCCAAGGCCGAAATACAGGTATCGAAATTGCTGATTTCAGAGACCAGCAGACTGTGCAGCATATTCTCGTCGTAATAGCTGTGAGGGAGAGCCTGCATGAAATCCTCCCTCTGCTCCTGCATCTGCTTTTCCCACACTTTTCCCATTCGCTTTGCCAGTTTTCTGAGCTGCGGGACACGGACTCCAATGAAGGTCTGGCGCGACACCGTGGGCACAAGCCTGCTCTGAAAGTCCGCATATTCCCTATCCTGAAGGGCAAATAATTCCTCTTGAACGGTCATCCTGCCTCCTACAAATCCAGTGAAATCGAGGTCGAGAAGATGGGTACCTGCTTTGACCCGCCATCCGTTTGATCCGCGTAAATAATGGCAGCGTATTTCTGGATATATTCACTCGCCTCTCTGTGGAGGTTGATGATATCCGGTACACGGTCCCTGCCATAGGCCAGATTCGATACGGAGACTCTGCATCCCCTGCGGTTGAAATCAGGAGATATATGGGCCCGCTCGATACCAAGCGGAAAGGTATTGTAGTCGATCAGATCACAGATATCCCGGTATCTTGTATCCCAGATCGTCTTTCGAAATCCAAACCAATCGCTCTGCACATAGAGATGAAATTCCTGTTCCGGGGCCTGCTTCAATCGAACCTGATAGATCTCCTTCCCGCTCCCAAAATCCTCTGTCTCCTCGCAGCTGTAGTTACCCGTGCCGTAGAGGGAATCCAGATAAGAAGCGATCTGTCTGCTGTTTCCCCTGTCTGATGTCCATCGGATCAGCTTTGGGCTTTCCACCCCATATTCCTGACCTGTCGCAGCCGCATCACTCTTGACTGTGAGTGTCACATGGGCATCTTTTGCAAGAGGAGCATAATTCTCCCTCATATCTCTGCAGAGCGCCTCTACCCTCTTCTGCAGATCCGCAATCTTTGCCTCATCAGAGAAATCGCTCAAGACCTCAACTGTCATCCCTCCGCCCCCGAAGCCGCTTGCGTAGCTGATTTCCTTCATTTCATCCGCCGTGAAATACCTGGGCGCCAAAAGTCTCCCCAGGGCCTCCATCCGGTTCTCTTCCTGACTGTGCCGGGGAACCGGTACGACGCCGCCACGATGGATCACGCTTGTCACAGTATAATGAAGCCCTGCGTACTGGGGCAGGGCCACCTGCCAGTGATTCCTGTCCAACTGCTTGAGCTGGTAATTCCCCGCGCCATAGCGCTCTGCCAGCTGCCGGTTGACTTCCTCCGTCGTAAGCGGATTGCCATCGACATAGAGATGGCAGGCCGTACTGGTACCCGCGAACACCAGCGCCAGGAGTAATATTAGAATTTTCCGACCACCTGCCATTTGCCCTCTCCTCTATGATTCCGGCACATAAAAGCGCCTCTCCTCCCCCATCCATGCTCTCCTCTCCATCATAGCAGATTGCCGCCAGTTCATCAGATGACGCTCTGTATTTTCATGCCCGGTAATAATAAAGGAAGCTGCTCCGATCAGACCTTTGGACATATCTCATCATCCTCACTGATCCATAAGATACCGGCTTGGCAGACTGGATCAGTTTTCATCCCCGTAAGTTTCTTCGGCCTTTTGTATATGTTTCCTGACAACTCTCTTGCCTATACGCGAACCGATCAAGGCAACGATGGCCGTCGCTGCCAGCAGAAGGATCCAGCCCCAGTTCATGATTGCATGGCCCGCATGGGTCATAACGTATTTCAGATTGTCAGATTCTTTAACGCTCATCTTTTCCATCGTCTTCTCGATGGCAAAAACATAAGGATATACAGTGCTTCCAAAGCACAGGCCCACCTGCTGTAGGATGTAACTTGCTGTGAGCCCCCTGGAATCACCATATCCGGTCTTAGACAGAATCACTTCGGATACGATCCCCATTAAAATATAGGCAAGCGTGTACGGGAGGTAGAAGCCAATGATTCCCTGGATAGCGCAATAGATCAACATAGCGCCTCTCTTGCGCACCCTGGTGCCTATTGTAAATACAACCATCCCTTCAAGCAAGGCATAGTACAGGGGCATAAGCAACAGCGTTACCGGTGTCGCATACAGGAAAGTCCCCGACATGAATATGACAATATTAATTAATGACAATAGAACGACCGTTATAATGTCCTTTGTCTTGAGTCTGTTAGATTCCATCGCAACCTCCTCTCGTAGGTTAAAAATATATGGTTCTTTGATTTGAGCTCTGAAACGGCTCAGAACAGGCCGACCATTCTCGTATAGAAAAAGCCGCAGCTGATCAGGGCGAGCGCAGCCGCGGTAATGATCGCATCTGATATATCCATCTTGAGAGATGTAAAGGACTGTCTGCGGCCGGGCAATGCGATTCCGCGAGTTTCTGCTGACGCAGAGAGTGACTCGGCAATCCGAATCACCCTCAGCATGAGGGGGGCTATGATCATTTCCATATATTCCGGGAACGCTGCGATTTTATCTGTTCTTGTCTTGAAAAATCCCCTGGTATGTATGGATTGCCTCATAAGCGACAGATCTTTGCCCATCACCGGAGCGAACCTGAACATCACGGCAAAGATCATGATTGCTCTCTCTGGCATATGCATATATCGAAATGCGGTTATTGTCTTATCACCTCCGTCATTACTGATTAGGGCTGACAGAAACTCTCCTATCACCAAAAACCTTGGAATGATATTGATCAAAAGCCCCGTCACCGCATTTGGAAATGCCAGATATGCCAAAAGCAGGACCGCATATATGGCGCCATATCCAATGGAAGATTTGTATTTACGCTCATATATATTGATGATCATTCCTGCCGCAAACATCCCTGTTACGAGCGGCATATCTGCGAATGCGCTTGTCGTACAGCAAAACAGTGTCATTACAAGTTTGACGCGCGGATCAAAGCTGTGCTTTGGATTCGCCGGTATGTATGGATTTGTTGCGGCTTGTAGCTTACCATCCCTGTATCTGTGAAACTGGCGCAGGGACTCATCAGAATTGAGAGCAAAATGATCCTGCACCTGTCCGTCCTCCAGCCAGACACAAGCAGTGCACGCACCTGCTATGAGCTCTATATCGTGCGTAATAATGAGAACGATCTTGTCCTTTTTCATCGCATTGACAATCTCTATGCAAGTTCGCAGAGAACGCCCGTCCAACCCTGCCGTCGGTTCATCCAGTACAAGCACAGGTTTCTCCGAAAAATATGCCAGGAGCAGAACGAGCTTCTGCATCTGACCTCCGGACAAGCTGAAGGGATGTCGATTCCTAAGTTCCCATAATCCTGATCGCCTCAGCATCTTCTCCATCTCAGCTTCGAGAAGCGGACTTGTTTTTTTGCCGTACTTCAATTCATTCCATACCGAGTTTGTAAAGAATTGAAATTCCGCTTCCTGCATAATGAAAATGCACTTGTTCTGTAATTCTTTTGTCCTTTCAGCCACTCCGTCGAACGTAATCTTTCCGGATGAAGCTTTAAAGATTCCGCATATGACTTTGCCCAGCGTGGTCTTTCCATTGCCATTGGGCCCGGCAAGCGCAAGGACCTCTCCTGTTTTCAATGTAATATTGGCTGATTTTAGCGTATCCTCCTTAGCCCCTCTGTATCGATATGTCACATTCTCACAGTTGAGGACATGTAGTAAAACATCGTCTGGCTGTCCTCCGACGAGTTCCTCACTGAAATCCATATCCCTTCGCCTGATATCCCTGACTTCCGGCGCCCGGAGTCCCATATCCGTTAATTCCTCTTCTGTCAGCTGAAGCATTTCTTCTGCCTGATAGCATTTGACAAGTTCACCCGAATGGATATACCAATATTCGTCAGCGAGTCCCGCTAAATAATACAGCCTGTGTTCGCTCACCACGATTGTCTTCCCCTCTGCCTTGAGTTCCGACAGCATATCATGAAGCTTGGCGATTGCTCTTTGATCCAGGTTTGCTGTCGGTTCGTCCATGACAATAACGTCTGTGGCAAGCGCCCAGGCAGACAGAATAGCGACAAGCTGCCGCTCTCCGCTTGACAGTTCAAACACAGACCTGTCCTTCAGGGAATCCAATCCAAATTTTCGAAACCCCTCGTTCACTCGCTCTACGATTTCATCATGTGACAGGCCAAAGTTTTCAAGACCGAATGCAAGCTCGGATGAGCTGTTCACTGTAAAAAACTGTGCTCTTGGATCCTGGAATACAGACGCCACCCGCTTCCCCACTTCTCCGATACGCAATCCTGATATGTCTTTGCCGTCAATCCTGCAAACACCGGTGAGCTCACCCTCGTAAAATTCCGGAATGAGATGATTGATACACCGCAACAGTGTCGATTTACCGCAGCCGCTACAGCCGCATAAAACAACAAACCTGCCCGGCTCAATATGACCTTCCACATCGATAAGGGAGGGCTTGCGTCTCTCGTTATAGGTAAACCCCAGATGAAAATCAATCTTCTCTGCCATATCCAAAACGAGCCCCCGTAAAGCTGCCGGCACCCCTTATTCTGATGTCACAGAAAATGCCGTCCTCAAATCACGTCCTCGATCAGAATAGTAGTCCAGTCTCATTAGTTAGCTATCGCTAACATTCTAGCATATGATTCCTCACCACAAAAGATTGTTTTGCATGCCCTGAGGCAACAGCTTGATGTTGGAACATATTTCACATCCATTTGCCATTTGACACCGTGTTGTGTCGGCGTATGATAAGGTGTTAGTGTGTACGACTTCTTCTTTTTCGTAGCGGCTTTACGATATCCCAGTTTATTGCTGAATCAGATAGGAAACAGAAGGATATGAAAGAAAAACAGAAAAAAGGACAATTTGCAGATTGGAAATTACAGGACTGGTGCATATATGCAGGCTTCATTTTGCTCTGCTTTTCATTCCTTTACGGCGCGTGGCATTTTATAAAAACGGGCAGGTACCTTCACGGATTTCTGCTCGCTATTTGTTTTGTTCCTCTGTTTCTTTTTTGCCTGGTCCCTGTTTTTTCAAAGCCAATTCCCGAACGCAAAAACAAATATACGCCTTTGCGGCTTCCTCTTCCGGAAACGAAAGAAGATTTTTTAGAGCTTGCAAAATCCATAGGGACGAGTGACAAAAACATTTTGGAGGAAATTTCTGAATGTCTTGCTGAGCCAGAGCATTTTCTGGAAACAATAGAAAAGACTGCAAAAGAAGCTGGTGAAAGTGAGGCGGAGGGACTTTATGAAGATTTAAGCGCTGAGTATGAGGAATATAAGGATTACGCAAAAAGCGCCAATGAGCCATTTCTTTACGGTGCACTGATCCTTCTTGATTACAGGCGGATGATTGCGAGATTTGACTGGAAAGCCGACAGGGAAACCTTTGTATTTCTGATGAAGAAGTTGCGCGTGGTAAAGGCAAATGGGCTTCCAGTAGGTGAAGATATTTTATCGGAATCAGGAGATGTGGAACAGTTTTGCGGTCAACTGGATAAGCTTTGGGAAAAGGCAGGGTATCATACGGTGCTGATTGATACTGACAGTGACGAATATATCATAGGAGTACAGGAAAATTTGGGGGGAAGTAAGGGGGGTGCGGACATTTTTTAAACAGCCACACCCAACTCCTTTCTATACTGAAGAGGACTGAGCCCTCCGAGTGTTGATTTGATTCGATCTGTGCAGTACCAGCGAATATAACTGTCGATCTCATATTTTAACTCAGCAATCGAACAGCCTTCCCAACTGCGGTTATAGAACATCTCGTTTTTTAGATGTCCGAAGAAGCCTTCACAGGCAGCGTTATCTGGTGAACAGCCTTTTCTCGACATAGATCTTGTAAGCCCCGCGTCATCAACTATTTTGATCCATTCCGGTCATCGGTAATGATATCCGCGATCAGCGTTTGACATCTGTTTGGCCTGCACACATCTGATATCTATTTGACTACTCGTTAAAGCAAATTTTCCTTTATTGCTCACAAATAGTCCCCACAAATTAATTCACTTACAGTTTTCCTCCGAATACAGGGAAGAAGCTATGTTCACCATAGTCCTTCATCTTTTCCAAGTGCTTGAGGATTTCCATGTCTTCATCTGAGATTACGAAATCAACAGCTGCATTCGTCTTCATATGCTCCGGATTTGCCGTCTTCGGCAGGACAATCATACCAAGCTGAATATCAAAACGAATGCACAGCTGTGGAATTGTAACCTCATACTTTTCAGCCATATCAGCGATTGCCCTGATTTTAAGTGCCTCGCCGTGAGCAACCGGAGAATATGCCTCCATCACGATGCCCTTCTTCTGGCAATATCCAATCAGTTCCAAAGGTGAATTGGAAATATGGCAAAGCACCTGATTAACCATTGGCTTGATTTCTGCCGTTTCACACAGGCTTTCAATATCTTCCTGCAGAAAATTGGATACACCGATGGCACGCAGCTTTCCTGCCTTGTAAGCATCCTCCAGTGCTCTCCAAGCTGCGCGATTGCCCTCCACATAGCGATCCTCACTCTGATTTACTTTGTCCCAGGGCTGCGGGCTGTGAATAATCATCATATCAAGATAATCAAGTCCCATGTCAGCAAGAGTCTTGTCAATGCTTGCCGCAGCCTCCTCATAGGTCTTGTACTCCGCGGCAACCTTTGATGTGACAAAGATCTGCTCTCTCGGCACGCCGCAAGCGCGGATCCCTTCGCCCACACCACGCTCATTTCCATAAGCCTGCGCCGTATCTATGTGACGATAGCCCATCCGCACGGCGGATTTTACGGCATCGGCCGCCTTGTCATTATCAATAAGCCATGTGCCAAGAGCCAGCACAGGAATTTCTACTCCATTACTTAATTCCTTCATTTCCTGATACATATATCATTCCTCCGTCCATACTTCTTTTGCGAGATGAAACACAGCCCAGGCCTTCGGCCATCCTGCGTAGAATGCGGCATGTGTGACAATAGCCGCAATTTCCTTCTTCGTCACGCCATGATTCTGCGCGTTCTGAAGATGAAATTTCAAGGATGAATCTGTGATTCCCTGTGCCATCAAAGTAACCACTGTGATGATGCTTCTAGTCTTCAGATCAATATCCTCGTTGTTCCAGTTCTCGCCGAAGAGAACATCATCATTGAAATGCGCAAACTCCGGAGCGAACTCTCCCAGCGCATCTCTTCCTGCTGTTTGAACTATTTTTCCCATGATAAATCCTCCCTGTGTTCTCCCGCTTACCGCAATTCCACTTCCGTTAAGACGCCGTATTCTTCATCGCTTACCGGTTCACACCACTCATTGCTGCAATCCTCTCCGGGGACTTCAACAGCGATATGGGAAAACCAGCTGTCCTGCTTTGCTCCATGCCAGTGCTTGACATTGGCGGGAATTGTCACAACACTTCCCTCATGCAGGCTGACAGCGTCCTTTCCTTCTTCCTGATACCAGCCCTCTCCGGCGGTGCAGATGAGCAGCTGCCCGCCTCCGCTTTTTGCATGATGGATGTGCCAGTTATTTCGGCATCCCGGCGCAAAGGTTACATTGGCAGCATAGAGTCCTCTCTTCGGATCTGTGAGCGGATTTAAGAATGAATCGCCGATAAAATACCGGGCATACGCTGTGTTCGCCTCGCCCCTTCCAAACATATTGTGCTTCTCAAAATCATCCTTACTTTCAAATTTCATGACCTATCCTCCTTACTTCGTCCAGATCAATCTTCCTGTTTTCATTGCTTCTTCATATCTCGAAATCTTATAGGAAAGCCGATCTATGGTTTCTTCAATCTGAGTCTTCTGTTTTTTCAGTATTTCCATCTGTCCGCTTAAAAGGTCGAGTCTTGCAGGTATCGTGGAATCTCCTGCCTGAAACAGTCTCTGATATTCGATCAATCCTTCAATAGGCAGACCGGCATTGCGCATGCAGACAGCCAGCTCCACCCACTTCAAGTCTTCTTCCTGGTAATCACGGATTCCTCCGGAGGTTCGTGTCACTGCCGGGATTACATTTACCCGCTCATAGTAGCGAAGCGTGTCCTGCGATATTCCATATTTTTCTGATACTTCCTTGATTGTCATCCGTCACCTCTTAGCTGTTCCTCATCCGTCTGACCTTTTGAATCCACTGAAGGATTGCTTCTATTTGACCACCCCACTGAACACAGCATAACCCCTGGAGTTAACTCCAGGTCAAGTCCTTTTTTTGCCTTTTTTAAAAAAGCTCCTGCCGTTTTTGATCGCAAGAGTTTACTTAAAAGATATTAACTGAAACTTCCCACGGGAAATGTTCGCAGACCTCGAAAACTCAATAGTTTAGCTGATAAAAAAAGCATAAGCCCCATGCCTTGGTATAATAGATTCAACGAAAAACTAATCACACCTTAGAGGACTTACGCCATGTCTACTGTATCATCTGAAGCCGACAGCAAAAAGGAAATTTCAAACTCGATCTCACTAGAACTCCTTTCGTCCAGCGGACTTTATTTTCGTACAATTATACTTTTATTTTGGACGAAAAACCAATCTGTTGGATAAAAAGACAGATTCGGCTATCAGGCGGTTTTACCCTTGCCTGATGTAAAAGCCGCGATTCGAGAAGCAGAGTATGCACTGGACAAACTGAATGCTGATGGGATTAAACTTGCCAGCAACAGCCGGGGACTCTATCTGGGAGACACTGAACTGGATCCTCTGATGGAAGAACTGAACAAACGCCATGCTGTCTATAACATACACCCTCACAGGCCAAACCCGATGAAAGAAGGAGTTTTTTCTGCCGGACCAGTCCCGCTTTTTGAGTTTCTGGCAGACACAACCCGGGCTGTACTGAATCTGATCGGAAATGGCGTCATCGACCGCTATCCGGACATCACATGGATTGTACCGCATTGCGGATCTTTTTTGCCCAATATCTATGACAGATTTCAGGGCATGGCAAAGGTTCTCGTGCCGAAGGGAATGATGAAAGATATGGATGTGGCGGAGAATGTCAGCAGATTGTATTTTGATATTTCCGGGGGCCCCGCCCCTAACCTGCTGACCTGGCTCCTGACGATTGCGCAGCCGGATCATATTCTCTACGGTTCAGACTATCCCTTTACGCCCGCCGATCAGGCAGCAGAAAACATGGAGATGCTGTTGGATATGATGGAGCGAGATGATTTGAGAGATAAAAAGTATATGATTCTGTACAAAAATGCGGAGAGACTTTTTAAGATATAAGGCATATTTGGTATCTTACTATACCGCAGGAATCCTATAAATTGCATAGATATAAACTTTGTGTATCCCTACAAATACAGATATAGTATTCACCACATATATTTCCCGACATTTTTATTTTCTCCTGATATTTTGCACAGTGTTTTTATCCATGATGCAAAGTACGACGGAGAACGGTGGACAATATTCTGACGTAGACCGTTGCCTCGGGAAGCTTGTGGAAATAGCGTGCAGTGTACATAATTGCCGATTTCGGTCGCCAAAGCGCAGACAGCACTGCTGAGGAGGAATTCCTCCAGGATCGGTTCCATCTGTTCATCTGACATCTTCTTGCCATATTTCACTTCCCAGAAATCAGGCGCTTTCTTGCACTCTTCTGTTGCTATTGCATTAAACCTCCAAAAGACAAATATCTATCTTGCCACCATTTTTGTAGGTTCAGACCGATTCCCAAATATGCTTTTCCCATCATATGCGATATTTATTTTTCCGGAGATCGAATGCTCTTTCTCCGCCCTATAAAATATCACAGATATGTTGCTGAATTCCTTGTTTGCCTAAAGTATCTGTTGCATCGCATGATATTGGAGCATCATCTTCAATAGAGCCAGAGCGATATTCAAACCGGAAACTTTTGTTTGGAGCATTGTTGCCATCTTGATTTGCAACAATGACTTCCTCTGCATCACCACCAAGTACAACATTGGCATTATGAGTCACAATGATGATTTGCCGATCTATCTTTTTGCGGCTGATAAACGGAATCAGTTCATCAAATATAGAGCGGTTATCAAGATCATCCTCTGGCTGGTCAATAAGAATAGGACATGTGCTTTCCGCCAAATTTATTAAAAGCTTCAACAGTACTAGAGCCTTCTTGCCTGGAGACATATTTCCTATAACATCGCCGTCCATTGCAACCTGATAGGCGGAGTTATACCAATCTGCAAATATTTCTCTAAGAGCATTTTCTACGGTTTTACTCTTGGTAATTCGCAACTCTCCATCAAGAGTCTTATCAATCAACTTTGTCAGGTTCTCTGTGTTTGTAATCCAGTCTTCATTCAAGTCATCTATATCTATCCATGATTTTTGAGATTTAATAGCTCTTCCATCAAAAAGGGTGCCCAATAATTTTCCGAAAGCCTCCGCTCTAAATGGTGTCGCAACTGAAAAAGTCAGTCCATCTTTAGAGATATCCTGATTGTCGTTAATTTTATCAGCATAAGTTTCATGCAACACTTTGAAATCAGCAATCGATTTGACAATGGCTTCAACTGCTTGCTGATACTGCTGCTTCAACTGTTCAATTTGTTTTTCTATTTCTTTATATTTCAGTAGCTTTCCCTCTTCCGCTGTAATTTGCTCCGAAAGCTTTTTTACTGCCTCATTATCTGCGATTTGGAGTGCAATTTTATCTGCAACTTCTTTGCTCTTGCTTCTTGATGATTCATTTTCAGCCTTTTTCTTTTCTAAGGCTTCAATAATTCCACCTTTTTCACGTTCCCAAGCTTCATCAGCTTGTTTTTTTATAGCATCAATCGCTAATTGCACGGCAGAAGCGGTTTCTTTGGAAAATTCTGTCGGAACATCTATGCCTCTGAAGATATCCAACATCTCCGTCAATATAAATATTTCACGGTCTATCACTGTGATTTCTGAATTTAGGCGTGTAACTTCTTCGGTTGCAACATCGTACTGCGCAATCTCCTCTGCTGTAATTGATGCATCTTTTGATAACTCAGCTTTTTTCTTCTTGAGACGGCTTATCTCTTCCTGTATACCTGATAAAGTGCCAATATCTTTGAGTGCTGCTCTTTTTGATTGATAGCCATTATACTTTTGAATACACTCATATATTTTCTTATCCAAATCCAGCTTATAGCTTCCCAAACCATTATTCATCGTCTGATAAGCCATAGCAGCTGACGCGTTTATCATGACTATATCTTGGATAATCTCATCGATTTCGGTCTGCTCTTCATTTTCGTCGGTAAGCCTATTTAAGTAAGTCTGAGGAACGTATACTATTTTGTGAGCATCGGACACACCATCAGGGCAGCTGATAGTACCATCAGCCCAGTTTACTTGAATCTCCGGAACAGTTCGGCTTCCGCCCTTTGTAACATTCACTTTTTCCCTCACTTGAGAGGAATCAATCGCCAATGCCATATTATGAAGCAAAAGCGATTTTCCTGTGGATTTTCCGCCTATGATACATGTCAATTTGTCATTAAACAAAATAGGCTCTGGCGAAAAATCCGGATTTGAAAATACAACAGAATCGATAATTTGATATGCCGGCTTTTCTTCAGGCTTTATTGACGAAATCATAATTCTTGCCTTAGGTTCATAAACAATTTGTTTCAATCCGTTGAATGTCGGATCACTCTTAATCCAGCAATATCTTTGCTGATCCGGCTCAAAAATCTTGTCATTGCTATGTGCATCCGAACCATGAACACACCCTTTAAGTGAACCGTATCGTTCCTTGATCACGCTTGATTCATCTGCTGATTCACCGAGAAAATATTTAATGTCTGACTGTGATGAAGAAAAAATCAGATCTGCCATCCGAGCTTATGTTGTCGAATTCCGCAACGACTTCACCGGTGTATGGATTTGTTGATCTGTATGCCATGATTTTCTCCTTTTCTTCCGGATTCCCGGACGTATATGATATTTTGTTATAGCCTGTCACTTTTAAATCTTCTATTTAATGAGTGCTGTGTCTGCCATAGTGAGTTCCTCCTTCAATCCTTTATGCTCGTCTGTATCAGTTGTTTTCTTGCTTCATCTGATGGTCATAGAATACAAAAAAGCACCCGGTGAAGGAACATCACCAGATGCCAATAGGGAATCATTTCGTGCCAGTTGTTTATTATAGGTTCAGAATCTGTTTCGCCTGGGAATGCAGCATCCGGATCTGCCTTCGGAAAACACCGGGCTCGCTGGTCTTCTCCATCTCCCCTTTGAGCTTGTTTTCATCGAAGGCACGGTCAAGCTCTACATTTCTGATGGCCTCTCTTGCGGTCGGATCCGAATAGCCCGAGGTACAGACCCTGACGCCAAGGTCTCCCCTCTCTTTCCGGAAGCGAAAATCCTGATCCACTTTGATGTCCAACTTGATTCCCTTCTTGATACCGCTCAGCTGATGCTGAAATATAACGTAATTGGAAAGAATGATATCAATCTTCCCCCTTGAATCCGCCAGGAAATATTCTTTCTGGAACTGGCTCTGATAAATCACTTCAGTCTCCATCCGGTCACTCCTTTCTGTGATGCGTATGGATACTGAAGCAGCGCTGCTTTTGTATCTGTCTGACAGGATTTATCGGAGCAGCTTCTTCGTTCCCTAATCCGTGAACCCGAGTTCACAAAATCCAGAACAATCGAGTAGGAGAAAGTCTCCAGTGGAGACTTTCGTCCTCTCACACCACCGTG
>ERZ772945.1948-NODE-1948-length-13602-cov-6.659999_pt1 | contig 13602 bp, 9 predicted proteins | sample MGYA00511681_ERZ772945 | MGnify/ENA primary metagenome ERZ772945 (study PRJEB29015, sample SAMEA2737943) | human oral metagenome | biome: human oral; feature: human-associated habitat; material: dental | place: China | collected 2143 ... | reverse complement strand
AAATTTTTAAGTTATAATTTAATGATTTTCAAATCCACCTGTATAAAGCTGATAATAAGTTCCCTTTTGAGCAATCAGTTCATCGTGATTTCCACGTTCGATAATTTTTCCTTGATCAAGTACCATTATTACATCGGAATTTTTGATAGTTGAAAGCCTGTGGGCGATTACAAAGACTGTTCTTCCCACCATTAACTTATCCATTCCTTCCTGCACGATTTTTTCTGTTCTTGTATCAATGCTTGAAGTTGCTTCATCTAGAATTAAAACTGGTGGATCGGCGATTGCCGCTCTTGCTATTGATAATAATTGCCGTTGTCCTTGTGAAAGGCTGGAACCGTCACCGCTTAAATAAGTGTCATAGCCTTGTGGCAAGTGTTTTATAAAATGATCGGCATTGGCAAGTTTTGCGGCTGCACGTACTTCTTCATCTGTTGCATCAAGTTTTCCATATCTGATGTTGTCGGCAACTGTTCCAGAAAATAAGTGTGTGTCCTGCAATACAATTCCAAGCGATTCTCTTAAATCATGTTTTTTTATTTTTTCAATGTTAATACCATCATATCGGATTTTTCCAGAGTTAATATCGTAAAATCTGTTAATTAAGTTTGTAATTGTAGTTTTTCCAGCTCCTGTTGCACCAACAAATGCGATTTTTTCTCCTGGCTTTGCATAAAGATTGATATTGTGAAGTATTGTCTTTTCATCATTGTAGCCAAATGTTACATCTTCAAAAACAACATCTCCCATTAGTCTTTCATAAGAAATCGTTCCGTCAGAATGTGGATATTTCCAGGCCCATGCACCTGTGTGCTTTTCTGTTTCTGTAATTTTTCCATTTTCATCAATATTTGCATTTACAAGAGTTACATAGCCGTTATCTTGCTCAGGTGTCTGATCTAGCAGGTTAAATACCCTTTGAGCTCCAGCCGATGCCAGTATTACTGATGTTAATTGCTGTGCAATTTGTGAAACAGGCTGATTTATTACTTTTATGAACTGCAAGAATGATACAAGTCCACCGATTGTAAATCCTGCAATGTTATTAAACACTATTATTGAACCAAGGACCGCTGTAAGTACAAAGTTTATATTTCCAAGGTTTCCGACAGCAGGGCCTAGAATGTTTGCAAATTTCATTGCATTGTTTGCCCTGTTAAATAATGCCGTATTCAGCTTGTTAAAACGTTCATCAGCTTTTTTCTCATACGAAAATACTTTTACAACTTTCAGGCCTTCTATCATTTCCTCTACATATCCATTTACAATACCGATATTTCTTTGCTGTGCAGTATAGTTCTTTGAACTTTTTGCAGAAATAGTCTTTGTTGTGACAATCATAATTATAATCATTACTACTACAAAGAATGTCAATGGAACATTTAGGATGAACATTGAAATAAGCACGCTTATAATTGTAATGATTGAAGAAATTACTTGTGATAAACTTTCTACCATCATATTTCTCAATGCATCAATGTCACTTGAATAGACGCTCATTATATCTCCATGTGCATTCGTGTCAAAATATTTTATAGGAAGCGATTCCATGTGTATAAATACATCATCTCTTAATTTTTTTAATGTTCCTTGTGCAATGTAAATCATAAAAACTTCATAAATATATGTACATGCAACTGCTCCGGCATAAACAGTTATCATCTTAAAAATTATTGAAATTAGGCTTTTTAAAAACTCTGGATTATTTTTTCCAATGTTTGGAATAATAACTCCATCTATTAATTCCTTTGAATACATCGTTCCGACAACCATTCCAAATGAACTAAGGCAAATAAATGCAATGACAAATAATGTACGAATCTTGTAATGCTTAAACATATACCCCAGTAGTCTTATTAACCCTTTTATCTGATTTTTAGATTCAGATTTTTGGGATTTTTTGTTATCTTTAGCCATTATTCATCACTCCCTTCTGTCTGAGATTCGTAAACTTCACGATATACGTTGCTCATTTTAATTAGCTCATCGTGTGTTCCTGCAGCTGTAATAACTCCATCCTCCAAAACTAATATTTTATCAGAATCCTTTATTGATGAGATTCTTTGACCAATAATAATTTTTGTAATATGTGGCAATTCATTTTTAAAGGCTTCTCTTATTAGTTTATCTGTTTTTGTGTCAACTGCACTGGTTGAATCATCTAAAATTAATATTTTTGGAGATTTTAGCAAAGCTCTTGCAATACATAGCCTTTGTCTTTGCCCTCCAGACACATTTGCTCCGCCACGTTCAATACGAGTATCGTACTTTTTAGGAAATTTTTGAATAAATTCATCAGCCTGTGCCAATTTACAGGCATGTTCCATTTCCTCATCAGTCGCATTCTCATTTCCCCAACGTAAATTGTCCTTTATACTTCCTGAAAACAGCACATTTTTTTGAAGAACCATCGCCACATTGTCACGAAGCGTCTTTATATCGTAATCTTTAACATTAACTCCTCCAACTAAAAGTTCTCCATCTAAAACATCATACAGTCTTGGAATTAACTGAACAAGAGCCGATTTTGCACTTCCAGTTCCACCGATAATCCCAATAGTTTCTCCAGATTTTATTTCCAGATTTATTTTTGTCAAATTTAGCACTTCAGGATTATTGCTGTAGCTAAAGTCAACATTTTTAAATAAAATTGAGCCATCTTTTACTTCAGTTACTCCATTTTCAGGGTTTTTAATGCTAGGCTCTTCATTTAAAACCATTGCAATTCTATCTCCTGATGCTCTTGAAAATACAATGTTTACAAGCATCATTGCAAGCATAAGAAGACTCATAAGAATATTTGTTGTATAGGCAAATAAACTTGTCAATTCTCCAGTTGTCAATTCATGCACAACAATCATTTTTGCACCAAACCAGGAAAGCAGCAAAATACATGAAAATACAGTCAGCTGCATTACTGGAGATACAAAAATTATAATATTTTCTCCCTTTAATAGCATATTCTTCAAATTTTCCGTTGCCTTTTTAAATTTTCCTGTTTCATATTTTTCACGGATATATGCTTTTACAACACGGATTCCGTTAATGTTTTCCTGCAAACTGGCATTAATGTCGTCATATTTTCTAATTGCTGCAGTAAATATTGGATGAACTTTAAAAATGATAAAAGCTAGAAAAGTTCCCAAAAATAAAACTGCAACAACAAATATCATTGACAGTCCTGGATTTATCATAAAGGACATAAATATTGCAACGCACATCATAAGCGGAGCCCTTACAAATCCCCTTATTAACAGCTGAAATGAATTTTGGATATTATTAACATCTGTTGTAAATCTTGTAATAAGTCCAGCTGTAGAAAATTTATCAATATTTGTAAACGAAAATGACTGTATTTTAGAAAACAAATCCTTTCTCAAATTTTTAGCAAATCCAGCCGAAGCATAAGAAGCATATTTACTGGCTTGTATTCCCGATAACAGCGACAGCATCGCCACTCCCAGCGTTATAAGGCCCATAACGATAATAAAATTCATATCACCTTTTCCGTTATTTCCGTTAAGCCCATTGTCTATAATCATTGCCATAAGCGTCGGAATAAGCATTTCAAAAATAACTTCTATTCCAATGAATATAGGCGAAATCAATGCACTTTTTTTATATTCCCTAAGACTGGAAAATAATTTTTTTAACATTTAAATAAACACCTTTCCTTTCTTTTGATTTTTTTTTATTAAAATAAATTAACTTATACTATTTTCATTTATTAACCAGCGAACTGGATATATATAAATTTCTTTTTTATATTTTATATTACTCTCTATTACTCTCAATTTTATTAGAATAATCAATATAAATTTAAAAGCACGAAACTTATTTTTTAATTAATAAATCTCAGTGCTTTTTTATTTAATTATTTATCATTTAAAAATTTTAATATTTATGATTCAAACTTAAATATCCAAATGTTCCATAAAATATCTTATTTGCAATCTCCACCAGTCCCAGTCGTGGGCTACATCATAACCCCAGAAATCTGTCCATGCTGGAACTTGTTTTTCATAAAGAATGTGTGCTAATTCCCTATTACTTGGAAGCAGTTCACCTTCCCATGCACCTTGCCCAATACATATAATGATATTTTTTTGTCTATACAAATCTAAATAATAATGATCCCAAGGCATATTTCTCAAGAAATCAACAACAGAGTTGTTATAAACTAAATCATCCTTATAATCTCCAAAGAACATTGACGCATCAAACATTCCGCTTAGTGAAATTAATGTGTCAAATAAGTCAGGTCTACGGAAAAATAAAATTCCCGCATGTGCTCCACCCATACTGCATCCTGTGACAATGATGTCACTTCTCCAAGAAATATCTTGCATTCTAGGTACAAATTCATTTGCAATATAATTAAACCATTTTTCCTGCATTTCTATTCTATATCTTGGATCACCATTTATATCTGACCAGCTTTCTTTATCAACACTTCCCACACAGAATAACTGCAATCTTCCTTGCTCAATATAGTCTGATAAGACATCTACCATCCCAAATTCTTCATATTGATTGCAATCTCCATCTTGTGAAGGAAATACTAAAACTGGCTTCCCAGCATGCCCATATCTTTTAAATTCCATTTCTCTTCCAAGAATATGGCTATATTCTTTTCTGTATTCTACTTGCATTTTTTCTCCCTATAATTTATTTTTTATGCTTTTTCATGTACAAAGTTTATAAACTCTTCCATTTCCTCTTTTGTAGCAAATTTTGCTGTATACATATAATTTCCCATAGCTTCTGAAAAAATATCAGGCATTCTTTCATCCATTACAATCGCATTTCCATATTTTTGCTTAATTTCATCATGTGAATGAACATAATTGTTATTATCACGACGGCTGGCATAAACACAGTAATTTTTTTCTAAGTCTTCATTCAAGTTTGCATTTCTAATTTCATCAAAAGCTACCATATCAGCCCAAATTTGATAAACATCTGTATTATTGGCATAGTTGTACATATCAGGAGTATATCCGCCTGCAGGACGCATATTTGCTTCCAGCCCAATATAATCACCTTTTTTACCTAATCCATCCTTATCTTCATTAAGTTTAAAAAATTCCAAGTGAACAAATCTGCTTTTCACTCCAAATCCTTTTATAGATTTTCTTCCTGCATCCAGCAATTTTTCAGGCATTTCCTTTTCCACATAATAAAAAACATCAAGCCCGTCATTTACAACATCCATAATTGCAGGTTCAAATATACCAGTTTCAAAAAGAGGATTACCATTAGAGTCAATAATGGCATCGTAAGATACAAGATCTCCATCAACATACTCTTCCATAATATATTTTATATCTTTATTACGATTTTCAAAAAATGCCTTTAACTCTTCTTCATTTTTAATTTTATGAGTATCGCTCGCTCCAACTCCATTGTCAGGCTTAGTTACAACTGGATACCCAACTTTTTCAATAAATTTTTTCGCTTTTGTAGGTGTTGTCACTAATGAAAAATCTGCAGACGGCACTTCTGCCTTCTTATATGCTTTTTTCATTTTCGATTTTTCTTTAATATTAGCAATCTTGTCAGCTTTTATTCCTGTTGTAATATTAAAATCAGAACGAAGCTGTGCATCTTGTGCAAGCCAGTATTCATTATTAGATTCAAGCCAGTCTATTTTTCCATATTTATGAGTAAAAAAAGCCACTGCCTTCAATACTTCATCATAATTTTCAAGACTAGAAACCTTATAATATTCAGTCAAGCTGTCCTTTAATTTTTGATCCAATTGATCATACTCAATATCTGCTATCCCTAATATATTTACTCCATTTTTTTTCAATCTGTCACAAAATTCCCAGTTTGTTTTTGGAAATTGTGGTGAAATATAAACGAAATTCATTTTTTATTCATCTCCCTTATTTATTTACAAATGATTATAGTTATTATGTTTTATTATAACATAAAAAATATGTATTTTACAAGTCGCTTAGAATATAAAATTTCCAAAAATTTGATAATTTTAATTAAATTAATTGTTTTATTTTCATTTTCTCCTTTATTTATACTCATTCAAATCAATCCCTTGATCCAATGCTGCAAAAATACATCCACAATAACATTGACGATAAACATCATATTCTGCGCACATATCGACTGAACGCTTGTAACCATTATTTTTCTTAAAATCTGATGGCAAATAATTTACATCAAAAATTTCTTGAATTTCTAATCCAAGAGTGTTTATTAATTGGCTATTTTTATGAGGGCTTAATGTTAATGCACTTCCAAAATAATCAAATCCCAATTCTTGGGCCTTTTTTGCAACAATATCTAATCTCATTTGAAAGCAAACAGTACATCTTTCTCCACCTTCTTTTTCGTTCTCTAATCCTTTCACAGCTCGATAAAAGTCAGCTGGTTTGTACTCATCCTCAATAAATCCGACTTTATTTCCTGTTCTTTCATTAAATTTATTTATAAATTCCTCTTGTACTAAGGCTCTTTTCTCATATTCAGCTTTAGGATGAATATTGTTATTAGCAAACAACACAGTTACATCAGCATATTGTGTAAGGAATTCCAAAGTATAGGTGCTGCAAGGTGCACAGCAGCTGTGAATCATTATTTTGGGACGAATATTTTTACTTTTCCAATCTGAAATCAATTTTGTTAAAATCGTATGATAATTGACTTTTTGATTAGGATTCATCCTCTCTAAAATTTCTTTTGCATTTTTTATATCCTTTTCAATAAAGTTTTCTTTATTTTCCATAAAAATTATTTTCTCCTTTTTTTAGTCATTTGTAAAAGTATAAAAATTTTAATAAATATAATATTTCTAAACTTTTATAAAAAATTAGACTTGCTCAAATAATTACAAAAAACTAATTTTGAATTACTAAACAAGTCTAAAGAAATCTATTTATTTATTTTATTGTACTCTTCCAACGCTTTTTTCAATACTTTCATTCCATTTTCAATTTCAATTAAATTATGTGTACAGAATGAGAATCTAGCTTCCTTTATACCTTTTCCAGGTGTTGTATAAAATCCAGGCCCAGGTGCAAATGATAACGTTTGGTTTTCATATCTAAATTCTGTTAATAGCCAAATTGCAAATTTTTCAATATCATCTACAGGCAATTCAGCAATTAAATACAATGAACTGCTTGGCTTGTATGTTACAACACCAGGTATTTTAGTAATATTGTTGTAAATCATATCCCGTCTAACTTTATACTCCAACTTTGTATTATCAATGTATGTATCCAGCGTATTTATCAAGTTTGTACTGGCATATTGTTCAATTGTTGAAACTGATAATCTAGCCTGGCAAAATTTTAATGCTTGTGCCATAAAATCTTTATTTTTAGAAGCAATAACACCAATTCTTGCTCCAGTTGCACTGTAGTGCTTAGAAATACTATCCACAAGAATTACTCTATCTTCAATTTCTGGAATTGACATAAATGATTGATAACTTTTTGCAATTTCTTCATCATAAATAAATTGTCTATAAACTTCATCTGTAACTATGTATAAGTCATATTTTATCGCAATTTCTTTTATTAATTCTGTTTCCTCTGGTCTAAAAACAATCCCTGTCGGATTACTTGGATTAGAAAACATAATTGCCTTAGTTTTTGGGGTAATTAATTTTTCAATTTCTTCTCTTGCTGGTAAATGATAATGATTTTCAATTGAAGTTTCAATTGGAACCAATTTTGCATCTGCAATTCTCAAAAAACTGTCATAATTTGTATAATATGGCTCTGGTACTAAAACTTCATCCCCAGGATTACAAAGAGTTTGAAGTGTAATTTGAATTGCTTCACTTCCACCTTGAGTAATCAAAATTTCTTCTGGTAAAAGATCAATTTCAACTTTTTTATAAGATTTAGAAAATGACTCTCTAAGTTCTATTATTCCAGCTGAATTTGTATATTTTACAATTTTTTCTTTATAGTTATTCAATCCTTCAAAAAATGTATCTGGCGTCTCCACATCAGGTTGTCCGATATGTAACTGATACACTTTCACTCCATTTCTTTTAGCCTCATCAATGTATGGAACTAATTTTCTAATCGGTGAATAGTGCATATTTAAAGCTCTATTTGAAAACTTTTTCATTTTATAATTTTTCCTTTCTTCTTCTTAAATTATCTGTTTGCTAAAAAGCTCTACTGTCTGTAAAGAATGTTTTTCTTTTGCTATAATAAACTTTTTGCAAAATACTACTTCTTATTATATTTTTCATTTAATGCTTTTAAAATAGCAAATGTTTCAACATCCATTTCTCCACTATAATTTGATGGTCTAAAATGGTGTTGGAATACCTTTATTACATTTTTAGTCTGTTTGTCCCAAGTTCCAGTTATACTTATACCGTATCCAAATTTGTTTAACTCTCTTTGAATTTCAGAAACAGGCATCATACTCAATTTAGTCGAATATTCTCTTTCATAATTATTTTTAGTGTCATTATCATACCACATTCCGATATTATATTTTGTATATAATTCTTTCCAAGGGAATAATGGACCTGGATCAGATTTTCTTTGTGGTGCAATGTCTGAATGTCCTAAAATATTCGTTGCAGGAATTTCATATTTATCAGCTAAATATTTAACTAAAACAGCAACTTCCTTTATTTGAAAATCTTTATATGGCACAAATGTTCCACTGACATCTCCACCATTTACAATTTCAATTCCAATTGAAGTATCATTTAAATTATTTCTTCCTTTCCAATCACTAACTCCAGCATGCCAGGCTCTCTTATTTTCATTTACTAATGAATAAACTGGTTCTAATTTATTATCTGAAACCAGATAGTGTGCACTTACTTCATTTTCTGTCAAAGTTTTTAACGATGAATCTCTATTTCCCGCTGTATAGTGTAAGATTATGAATTTTTGTCTATAATCTTGACCTTGTGAGTTATATGAAGAAGCATCTACTTTAACTGTCCCTGCTGAATTTGATATTGTTTCAGTTCCCCCTCTTTGAGTATTTGTGTTTACATAACTATTTTGTCCACTATTATCATTTTTTTTGTTTTTATTAGGACCCGATTGATCTTTCCTTACTTGTCCATTATCATCAATACGTATTTCTATTGGCTTTTTAACATCTTTTGAAACATCTTGATTGTTTGCATTTAATATATTTCCGACAGATAATATTGATATTAAAAATAATATATTTGCTACATTCTTTTTCATTTGTTTGTCATCCTCCTATTTTAATAATTTTTTTTACTTATTTTTGATTCGTTATTTCTTTCAAATTTTCAGTAACTTTATGAAATTTATTAAATCTTTTTATTTTTTTTACTTACTTAAATTATATCAAAAAAAATATATTGTTGCAATTAAGAAAAAATTTTTCATAAATAAAAAGGCCCCATTTTTTATGAGACCTTTTTTGCTCCCCTGCCAAGGAACATAATTTTACATTATTTTTTATACAATGTCAACTATTCAAAAAAATTTTAGTTTTTCACAACTTTATATTTCACTTTAACTCTTTTTCCAAAAAATGCCATTCCAATATTTACAATTTCTTTTACTCCACATTCCTTTAATAAAACAGGATATTTTTTATTTTCAATTTGACTCAATGCTTTTTCTGCTCTTTCTTCAAGATCTTCTTCAGTTTTAGCCACTTTAAATTCAAATATATATCCAACATCTCTTTTATTTATTGGATTTAAAGCTAAATCATTTCTTCCATAGCCAGTTTCATTATTTGATAAAACTGTGTACTCATTATCAAGATACAACATCATTCCTAAAATAAAAGTATGATATGGTTTTTCTGTTTTAGAAGTATCGTGATAACTCATTGACACTAAAAATATTTCATTTAAAAGTTCTTCAAATCTATCAAACTCGAAGTTTTTAAATGCTTTTATCATTTCTCTAAATCTGCTAAAACCTCCTAAATTTTGAACAAACATATCTTTAAAAAATGTTTTAACTTCATAATTTGGCAATTTCAAAGCATATTCATTCATAGCAATTTTTTCTTCAACAGTCAAATACCCTCCAAAAAGTAATAACTGCCAAACTTCTTGTGGATCTTTCAATCTATCCATATTCGATGAAGCCATTACCATTTGCTCTGTTGTCCCATTATTGAATAAATCTTTTAATTCATCAAATAGATCTTTATCAGCATTTTTTATTGCTGAATGAATAAGCCTGTTATCTGATGTATTTATCCAATAAACATTTATTTCTTTTTCATCAAGATAGTTAATTATACTCCACGGATTATAAATTTGAATATTTCCAAACTTATAGCCGTTATACCATTTTCTCACTTTTTCAATATTTTGCTCTAATCCATAATATTCCAAAGCATTTTTCACTTCTGTTTCAATCAATCCAAAACTTTCTGCATATTTGTTATTCAAAACAGTATAAGTTTTCAAATTATTCAATCCAGAAAAAATCCCTTCCTTTGCTACCCTAAGTATTCCAGTCACAACTGCAAATTGTAAATATTCATTATCCTTCAATGTATTTGAATAAAAACTTTTAAAAAATCTTCGAGACTTTTCATAATATCCTTCGTTCCAGGCACTTGTCATTGGAGTGTCATACTCATCTATTAAAATTATAACTTTTTTACCGTAATATTCATATAAATATCTTGATAAATTCTTTAATGAATTTTCCCAATCTGCATTATCCTTATCTTTAACAATGCTTAAAAAATCTTCCAAATCAAATTCATCCAATTTCTCTTTAATATATTGAAATTGTTTATACAATGATTTTACAAGGTTCTTAATATTAAAAAAACTATCCTCCCAATTTTCTGCCTCTGCATTTCTCAGACTTATAAGAATTACAGGATTTTGTCCTTGATTTTCCATATACTCACTTTTTGAAATATACAAATTATCAAATAATTTTCTATTTTCCTCTGCATTTCTAACATCAAAAAAATACTTTAACATAGACAAATTTAAAGTTTTTCCAAATCTTCTGGGCCTTGTAAAAAGTTTAACTTTTGATAAGTCTTCCAGCAAATCTTCTATGAACTTTGTTTTATCGACATAATATCCGTTTTCTTGTATAATTTCCTTAAAATCAGAATTTCCAATTGCTAGTCCTTTTTTCTTTTCTTTCATAATTAATCCCTACTTTCCCTTTAATTACTTAAATTATATCAAAAAAAATTTGACATTACAATGAAAATCAATTCTCACCTTTCTTTTTCTTAAAAAAATCTAGAATCGTCTTCTTATGTTCCAGTTCCTTTGGTAAAGGAACTCCTATCCAATCATGAAACTCTTTTATTTTAATTTCAATAATATCCGAAGAATTATTATCATTTTTACATTTTTGTGATAATGCATTCAGATATTTTGTAGATGGAAGAATTTTTGTACCAAATCTGTTGCTTTGTCCTTCTTCACTATCTAAACTTTTTAATTTGAATAAATATACACCTTTTTCTTTTTGTATTTTAAAATCTTGATGATTATATTCGTATAATTTTCTCCATAAAGACTGATTATTTTCTACAGTGTCATCATATCTAGTTTCAGGAAACCAAGCAGGCATTTCGATTTGAGCAATTTCAAAATATTCCTTAAAAATTTCACGAGACCAATAAAGGAAATCTATCAATCCTGTAGAAGAGTGTAGAGAATAATTTTTCCAGCTTAAATTATCATCTGTCAACTTTTCTGCAAATCGAATAACAAAATCTTGGAAAAGAGTATCATTAATAATTTCAAACACTTCTGTATACGCTTTTACAGATTTTTTCTTAAGTTCTGTGTCAAAAACTTTATCATTTTTCACATAGTATGATCTTCTTTGTGCCCGTTGTGGCAACGAATATTCCAAAGCATTTGTTGTTCCAATAAAACAAGGTGTAAAATCAAAATTTGAAGTAGAAATATTTGAAACATTTACAATCAAGTTGTTTCCTCTATCTTTGTTTGAAAAAAATTCTTCGTCAATTTCATCAATTAAAATTGGAGCTACATTATTTTCATTCATCCATAGTTGAATTTGTGTTATCGTATCTGCTTTTTTTGTTCTTCCAGTCGGAATAATATTATTGTACAAAATAGGCTTTGATTTAGAAAGGCCCAGCATTTTTTGTAAAATCTGCAATAAGTTACTTTTTCCTGAACCAGCAGTTCCTCCAATAAATAGAAATTGTGGAACATCTAATTTTTCCGAATCAGATTCCAGTTTGAACCTAATATCCTGAAGAAAAGGCGAATAGTCAATTACATACTTTCTATAGTTCTCAATCAATTTCATAATACTTTCAATAGAAGTTTTTATTTCTTCTTTCCCAGCTTTTTGCCCAAATGGTTTCGTGTTTCCATTTTCTTCAATATATAATCCCGAACGCCCAAATCCACGATCAGTATCTTTTGAAAATAATAATTCTCTTTCAGGAGTCGCTTGATTTAATTTTGGAGCAATTTTAATTTCCAATTTAGGTTTTATCTTTTTCGCAAATGTTTCAGGTGTCACAACCATACTCTCTTTCTTTTTAGCCTGTCGTGAAATCGTATTAATCGACAATTCATAAGCAAATTTTTCAACTTCAAGTTCCTCTTTTTTCTCATTCTCAATTATTTTCTGTTTCTCATCAATCGTTTTAATTTCCTCAATTATCGGCAAAGCAACACTGTCTTCTTCCTTAACAATCACATCATTAAATTCTTTAACAACATCTTTTGAAACATCTATTTGCAATTTGGCACTTTCATCTTGTGTAAATCTCACAGAAAATGTCTCTTCCTGTTTTTCATCATTATTTTCATCTAAAACTTTAATTTTACTTTTCGCCTTCTTCCTTATAGCTTTAGTAATAAAATCAGTACAAGTTAAAGTAATTTCGTTAAAATATTCTTCAAACTGGTTAAATAATGGGGAATTATCAAAAATGACAATGTTTTCAAATTGGTTCCTTTTGTTTGAAAAAGCCTGAAATGAAAGATTAGCAGATCCAAAAATCAATCTCGTCTCTGAATCATTTTTCAAAAGATAAAATTTACTATGAATTGTCGAACTCATTGGCACTCTCAATTTCCACTTTTCTTCCACAATATTTTCTTGATTCTCCCTTGAAAGATTCTCAAAAAAACGGATTTGTTTCTTTTTAATAATCGCCTTTTGACTCTCAATCAAATTCTTGGTTTCATTTTCCAAAGCCTTCAATCCTCTAACTTGGACATCTACATCTTGTATCCCGATAACCAAGTCAACACTTTTAAACGGAGTCAGATATTTATTCAAAAAATTTTCGTCAGCTGAAAAAGTGACAGCCTTTATCTCATAAAATCTATTACTATTGAAAATCTCTTCAATTTCTAAATCAACTCTTTCACCGTTTAAAATAGTAAAGAGTGTATTTTTAACTTTTATAGCTTCAGTTTTTTCAATATTTTCATTTTCAAATAAAGTTAAAGATTCAGATTCTAACTCTTTTTCCATTTTTTCTCCTTTCCATATTATGTAATTAATATTTATTAAATTAGTTTTCTTTCCCTCTCTTCAATTTTTTCAAATACTCCTTCTTCTCCAGTGAAATCCTCAAACTTTCTCGAGCCTTCTGTATCGTCTTATTATGCACCCAAACATC
>ERZ772945.1946-NODE-1946-length-13608-cov-4.728769_pt1 | contig 13608 bp, 17 predicted proteins | sample MGYA00511681_ERZ772945 | MGnify/ENA primary metagenome ERZ772945 (study PRJEB29015, sample SAMEA2737943) | human oral metagenome | biome: human oral; feature: human-associated habitat; material: dental | place: China | collected 2143 ... | reverse complement strand
TGGTATTACTAATACATATTGTATTATAAATGCTTTTAAAGGCTTATATCCTTTTTCCCAAACTTTTGCTGTTACTTCAAAATATATACCAAGAAGTCCTGATAATACAAATTGAAATATTGTTGCATTAAATGAATTTCCTACCATTTTATTTAATCCTGCTGCTGTATGTAAATAATTTTCTGTAGTTCCATATATTATATTTATAGCAATACCTACTATATTTGTTATTAATATACCTATTGCAAAAGATATTATTATTCTATTTAATTTCAATTATCTTTCTCCTTTATATTCAATTATTTTTATCACAAATAAAAAAAGGTTTAATAAACATCAATTTATAAAACCTTCTCTTTATACTTTTTCATACTTATTCTAGCTATTATTTAGTTATTTTTCTATATAACACTATTGCTACAACTGATAACACTGATACTCCATATAATACAACATTACTTGTTCCTGCTTTTGGTAAAGAAGTTTCTGGCTTCTTTGTAGATGCTGTATTACTTTCATTATTTGTATTTCCTGTTGATGTTGTAGGAGTAGTTGAACTTGTTCCAGTACCTGTAGAAGTATTTGAACCATTTCCTGATGTTGGGTTTGGTGTTATAGTTCCTGATGCTGTTGGATTTGAAGTTGAACCTGTCCCTGTTCCAACACCTGATTGCCCATTATTTGGAGTTAATGGTAATCCTGTTGTTGCAAATACTTGCATACCAATTAACATTATTAAAGCTATTGTAAGTGTTACTATTCTCTTTTTCATCTTATGTTTCTCCTTTATATATTTAATTTCCTGATTCAATACATAAATATTAACACTAGAAAAAACGTTTTTCAACTTTTAGTATTTAATATTACATTTTTTTACTAAAATTTAATATTTGATTTTTTTATGCTAAATTTTCTATTATTTCATGTAATTTTGTATATAGATTTTCTATTAAAACTTCTTCTCTTTCACCTGTTTTTCTAACTTTTATTTCAACAATTCCTTCATCTGCTTTTCTTCCAACTATAATTTGAATAGGTAATCCTATTAAATCTGCATCATTAAATTTAACTCCAGGTCTTTCTATCCTATCATCATAAAGTACTTCTACTTTTTCTTCTAATAATTTATTAGATATTTCTTCTGCTGTCTCTTTTTGTACATCTTTTTTCATATCTAAACATACTAAATGTACTAAATATGGTGCTACTTCTTTTGGCCAAATAATACCATTTTCATCATTGTTTTGTTCTATTATTGCAGCTATAAGTCTTGAAACTCCAATACCATAACATCCCATTATATATGGTTTCGCTTTACCATTTTCATCTAAATATGTTCCATTCATTTTTTCAGAATATATTGTTCCAAGTTTAAATATTTGTCCTATTTCTATTCCTTTTGCAAATTTAACTTTTCCGTGAGCCATCTTCTGCAATTTCACCTTCTTGGATTTCTCTTAAATCATAATATCCTTCAACATTATAATCCTTATTATTAGCATTTATATAATGATAGTTTTCCTTATTTGCTCCTACTACATAATTTTTCATATATTTTATAGCATTATCTGCATATATCTTAACTTTTTCTCCAAGTCCTATAGGTCCCATAAATCCATCAAAAGACAAATAAATATCTTGTATTTCTTTTACATCTGTCATTTCATAATCAGATATTCCTAAATATTTCTTAACTTTAACTTCATTTAAAGTATGGTCTCCTCTCAATAAGATTAGGTAATATCCTTTTTCATCTTTTATAGCTATTGCTTTTACTGTATCTTTTTCATCACATTTTAAGAATTCTACCAAATCTCTTATAGTTTTTACATTTGGTGTTTCTACTAATTCTTTTTCTTTTAAATTGTCATTATTCATTTGATAATTTTTTTCAGATACCCCAGCCATTTCAATATTTGCTGCATAATCACTTTTATCAGTATATACTATAGTATCTTCTCCAATTTCTGCCAATGCTTGAAATTCATGTGTATTACTTCCACCAATATTTCCTGAATCTGCTTCTACTGCCCTATATTTTAATCCACATCTATCAAATATATTTGAATATATCATATACATATCATTATATGTCTTATCTAATGATTCTTGACTTGTATGAAATGAATATGCATCTTTCATTATAAATTCTTTACATCTTAAAAGTCCAAGTCTTGGTCTTATTTCATCTCTAAATTTAGTTTGTATTTGATACAAGTTTATAGGTAAATTCTTATATGATGTAATCATATTTCTTACTGCTTGTACTATCATTTCTTCTGCTGTTGGGCTCATTGCATATTCTTGTTCTTTTCTGTCTTTAACTCTTATAAGTTCTGCTCCCATTTTTTTCCATCTACCAGATTCTTCCCAATATTCTTTTGATTGTAGTATTGGCATTAAAAGCTCTGTTGCTCCTATTTTTTCATGTTCTTCTCTTATAATCCCTTTTATTTTTTCAAGTACCCTATTTGCTAAAGGTAAATATGTATATATTCCTGCTGATATTTGTTTTATCATCCCCGCTTTTATAAGATATTTATGACTAATTGCCTCTGCATATCCTGGCATTTCTCTTTCTGTTGGTATAAATGTATTTGTTTGTTTCATATGCTTCTCCTTCTACTTATAACAATAAGTTTAGCACAATATTACATATCTTTCAATTTTTCTATTGCATCAGAACTATTCTTTTCTATTGATATATCAAAACTTTCGAGTCCTCCTATAACATATTGATTATATCCATATGGTATATGTATATCACTATATTCTCCTGCTGTTGCAATTCTAATATCTGAATTATGTGCTACAATTTTTCTTTCTTTTATTCCCATTTTAGAAATGTTTTTTAATACATTTTCTTTTACATTTCGAATTATTTCTCTTCTTTTTTTAATTTCTTCTTCTGTAAGATTCATTTTTATATTATTACAATTACAGTTATTACATTTTTCTTTTTCTGAATGATTACAACTACAATGTTCTTCTAAAATCCCCATATTTTCAAGTTCTTGTTTTAATGCTTTTTCGATTATCTTTCTAGATATCTCAACACCTAATGCAATTCCAAGTTCCATTGAAACTCCTAGATCTTCCCTTGATAAATCTGCAAGTATATAATCTGATTTTAATACATAATCTGTATCTAAAGAAAATATATCTTTTGCTGACGGTAGTTTAGATTTATCATTAACGGGAGCTTCTATTGGGTTATACCATTCTACTTCTGGCATCATTTCTCTTAAAGCTTTTCCTTCACTTATTCTTTGTGCTATTTCTCCTTCATTAAAAAGAGCTCCTGCTATATATCCATATTTTTTCATATCTTTCCTCCTAAAATACTCTTTATTTTATTAATATAATTATATATTTCTACATTTCTTCTTGCAATAATTTACAATCAATTTAATATATATAACATATAATAAAAACATAAAAAAAGAATAGAAACTTAAATAGTCTCTATTCTAAGAACTTATTCTAATTTTTCGATATAAATTTTTAAATTTACATTTTTATTAACTTTATATTCTTGTTTAAAAACTTCAATTGTCTTATCCGTGTCAACTTCGTAGGATAGTGTTTGAGATTGTATGGATGGATTAAATTCCTCTGCTTGTCCCACAATATATGTATCAATATAATCAATATTTTTTGCAGATAATTTTATTCTGTATCTTCCTTTCTTTAGAACATACATCAAATATCCCTTATTATAATTTTTAAGAGTTATTCTCTTAGTTTCTTTGATTATAATATTCTTGTTCCGATATTTTGTTTTTCCAAAACTAGTAACTGATATTAGAACCATTATAATTAATACTACTAAACTTCTTATTATTTTTTTCATTATAAACACATCCTTATTTTAATTTAGTTATTTTTATCTTCAATTTTCCACTATTTATAGTGGTTTTATAAAAATGTTTATATTTAGCATTTATTTTATTTACTACTTTAAATTTGTAGTATCCTTCCTTTATTTCTATAGGTATTATTGCATGCTCTACAAATTTTTCATCAGAAAATTTTGTGTCTAGTATCCCATCATCTAGATGCATTGTAGACCCTTTGTCTAATGAATATATTTCTATCATATAAGTCCCTCTACCTAATGAATATACTATCTTTCCTGATGTACTTTTAGTAATATTAATTACCCTACTCTGTTTCACCACAAAATTTTTATTATACTTCGATTCCTCTAAATCCCGGCCAAAAGTAATACCCGCAAATGCAAACAATAAAACACATAGAACAATCAAACTTTCTCTAAAATTCTTTCTTTTCATTTTTTTACCTCTTTTCCGCACTAATTAGTGCTAAAATTTTTATTTTATAACTAATTATTAGTATAACATATTATATTAATTATGTAAAGTGTTCAATATTTCTTGTGCTATTCTTTCTGTAATACCTTTAACTTTACTTAGTTCTTCTATTGTAGCATTTGATATATTTTCAACTGTTTTAAATTCTCTTAATAGTTCTTTTTTCTTTTCTTCACCTATACCCTTAATACTATCAAGCTTTGATTTTGTTATATCTTTATCTCTTTTTTCTCTATGATATCCTATTGCTAGATTATGAACTTCTTCTTGCATATTTGTAAGTACTCTTAATAGTTTAGGAGATGCTGAGATATTCTTTCCTTCTTTTGAAATTATTCCTTTTGTTTTATGTTTATCATCTTTTACAAGCCCAATTAATGCAATATCTTCTAGATTCAATTCTCTTAATACTTCTTTTGCACTAGTAAGCTGACCTTTTCCGCCATCTACTATTATCATATCTGGAATATTACCGAAGTCCTACTTTTCCATCTAGTGTATGTTTCAATCTTCTTGTTATAATTTCTTTCATACTAGCAAAATCATTTTGTCCTATAGTTTCCTTTATATTAAACTTTCTAAAATCCTTCTTAGATATCTTTCCATTTATTAATACTGCCATTCCTGCAACTGTATAATCACCAGAAATATTTGATATATCATACATTTCTATTCTTCTTGGTATATCTTTTAAACTTAATATCTCCTTTAATTCATTTAATATTATCTCTTCATTTCTTGTTGCATTTTTTAAAGATATCTGTGAATTTTGTTCTGCAAGTTCTACAAATTTCAATTTTTCTCCCTTTTTAGGAACTATTATTTCAACTTTATGTCCAATCTTTTCTGATATTATTTTTTCCAAAATATCATGATGTGGGAGTATTTGTCTTAACATTATCTTTTCTGGTATATCTAATATATTATCACTTGCTCCATATGTTTGCATTATATAGTTTTCTATGATCTCTTCTTCATCAATATCTTCTACATCTTTTAATATTATCGTTTTCTTATTATCTAAATTGCTACCTCTTACTTCAAATATTGTTAAATGTGTTTCTATATTATTTCTTGCTATTCCAATAATATCAATACTTTTATGTAAGAAATTAGAAACTTTTTGTTTTTTCCCTGCTCTTTCAAGATTTATTATCTTATCTCTTAATTCTATTGCCTTTTCAAATTCTTGATTATTACTTGCTAATTCCATTTTTTCTTTTAATCTTTTGATATCTTTATCAATATTTCCGAGATAACACCCTTTTAATTTCTTTATATATTTTTTCTTTTTCTTCATTTTTTAAAGTTTCATCTAAAAAAGGCCTATTTAATATACTCATATATATATCTTTTATATATTTAATCATTTCTTTTGCAGACCACACAGATGGATAAGGGCCATAATACTTACTACCATCTTTAACTAAATTCCTTGTTAACTGTATTATTGGTTTACCATTCTTTTCTCCCACTTTTATATATGGGTATGTTTTATCATCTTTTAATAATACATTAAACTTAGGCTTATATTTTTTTATAAGATTACATTCTAAGATAAGAGCTTCATCTTCTGTATCTGTTATAATATATTCAAAATCATGTATGAGGCTCACCATTTTTTCAATTCTTGCAGTCTTTTCATTTTTTCTGAAATATTGTCTTACTCTATTTTTCAATACTACTGCTTTACCTACATATATAATTTTTCCATTACTATTTTTCATTAAATACACTCCCGAATTTTCTGGAAGTGTACTTAATTTTTCTTTTATTTTATCATTATGCATCATAATAATTATTTTTCTTTCTCTTATATAATTCATTCATTTCTGTTTGAATTCTTTTTTGTTCTTCTTCGTTTACTGCATTTAATATATATCCATAATCTTCTAGATTAAAGAATGGTTTTTTATTTGGATTATAATATGCATCAATTGTCCTATTAAATTCTTCTGAATTTCCAAAATTATTTCTATTATATGTTTGTGCTTCCATATTCAAATTTTGTTGTGTTTGTATATTATTATTAGCATTATACATATTATTATTTAGACTATTATTATTATTTTGGTTAATAACATTTTGATTATTCATATTATTTGAATTATTAAAATTATTTGTAGTACCTATATTTGAACTTACAGTTGGATTATTAATACTTCCATTATTTTCTGGATATCTATTAATTTCTCTTTCTACATTCTTATTTTGTAATACCTTCTTACCTGTTATTTCATCAATTTCTTCTAGATTATCAATATCATTATTTGCTTCAACAATATTTTTTTCATCTTTTAGACCATCATTTACAATATATGCATCAATACTATCATTTTTCATATCTCCTGTTAATTCTGAGATTTCATCATATTCACCTGCTGCATTTTCTTCTTTTATTGTTTCTTCTTTAATAACATCTTCATTTTTTTCTATTTCTTTTGATAAATCTATTATAGGTCTTTTATTTAATTTTATTCTTTCTATTTCAATAGCTTCTTGTATTGCTCTTTTTGCATCTTCTTTTACTTTTTCTTCATATTCTTTTTGTATTTTTTCTTTTTGTCTTAGCTCTTCTTGCAATTTTAGAATTTCTTCTCTTGTTATTCTTTCTGCTTCTTCTGCTATTTTTCTTTGGATATCTTCTTCTTCTCTTCTTTTTCTTTCTTTTTCAAGTTCTTCATTTCTTTTTCTAAGTTCTTCTAATTCTTTTTCTTGTCTTCTTTGAATTATTTTTGAAAGTTCTTCTTTTTCTTCTCTATATTTTCTTTCTTGTTCTTCTAATCTTCTTTCTTCTGCCTCTTTTTTAAAGTTTAGTATAGATGCCTTCATATCATCTAATTGTTTTCTAAGTCTTAACATTTCATTTTCTTGATATTTCTTTTGTTCTTCTCTTTCTCTTTTAAGTTCTTCTATATCAATCTTATATTTATCTATTGTTTCTTCTGTTTTCTTTATTTCTTCTTTTACCTCAGAACTTATATTAGATGTACCCTTTATATCTTCTATATCATCATTATCTTCTAATATTTCTTTATCTAAATCTGAATCTTTTTGAACATATACCTCTTCTTTTTCTAGTTCAACATTATTTTCTTCATCTTCTCTATTTTCAAACACATTAGTATTATTACTCAATTGTCTTATAGATTTTGTATTATTAACTTTTGATTCAGTATTATTATCTAATTTTTCTTTTTCTTGATCATTTTCAATTCCTAATTCTTCTAGATCTTGTATATAATCTTCTTCAGAATAATCTTCTTGTATATCATCAATATTATTTTCTCCTTCTTCTCTTATTTCTTCTAATTCTTCAAAATCTTCTTCAGATAAAAGATCATCATTTTCTTCTTCTGATGTTACTTCTTCATATTTTTGTTTTTGTTCTTCTTCTTTTTCTATTTCTTTTGCTTGAATTTTTTGACTTTCTAACTCTTTATCTGTTTTTAACTTATTATCATTATTTTCTTTATTATTTTCTTCTAATGTAACACTTATTTTATGCACATCTTTTTCCACTAACTGTGGATTAATTTCTGCTTCTTTTTCTTTCTTTATAATACTTCTACATACTTCTTCTGCTTCTTTTTCTGAAACTTTCTTATTACCTAATACTGATAAAACAATTATATATATCTTATCTTTTGCTGTTATATTTTCTATTCCTAAATCTTCAACCGCATATGTTATAAGTTTATTAAGGTTTTGTTTTATTTTTATCATACTATATGAATATCCACACTTATAATATTCAAATTTCTTTCTTACAATACCTAGTTCTAAAATATTTTCCATAATACTTTCAAAGAATTTTTCTTCCCTAAAATTCTTAAGTTCTCTTTCTTCTCTCTCTAGATATCCAGAAAATCTACTTTCTATTATATTTTGTGCATAATATTCATCTTCTATTGCAGCATCTAATTTAGCATCTGTTGCATCATATCTCTTATTAAACTTATCACCTGTCATCTTAAGTGCAAGTATTGTTTTATCTTCACCTATTTTTTCTAGATATTTTAACCTTTTCTCAATAGTTTCTGAACCTAGGCCTAATACTGAAATATTATTTAAAAGTTCTTTTACCATTCCATTTTCAATAACTAAATCAAAATTTTTTTCAATATTTAATATAGGTCTGCATAAAAGTGACATTGCTCCTTTAAGTTCATTTAATAATCCATTTACTTCAAAGAAATTATATACTTTTTCCATATTTTCTTTTTTACCTTTAGCAAAAAGTATTCCTGGTATGTCAACTTCTGGGTTATTTAATAATTTCTTGCTTTCTAAAAACTTTTTAACTTCATCTAAATCTTCTGGTGTACTTTCAGATAATATTGTTGTACTTTTATTTATTATATTTGTACTTAAATCAACATGTTCATTTTCCAATTTTTCTAATATTTTAGATATATTATCATATTCACCTTTTATTAGTATAAAAGTATTTTTTAATATATCTCTACTCATTTTTCTTTTATCTATTTCAGATACAATATTATATATATTTTCTGGATCACCTTCTAAGAATATAATAGGGTTTTCTAAAATTTCTTTATCTATATTTAATTCTTCAAAAGTTTTTACAATATCTAATATTTTTTGTGGTTCTGATATTAATAATATTTGCTTATTTTTTGTATAATATTCTTCCATTCCTAAACTTTTCAAAATGCTAATAGTTTCTTCCACCTTATATGGTGTAGTTTTTGCTATTATTTCAGGATTTAATTCTATTATATTTCTATCAAGATTACCTTTTTCTATTTCTTCCACAAAATCTATTAAATTTTGCATATTTGATGCAACAATTTCTTTAAAGTCATTGTTTATAACATTTTTAAATATATCATCATATGCTGTTATAAATTCTAATTTTCTTAATAATTTATTTACTGATATCTCATCATATATAAATACTTCTGGTGCATTATTTATCTCTTCTTTTGAAATTCCATATCCTTTTATTCTATTTATTATATTTTCAATTTCCTTAGTATCATTTACATATACAATTTCTGGTGTTTTTGTTATAACATTTTTTTCTACACCATTTCTTTCTAACATATTTACTATTGCTTGTATTCTAACTTTAGTTGTTTCTGCCAAAATTTCTGGATGTTTTTTCAATATACTTAATCCGAAGCTTTTCTTTTGGATTTTTATATAATGTTATAATATCTTCAATAACAGAAGCTGTATTTGAATAAAATACCTTAGGACATTTTTTTACTACTTGTTTTAATAAATCATTTTTTTCTAAAACTACTATTATCTTCTTTATTTCTGATGAATCTCCATATGCTAAAATATCTCCGCCTATTGTTTCAAAATATTTTTTTTCAATCTTTATATTTTGAAATAATTTTAAAATACTTAGGATATTTTCATTTTTTCCAACTGCTATTATTTCTGGAAATTTTTCAAGCATTTTCTTTGTTAATATTTTTTCATTTAAAAGATCTGCAATTTTCTTTACTCTCGCACCAGTTGTTTTTTCAATTATACTTGGATTTTTTTCTAAAATTTCTATTGGTAAATTAGATTCAATAAAAGCATCTATAATATTTGAAACTTTATTTGATTTAATATTAACAATATTAGGATATACATTTATAGTACTTATACTTATTTTTTTATCTTTTAAGCATGAAATTACTTCTAATGCATTTTCCTTATTTTCTATATCTATTCCAAATTTTATAATTATTTTTTCCAATATATTTTCATATTGTTTAACATTTTTCCCCATATCATCTCCTAGATTTTTAGTATGTTATATTTGTATATACTCCTACTATTTTTCCCAAAATATTTTCAGTACTATCTCCTCTTTTGTATCTCCTTATTCCAATTCTTGTATAATTTTCTTTGTTTTCTATAATTGCTACAATATCATTTGAAATATATCTTTCTTCTACATCAAAAATTACTATTGATTTTTTCAAAATTCCTAATTCTTTAAAATCTGAATTCTTGCTTTCAAAAGCATACATATTTTTTTCTTTACCATATTCTATTGGTACAGCAATATATTCTTTTAAATTTTCTTCTGCAAATATGTTTTCCTTATTTATAATCTTATATATATATGGAATTTTTGCAACTTTTAAACTTACAAGCTGATATTTTTCTTTTTTCCTCTTTCTCAAATTTGTTCCTTTTTCATTTAAAGAACTTATAATAAGATCATATCTTGTAACTTTATCATTCTTATTTACTGACTTTTTTATATATCCTCTTTCTTCAAGTTTTCGTATAGATGCATATACTGTTGAAGTTGATGATATATTTACTCCTTTACATATTTCTCTATATGATGGAGTAAAACCACCAGTATTATACCATTGTTCCTCTATATATCCGAAGTATCTTTTTATCTTTTTCTGTTAAATCATCAGAATATATCTTTTCTTCATATGTAATCTTTGCCATATTTATCCCTACTTCTTCTAATTATGTATACCATTCAAATTCATAACCTGCAATTTCTATTAGATCTCCTTCTTCTATTCCGAAGTTTTTCTAGTTTACTTGTTATACCTGTTTCTTCAAGTGTTTTATGTAAAAAATACATTGATTCATTATCTGCAATATTTACTCTTCCCATTATCCTTGTTGCAAGTTTACCAGAAACTTTAAATAATTTTATTCCTTTTTTCAGGATAATTTTTTCTACTGATATTTCTTCTTCCTCATCTTTCAGTTCATATATTTTTTCTATATCAACAAGTGGTTCATTAGGTATTTTTTCTAATTTATCTGCTATCATTATAACTAATTTTTCTATATTTTCAGTTGTAACTGCAGATATTAAGATATAATCTAATCCTTCTTTTTTTGCATATTTTTCTATTTTTTCTATATTTTCTTTACTTGCAATATCAATCTTATTTATACATAAGATTTGTCTCTTATTTCCAGTCTTATCACTATATTTCTTTATTTCTTCATTAATAATTTTTATTCTTTCTACTGGATCTCCTTCAAGCCCTGATCCATCTACAATATGAAGAAGTAATCTACATCTTTCTATATGTCTTAAAAACTTAAATCCGAAGCCCTACACCTTCAGATGCTCCTTCAATTATTCCTGGTATATCTGCAACTACAAACTGTCTTCCAAACTTATCTGTAACTACTCCAAGATTTGGTTCTAATGTTGTAAATGCATATCCTGCTATCTTTGGTCTTGCTTTACTTATCTTTGATAATAATGTAGATTTTCCTGCATTTGGAAATCCTAAAAGTCCAACATCTGCTATAGTTTTAAGTTCTAAAACTATTTCATGTTCTTCTGTCTTTTCTCCATCTATTGAAAAATTAGGGGCTTGTCTTTTTGAATTTTTAAAATGTGTATTTCCGAAGTCCCCCTCTTCCACCTTTTAAAATTAAATATTCTTTATTATCTTCTGAAACATCTGCAAGTATATTTCCCTTACTATCTGCAATTATTGTACCTTTGGGAACTCCTATTTTTAGTGTTTCTCCTTTTTTACCTGTACAATTTGATCCTGCACCATTTCCACCATCTTCTGCCTTATATAGCTTATTCCACCTAAAATTTCTCAATGTATTTTGGTCTTTATCTACGATAAAAATGATGTTTCCACCATTTCCACCATCTCCACCATCTGGTCCTCCATCTGGTATATATTTTTCTCTTCTAAAACTTGTTGCTCCGATCTCCACCATTTCCGAGCTTTTATTCTAATTTTTATATAATCTACAAACATTTTTTACCTATTCTATTATTTTTCTTCTAACTTATTTTTTAAATATTCCACTAATTTTGAAATCTCTATTCTTTCTTGTTTCATTGTATCTCTATCTCTTACTGTAACCATTTTATCTTCTAAACTATCAAAATCAAAAGTAACACAATATGGTGTACCAATTTCATCTTGTCTTCTATATCTCTTACCAATACTTCCTGTTTCATCAAATGTTACTAAAAAATATTCTTGTAATTTTTCATATACATTTTCTGCATCTTCTGAAAGTTTTTTAGAAAGTGGTAATACTGCCACCTTATATGGTGCTAATGTTTTATCTAATTTTAATACAATTCTTGTATCTCCATCTTCTAAAGTTTCTTCATTATATGCATCACATAAAAATGCTAATAATACTCTATCACATCCTACAGATGGTTCTATAACATGTGGTATGAATTTAGTATTATCCTCTCTCATAATTTCTAAATTTTCTCCAGAGAATTGTTGATGATTTCTAAGATCAAAATCTGTTCTATTAGCAATTCCCCATAATTCTCCCCATCCAAATGGGAATAGATATTCTAAATCTGTTGTACCATCACTATAATGTGATAATTCTTCTTTTGAATGATCTCTTCTTCTTATATTTTCTTTTTTCATACCATGTTCTATAAGCCAATTGTGACAAATATCTTTCCAGTATGAGAACCAATCCTTATCATCTTGTGGGTCAAAGAAAAATTCTAATTCCATTTGTTCAAATTCCCTTGTTCTAAATATAAAATTACCAGGTGTTATTTCATTTCTAAAACTTTTACCTATTTGAGCAATACCAAATGGAAGTTTTGCCCTTACAGCTCTATATGCATTTTTAAAATTAACAAATATACCTTGTGCTGTTTCTGGTCTTAAATATATTTCTGCTTTCTTATCTTCAGTTACTCCTTGATATGTTTTAAACATTAAATTAAATTTTCTTATAGGTGTATAATTTAATTTTCCACAATTAGGACACACAATATTATTTTCAATAATATAGTTTTGCATTTTTTCATCACTCCAACCATCAACTACACCTTCTATTCCATGTTTAAACATCCATTCTTCTATAAGTTTATCTGCTCTGTGTCTTGTTTTACATTCTTTACAATCCATTAATGGATCACTAAAATTAGATAAATGTCCTGATGCTTCCCATACCTTTGGATTCATTAATATAGCTGAATCAAGCCCAACATTATATTTAGATTTTCTTATAAATGTTTTTCTCCATTCATCTTTAATATTATTTTTTAGTTCTACTCCAAGTGGTCCATAATCCCATGTATTTGATAACCCACCATATATTTCTGAACCTGCAAAAATATATCCTTTTTCTTTTGCAAATCCTACCAATTTTTCCATACTTATACTCATTTTTTTCTTATGACCTCCTCAGTTTTTCTTACATGTAATTTTATCATATATGTATTTCTTTGTAAATTTAAATAACTAATATCTTATACCTTTTTTCATTTATTTTTAAACATTTCTAATTTTTTTTATATAAATTT
>ERZ772945.1945-NODE-1945-length-13610-cov-9.726669_pt1 | contig 13610 bp, 8 predicted proteins | sample MGYA00511681_ERZ772945 | MGnify/ENA primary metagenome ERZ772945 (study PRJEB29015, sample SAMEA2737943) | human oral metagenome | biome: human oral; feature: human-associated habitat; material: dental | place: China | collected 2143 ... | reverse complement strand
ACAGGCGCTGGACGGCCCCGGCCGCCCGCCACAAGCGCCACGCCGTGGCCAACACCGCCATCGCCCGCGAGCCGGCCGGCTGGTGCTGGTCACTGGCGACCATGGACGCGCAGCCCCCATGAGCCGCGCACGCCACGCCCCGCAGCGGGACGCAGCGTGAGGAGGCCACCGGCGACACGACTGCGGGCGGCCCCGCACGAGGGCCACGCCCGACCTCAGACAAGCCCGCGCCTCCCACCGAAAACCAGCGTCATGCGGTAACCAACCCGCGCATATCACACTGACCACGCGTCGCACACGACACGCAGCCCCGCCCCGCCCCATGGCGTACGCTACGCCGAAGCGGGGGGCGCCCGCCGGCCATCGGGCGCCCCCCCACTTCACCCTGCCCACTTGACAACAAACCCCACATATCAGATGTCCATGCGCACGATGATGACGTCGTTCTCCTCGGCGTGGATGATCTCGTCGGCGGGGGCCGCGGCGATCCGCGAGTACTCCATGGGGCTGATCTGGATCGGGGAGCCCTCGAGCCGGCGGCCGTGGAGGGCGACGGCCCCCAGGCCCCCGGTGGCGGCCCGGACCGCGTCGTACTCGTCGAGCAGCGCCAGGTCGATGGTTCCGGCCAGTTCGGCGCGCTCGCGATCGAGCCGGTCGATCTCGGCGTCGATGCGGGCGAAGGCGGCGTCGCGCTCGGCCGTCAGCTCGCGCCCGGCGCTGCGGATCTCGCCCTCCTCGGCGGCGAGATCGCGCACCTTCCTCTGAGCGCTCTCAAGGGCCTCGACGGCGGCGAGCTGGGCGTCCTCGAGCACCGCCCGGCGTCGGCCGAGCTGGTCGAGCTCCCCCTGGATGGCGGTCAGGTCCCGGGGGTTGGCCGTGCCCGACGACAGGCGCTCGCGCAGGATGGCGGCGCGCCGCGTGACCTGGTCGACCTCGTCCTCGCTGCGCGTGGCCCCCTTCCTGGCCTCGGCGAGCGCCCCGTCTGCGAGGGCGGCCGCGCGCCGGTTGGCCTTGAGGCGCTCGACGGTGTCCTTGATGCGGGACAGGACGGGCAGGTGCTTGCGCTCGTGTCTCAGACGGGCGAGTCGGGAGTCGAGGCTCTGGAGGTCGATGAGCAGTCGCTGCTGGCTGAGGGGGGCGCTCGTCACGGCTGTGGTCCTTCGCTGCTGGCCGAGGTCTGGAGTTCTGCGGGCGTCATGAGCCGGTGCTCAGACGCAGGGTCCACGGGTCGGTGACGACCTCGGAGACGTACGCCTCAAGTCTACGTCCCCGCTCGTCCGCGGCGGCCTCGAGCCGGGCCGCCAGCGGGGGCAGGCCCACCCACTCGGTCGCCCAGTGGGTGCCGCACAGGAGGTGGGGGCGGCCGCCCTCCAGGTGATCCGTGGCGGGGTGGTGGCGCAGGTCGGCGGTGAGGAAGACGTCGGCGCCGGCCTCGCGCGCGGCCGCCAGCAGCGAGTCCCCGGCCCCGCCTGAGACGGCCACCGTCTCGACGGTGGCGTCCGGGTCCCCGCCGACGAGGAGGCCGGGCGCGGAGTCGGGCAGGGCGGCGGCGACGGCGGCGGCGAGGTCGCGCAGCCGGGCGGGGTGCTCGAGCTCGCCGATCCGACCGATGCCCTGGGCGGGGTCGAGGCGGCTCGGGCTCAGGGGCCTCGTGCCGAGCAGGCCGACGCGGGCGGCGAGCGCGTCGGCCACTCCCCCGTGCGCGGCGTCGAGACTGGTGTGGGCGTTGGCCAGCGCGATGCCGGCGCGGATGAGCCGGTGGACGCAGCGGCCCTTGGGGTCGGTGGCGGCGACGTGGTCGGTGCCGCGCAGGTAGAGGGGGTGGTGGGTGATGACCATGTCGACGCCGCGCTCGATGGCCTCGTCGACGACGGCGGTCAGCGGGTCGACGGCGAGCAGGACGGTGCGCACGGGCTCGGCCGGGTCGCCGCAGATGAGGCCGTTGGAGTCCCAGTCCTCGGCGAGCCCGGGCGGGGCGGCGGCCTGGAGGAGGGCGACGACGTCGGCGACGGTGAGGGGCTCGGTGACGGGCTCGGACCCGTTGGACTGGCTCATGGGAAGCAAGGCTACTGAACCGCCGCCCGCCGGCCCGGGGCGCCTTTGCGGCAGATTCGGACATGCTTCCACCCGATTCGGCCCCAGGAGCCCCACCCGTCCCAACGCATCCGCATTCCGGCCCCACCGACCCAAACAATAAGCGACAACACCGCTGCCGACAGGGCGTCGCTCCTAATTGTCGTAGTTCGGCCGCGGGAAAAGGTGGCTCCCGCATACTTTTAACGCCCCGCCCCGGAACAGCGAGTCGCAGAAACGGCGCAATGACGCCGATTCCGAACCGCCCGGCGCCGTGGAGGACCCTTAAAAGTATGCGGGAGCCACCTTTTCCCGCCCTCGGGCGCTCGCGGCCGCTCCCGTGGACGCGCACACGACCGGCAACAGCGCCCCACGGCATCCGGCCCGCGCCCACGGTCTCCCTCATCCGCACCAACGGCGGCGGCCAGGCGGGACCGGGGGCGTAGGCGGCGCCGTCCCGCCCTCCCGACTCGTCGTGCTACCATCCGCTCCGGCATTCTGCGCCTTGAGACGCCTCGCCCGGAAACCCGGGCCTTTTCCGGATCGGACCGTCCGGCTCGGCGCGTGGGCCGCCGAAGAACCGTACGCGCCCCCGCGAACAGCCCCCGGACGACAAGGACGACCGATATGCGATTCCACCTCCCCGACTCCGCGGCACGCGCGCAGCGGCGCCACGACGACGATCGGGGCCGCCTGATGAGGGATTGCTCGCTGGCCATCGCGTCCGGCGGGGTGCTGGCGGCGACGGCCTTCGCGCGGCACTGGGCGCTGCAGCTGCCGGCGGTGGTCGCGATGGCGGCGGTGTTCTGGCTGCTGCGGACGGTACCGGCCCGGCGGGCGTACGCGGTCGGCGCGTCCTTCACGCTGGCGTGGCTGGTGCCGACGACGTACTGGTACTACAACTTCATGTCGCTCGGCGTGGCATTCGCTGCGAGCATCGGCTGGGCGCTGCTCATGGCGAACCTGTTCCAGCTGGCGGCCCTGCGCGAAAGGATCGGAACCCGACTGGTGTGGCCGCTGTTCGCCCTTCTCTGGCTGGCGCTGACCTGGCTGCGAATGCGCATGCCGGTGACCGAGGACTGGTGGCTGCCGCACCTGGGCTACAGCGTGTGGCGCAACAGCGGGCTGGTCCGGCTCGGAGGATTCGGCGGCGAGACAGTGCTGGAGGCGGTGGTGCTGGCGGGCGGTATGACGGTGGCGGCGGCGTTCGTGCGCCGGGGCCCACTGGCGGCGCTGGCGGCGGGCGCGGCGGTGATCGCCTCGGTGACCGGGCTGAACGCGATCTCCCAGAGCCTTCCCGCCAAACCGATCCCCCCGGTGATCGCCTTGCAGGCGATGACCGAGGGCGGCGTCGACGCGCCGGCCACCGAGCAGGACGTGAGCGACCTGATCGACATGACGCGCGAGGCGCTGGGCGGGGACCACGCGCAGCCCACGACCGTCGTGTGGCCGGAGAACTCGATCCCCGAATCCGCCCAGCGGCGCGTGGCCGACGCCGCCGCGGAGCTGCGCGTCAATATCGTCTACCACACGGTGGAGCTCAACGGCAGAGGGGTCTACAAGAAGACCGTCGTCGTGGACGGCTCGACGGGCGAGGCCGTTCTCGCCAACTACAAGCAGCACATCGCCCCGGACGAGGAGCTGGGCGTGTCGCGCGCCTCGCGCAGTATCGTCGAACTCGGGGACCAGCACGTGACCGCCTACATCTGCTACGACATGCACTACCCGGACGTCGTCGGCCGCCTGAGCGGCAGCGACGTGGCGTACGTGCCCCTCAATGACGCGGCCTACGGTTATTTGCAGAAGCAGTTCCACGCGGCCGATATCGCACTGCACGCCGCCCAGGCCGATACCGCCGTCGTGGTCGCCTCCACCAACGGACCGACAATGATTGTGAACAGCAACGGCGTGGTGACGCGCTCCCTGGACACCTCCGACGCCGGACACATCAGAAACTGACCGGCGCAACTCCCGTCCGGGGACTGCGCCGAAGTACAGCGGGGTGAGCCGGACGAAGAAAGACGGGATCTCCTGTCCGGGATCGCGTGCCCCCGGCGGGTCTCGAACCCGCATGCCCTAAGGCGGCGACTTTTAAGGTCGCTGTGTCTGCCGATTTCACCACGGGGGCCTGGTCTCCAGGGTCGAGGGAACACGGCGCTCACCGGCGGGCCCCGGGGGCCAGTACCCCCTCCGGGATTCGAACCCGGGACCATGTGCTTATCAGGCACGGACGAGGTATAAGCTCGCTGCTCTAACCGCTGAGCTAAGGGGGCGGGGAGGGCGTCGCGCGCGACGGCGCCACGGCACGAGACTACCCCAGGGCGGGCTGTGACGGGCCGGACACTTGGCGCGAACCGGCTCAGCCCCCGAACCACGTCTTGACATTGGCGACGATCGCCTTGTCGAAGGCGTCGTCGGAGTGGTGCTCGGCGATCCACTGGGCGAAGGAGCCGCCCGCGGCGGCGTCCATCTCCCGGCGGCACGCCTCCGGCTCGCGCAGCGCCCGCGTGAGCATCGCCGCAGCCTCGTCCAGGTCCCGGTAGATGAACGGGTAGGTCCGCGGCACCAGGGCGCGGGCCCACTCGCGGTCGGGCAGGACGCCGATGACCCCGGCCCCCAGGGCCTCGACGTAGAGCAGGCCGTAGGACACCTCCTCGGCGGTGGCCAGGAACGCCGTCGTGCGCGCCAGCGCCTCCCAGTAGGACTGGCGGGTCGCCGTGAGCGGCCCCATCCACACCCAGTCCCGCTGGGAGATGTCCATGGCGGCCTCGGAGACGAGGCTGTCCTCCTGCAGGCGCATCTCGACCCTGAGGGGCACCGCCTTGCGCACCTGCTCCAGGACGCGGAAGAACTGCTCGGGGTGCTTGCGGCGGCTGAGGTAGATCGACGGGTACAGGACGATCGGCACCTGCGTGTACACCCGCGGCTGGATGTGGTCCAGGCGGAAGCCCAGGTTCACCCACGACAGCCTGGCCCGCTCGTACAGGCGCTGGGCGGTCCACCTCGACATGAGGTCGCCGATCTCGTTGGCGGTGCGCTGGGAGTCGGCGAAGGTCGGGAACAGGGCGCAGGACAGCGCCAGGGTCGCCGTGTGGACGTCCGGGGCGGCCGAGGGCACCGAGCGCCACACGAAGTTCATGATCCGCGGCTCGGCCCCCGGCGAGCTCTGGGACAGGACGCGCCAGACGTGCGGGGAGTCCACCGCCTCCATGTTGATGACCACGAGGTCCCCGGGGTCGATCATCTCCAGGGGCACGACGTCGAAGTCCTGGCTGCGCCGGGCGGCGGGGCCGATGACCACCGATCCGGGGAAGATCCGCAGCAGACGGCGCACGAGCGTGTCACCCGCCTCGTGTCCGGCCACGCGCCCGCCGGACGAGATCTCGACCGAGTCGTACTTGATGGCGATCCTCATGAGCGCACCTCCGTGATCTCCCTCTCCCCCGCCGCGGTCTCGTCGACGTCGTCGCCCGTGCCGGCCGGGATCCTCATGGCGTAGAAGGACCGGTGGACGAAGATCAGGGCGACGGCGAAGAAGGCCGCCGCCAGGACGTGCACCATCGTCCCCATCCCCTGGGCGGACAGGCTGACGGCGAGCTCGACGGCGAGCAGGCCGAAGAGGGTCGTGAACTTGATAATGGGGTTGAGCGCCACCGACGAGGTGTCCTTGAAGGGGTCCCCGACGGTGTCGCCGACGATCGAGGCGTCGTGCAGGGCCGTGCCCTTCATGTGCAGGTCGACCTCGACGACCTTCTTCGCGTTGTCCCACGCGCCCCCGGCGTTGGCCATGTAGATCGCCTGGTACAGGCCGAAGACCGCGATCGACACCAGGTAGCCGATGAACAGGAAGGGCTCGACGAAGGCCAGGGACAGCGTGATGAAGAAGACCGCCAGGAAGATGGTGAGCATCCCCTGCTGGGCGTACTGGGTGCAGATCTCGACCACCCTGCGGGAGTCCTCCACCGAGGCCCGCTGCGCCCCGGCGTCCAGGTGGATGGACTTCTTGATGAAGGCCACCGCCCGGTTGGCGCCCGTGGTGACCGCCTGGATGGAGGCCCCGGAGAACCAGAAGACGACGGCGCCCCCGGCGATCAGGCCCAGGAGGAAGGGGGCGTGCATGAGGGACAGGTTCTCGATGCCGCGGCTCAGGTGGTCGGTCAGGCCGATGATGATGGAGAAGATCATGGTGGTGGCGCCCACGACCGCGGTGCCGATGAGGACGGGCTTGGCGGTGGCCTTGAAGGTGTTGCCGGCGCCGTCGTTGTCCTCCAGGAGGTACTTGGCCCGCTCCCACCGGGGGGCGAAGCCGAAGTCGCGGCGGATCTGGGCGTCGACGTCGTCGATGTCCTCGATGCGGGACAGCTCGTAGACGCTCTGGGCGTTGTCGGTGACCGGGCCGTAGGAGTCGACGGCGATGGTCACCGGCCCCATCCCCAGGAAGCCGAAGGCGACCAGGCCGAAGGCGAAGACGGCCGGGGCCGCCATGAACGCCTCCAGGCCGGAGCCGGACAGGACGAAGGCGGCGCCCATGAGGCCCACGACCGTGATGCCCAGCCAGAAGGCGGAGAAATTGCCGGCGACGACGCCGGAGAGGATGTTGAGGCTGGCCCCGCCCTGGCGCGAGGAGCGGACCGTCTCGCGCACGTGCTGGGAGGCGGTGGAGGTGAAGACCTTGACCAGCTCGGGGATGAGGGCCCCGGCCAGCGTCCCGCAGGTGATGATGGTGGCCAGGCGCAGCCACAGGCCGGCGCCCAGACCGCTCAGGACCAGCCAGGTGGCCGCGTAGGTCAGGACGATGCACAGGGCGCTGGTCAGCCACACGAGCGTGGTCAGGGGCGTTTCGAAGTTCATCCTCTCGGCGTCGGCGTAGCGCAGGCGGACCCAGGTCTTGTTGATGGCGTAGGCCGCCCAGGCGGCCAGGATCATGGCGGCGCGCACCGTGAAGATCCACACCAGCAGCCTGGCCTGGAGGGCCGGGTCGGGCACGGCCAGCAGGACGAAGGTGACCAGGGCGACGCCGGTGACGCCGTAGGTCTCGAAGCCGTCGGCGCTGGGGCCCACCGAGTCGCCGGCGTTGTCGCCCGTGCAGTCGGCGATGACGCCGGGGTTGCGCGGGTCGTCCTCGTCGATCTTGAAGACGATCTTCATCAGGTCCGCGCCGATGTCGGCGATCTTGGTGAAGATGCCGCCGGCGATGCGCAGGGCCGAGGCCCCCAGGGACTCCCCGATGGCGAAGCCGATGAAGCAGGCCCCGGCCACGTCGGCGGGCAGGAACAGGAGGATGGTCAGCATCATGAGCAGTTCGAGGCTGATGAGCACCATGCCGATGCTCATGCCCGAGCGCAGCGGGATCTCGTGCACGTCGTAGGGCTTGCCGCGCAGGGAGGCGAAGGCGGCGCGGGCGTTGGCGAAGGTGTTGACCCGGATCCCGAACCAGGCGACGGCGTAGGAGCCGCCCATGCCCAGCAGGGAGAAGAGCACGACGACGCCGACCCGGGACCATCCGAAGCCGACCAGCGCCTTGTAGTAGACGACGATGACCGCGGTGATGAACAGCCACAGCACCAGCAGGAAGCGCCCCTGGCGCAGCAGGTAGGCCTTGCAGGTGGAGTAGATGAGCTCGGCGACGCGCAGCATGGAGTCGTGCACGGCCGCCCGGCGCAGGCGCACGAAGGTGAACACGCCGAAGCCGAGCCCGGCCAGGCACACGGCCAGGCCGATCAGCAGCAGCGCCCGTCCGTCCAGCCCCAGGCCGACGACGACGCCGCTCAGGTCCGGCAGCTCGAGGTTCGCCTCCCCTCCGCCGACGTCGCCGGTGACGTCGGCCGTGAGCGGGCTGAGCGCGGCGGCGCAGGGGGCAAGCGTCGGGAGCATAGGGGGCATCACCTGGGTATCGGTCGTGTGGCGTCCGTCATGAAACGCGGCAAGTTAACCACAACGAGCGGCCCCGGTCACAATCGGGATCGGTCCGGCCGGCCCGCGGGCGGGCGCCTCGGTTCCGCGGCTCGCCCCGCCGCCGCGCCCGGCCCCGTCTCTCACCGGGACCGGATCATCCGCCCTTCCGCGCACCTTCCGGGATCCGGCCGTCGACGACGATATGCCCGCCCTCCCGCGCCCGGCCGCCCCCACGGGCGCCGGTTGCGTCCTACCCTGGCACCGCGGAGCCTGATGGCAGGCGCCCCGACCCCAGGAGCACCCATGAAGATCGCGCAGCGAGCCTTACGAGCACAGCCCTTCCACGCCATGAGCATCGGCGCCCGGGCACGGGAGCTGGAGTCCCGGGGGATCCGCATCGCCAAGCTCAGCCTGGGCGAGCCCTCCTTCGGCGCCCCGCCGGGAGTCCACGAGGCGATGCGCGCCACCATGGACGGGCGCGCCCTGCCCTACACCCCGGCCGCGGGCCTGCCCGCGCTGCGCCGGGCCGTGGCCGGCCTGTACCGCACCCGCCACGGCGTCGACGTCGACCCGCGGCGGGTGCTCATCACGGCGGGGGCCTCGGCGGGGCTGCTGGCCACGGCGCTGACGACGGAGGCGGGCGACGACGTCGTCATGGCCGACCCCTGCTACCCCTGCAACCGCGAGCTCGTCGACACCTTCGGGGGCCGCGTCGTCCTGGCCCCCACGACGCCGGCCGCCCGCTACCAGCTCGACCTCGCCACGGCGCTGGCGGCCTGGACGGAACGCACGAGCGCGGTGCAGGTGGCCACGCCGTCGAACCCGACCGGCACGACCATCCCCTTCCCCGAACTGGCCGCCATCTGCGAGGCGGCGCGCGAGCGCGGGGCCTGGCGGATCATCGACGAGATCTACCTGTCCCTGGCCGATCCGGCCCCGGACGGCTCGCCGGCCCGCACCGCCCTGGAGGCCGACCCCGAGGCCATTATCGTGTCCTCCTTCTCGAAGTACTTCGGGATGACCGGGTGGCGCCTGGGCTGGCTCATCCTGCCCGAGGAGCTGCTCACCCCGGCCGACAACCTGGCCGTCAACTTCTTCCTGTGCGCCTCGACCCCCACGCAGATGGCGGCGCTGTCCTGCTTCACGCCCGAGGCGCTGGCGGCCTGCGAGGACCGGCGTCTGGAGCTGCTCGCCCGCCGCGGGCTCGTCCTGGACGGCCTGGAGCGCATCGGCCTGCCGGTGCCGGTGAAGCCCGACGGCGCCTTCTACGCCTACTTCGACGTCACGGGCACGGGCCTGGACGCGTGGACCTTCTGCGAGCGGGCCCTGGAGGAGGCGCACGTGGCGCTGACGCCGGGGCGGGACTTCGGCCCGGCCACGGGGAGTACGCATGTGCGCCTGTCCTACGCGGCCGGGCGCGAGGAGCTGGCCGAGGGCCTGGAGCGGCTCGGGGGCTTCGTGGCGGGCCTGGGCGGCTGAGGGGGTCTGGAGGGGCCGACGGCGGCGGGCGCCCCATCGCCGGCCCGCTCCGCCGCTCCCCGTCCCGCCCGCAACCGGAGGCGAGTCCCGTAACCGTTCCAGATAACCGGGGCGGAGGCCCCTCCCGCCCGCGACCGGAGGCGGGCGCTGCTCCCGCGCTGAGCCCGGCGCAGAGGTTTGAGTTCCGTTGGAAGCAGCCCGCCCCCGCCGATGCCCACCGCGATCGTCTCCCGAGCTCCGCCCGCGACCGGAAGCGGGCGACTCAGCGCACCCAGCAGCGGAGGCTCCCGACCACCGTCGAGGTCGCCCGGTACCTGGGGCTCCCCGGCGCGCTCAACGGCGGACGCCCCTGGCCAGCGGCCCGCACTCCCTCATCGGGGCTCCCCGGCTCGCTCAGCGGCGGAGGGCCGCCAGGCGCCGCAGCCCGGCCAGCCCCCGGGCCGAGTCCTGCGCCCAGCCGGCGACCCGGCGCGAGAGCAGCAGGTCGATCAGTCCCAGGCCCACCCGCCAGGGATTGGCCAGGCGGGGCGCCGGATTGGGGTCGGCGACCAGCCGCGCCGCGAGGTCGGGGCGCTGGGCGGCGAGGAGGGCGCGGGCCTTGGCGGCGTGCACGGGCTCGGAGACGATGACGATCCGCGCTCGGGGCTCCAGGAGGGCCTGCGAGTTCGCCATGTTCTCCCAGGTGGAGCGGGAGGCCTCCTCCAGAGCGATCGGGCCGCGGTATCCGGCGTTGCGGGCGGCGTCGGCCAGGAGCCGGGCCTCGCTGCGACGCCCGGCGACCGCTCCCCCGGAGACGATGAGGACGCCGTCCGCCTCCAGGGCCGCCAGGCCCCGGGCGATCCTGCGGCGGTTGATCCGGCTGGCGCGGGGTCCGGCGTCGGCGTGCCCGAGGACGAGCACCGCCTGACCGCGGGGAGTGGCAGGCCTCTGGTCAGTGGGGCGGACCCGGCCGCCCAGCATCGCCTGGTCGCGGGGAGCCGTGAATGGCGGGTTCGTTGCGGAAGCCGGTTTCACGGGCGGAGCCTGGCTCCGCAGAGCCGGATCGCGGCTCGGGACCCGGTCCCGGTCGGTCCGTTGCGGGGCCCGGGTCCGGCCGGCCCGTTCCGGAGCCCGGTCCCAGCCGATCCATCCCGGGGCCCGGGTCCGGCCGGCTCCCGCGTCCGAGCCAGGCGGATCGGCCCGCCGGTCGGGCAGGAACCACCGCGCAGCCCGGCGCTCGATCGCCCCCGCCCCCAGCGAGGCCGCCAGGCCCGCCCCCGCGGCCAGTCCCGCCGCGACCACGAACCTGTTCACGTCCCCGTCACAGCATCATCACAATATTGCGTGTGCACATCGCGATCCACACAATAACCCCGATCGCGACATAGAAAGCGATTCGCCTATTGAGGTTCGGAGTCTTCCGGCGCCACAATCTAACACGAAATATGTCGAACAGGAAGAATAGGAGCAACCCCAATTGCAGGGCCGCATAAATAAGCAGCACGAGCAGTATTTTCATTCCGGCCTCATCATCTGAAAGACCCAAGTCCAGAACCACGGAGAAGATCACCGAGGAAACCGCTCCCACGGCCAGAAGCGACCGGCGGAACCCCAGGGCGAAACTAAGCTTCTCATGCTCTCGTACAACAATGACGCAGGAGGCGATGAATGCTGGGATAAGGGCAGCTACGGGGGTTATGGCCTGTCCGGGGAAGTCGTGGACAACCCTCGCGCCGTCCCCATTCGCATTTGTTGACAGTATCCACCAGAGCACGAGCTGGCCCACCATATAAGAAACCAGGCACGCGACGAACGCCGGGATTGTGAATATCTCGCGCTTGGGGTTCATGTAGATGCGCATGTCGAAATTGGGTCGAGATGGCAATGGCGGCGCATATATGGACACAACCTCTCCGTTCCAGCGCACGCTGACCGACTTCTTCACATCGCGGTCGTCGGAGATTTCTTTCCCATCGGACTCATATTTGACATCATCGACTCGCATGCCCGTCGGCACCATGAATCGCACGTGGGTGCCGAGGTCGTCGTCGTCGTTATTGCTCGCTTCGGGCAGGAGGACCGATGAGGCCGTGATACCGAATTTATCGAACCAGTTCCGACTGGTCTCCTTCCTGTTCGTGCTGAAGGAGAACTTTATACGCGCTCTGGAGGTTTCATCCGCTGGAACACTCAAGAGCACAAATGTCGACTTCCGCAACCAGGCCGCCACACCTTCAAGTGCGGCTATCTCTTTGAGAGCAGCCTTCTCCTTCCTTTCGAGTGCAATTTTATCCACGCACCCCAGAGCGGTGAGCATATTCTTATCGAAGTCCTCCGCCGGACCGCTCAGAAAACTGCCATACATCTCCTTCGCCTTTGAATCGTTCAGATTCGAGAAAACATTTATATGCGTCTTCTCGCAGTGAGTCGCCAGGAATCCGAAGAACAGGAAGGTGACGAACCTCGCCGTCTCCCGACGCGTGGCCAGACACATCTTCTGCTTCCAGCAACTTTCAAGTTTGTTCGTCATGTATGGACGATCATCCATGACGTCCAGCGGCAGCAGCATGCGTGAACGGTCCCGACCGTGAACCAATTGGATGATCTTCGAAATGTCCCTGAACCGAAGGAGGTCCACATCGTATGACAGGGTGCAGTTCAGAGTCGTCCTGTCAACATACTCGAGTCGATTGACCTTCCGCAGCAGCCACTCGCGCCGTCTCAGCCAGGACTGGAAGTACTCTTTGGAGTGGTTTTCAAGCTCGCGAGCAGTCGGAGATTCGTCAAAATCGCTCGAATCTCGGAAGTCATCCCCCTTGATTTGAGAGAAATCAGGCATTCCTTCTGGCCCTTTCCTCCTCGCGCGGTTCTACCGCCTCATCCCGTCGACCTTTCTCGTAGTAGGCCCTCTTCAATTCGATGACCGGCGCCGGTATCGTCGCCATCGGCGGGATGATGATTCGCCCACGATGGGTGCTGCCGCTTCTCGATCTCACGGCTCCCACCTTCTTATTCCGCGTCAGCGCGAACGGATTGAAATTCATTTTCTCCACACACAATCACGAGTACTTCATTCAAGCATCATCTTCTCGATGCACGTCCTCATCAAACCATCAGAGATGCTCAGTCCAACATTCGCGGCGGTCGCATCTCGTTAGAATGGGGGCGCGTCACCATGATCATTATTACGGAGGGCTGCTCACCCGCTCGAGTGACACGAATCCGAGTCGCCAGCCGCGCCCGACGGAAACGGAGAGAGGTTCACAGCGAGACGCCCAGCACACACGGATCCGAGGGGCGATAACGGCCTCATGCAATCGTAAGGCGATCGGAACGGACGGGTACCCACGACCAAAAATCGGGAACTCGCTCACGAGCGTTCTCGGAACGATTCCCTCTCCGCGGCGCTGCGAGTCGCGAAGACGATCGAACGCGCCGGAGAGGAAGAGCAGGGGCCTATTCTTACGGCATACGAGATGAAGGAGAAGATTCAGAAGGGCAGGCAGAGCCGATCGGATCCCGCCGGCCAACCATGGGGGACTGCACGGATCTGCCGCGTCCGCCGACCACGGCCCCGAGCAGGACCTCCCGGGGTTCGACGTCCACTCGGACAGCATGAGACGAAGCGGTGTTAGCGGGCTATGCCATCGACCGGACGAGGCCGTCGCTAGCAACCGCGCAACCAGGCGCTCGCCAGTCGATCGGCTCGTCTTCCTGACGGCAACATGTCCCTCACTCCACCTCTTGCGAACGGATGCCGGCCCGGGGCGGGGAGCCCGGCTATCGACCAACCCAGTAATCGTATCATTCACTTACGGTGATATGCGTCACTTTTGCATCCGGATGCTGAGCCGTTCTCACCGGAGACGGCGGTACGAGATCGGGGAGCGGTGTGGTGGGGCGCCAGTGAGGTGGGCGCGTGATGGTTCGTGGGCGCGTTCACGGCGTGGTGGTCGTCTGCGAGGTTCGGGTGGGGGCGGGTCTGGTCGTCCGCGGCCGTGTCGACCGAGCCGTTCCCTGCGCCCCTCCTCGGAGAAGTCGGTGGCCTTCGCGGTCTTCAAGCCGACCGCGGCCCCCTGCGCTCCCCTCCTCGGGGAAGTCGGAGACGCGGCCCGGGACCTGGTGCGCCTCGACCCGCGAGCACGTACCTCTAGCAGACGTGCTCGCGGGTTAAGTGACGTGCT
>ERZ772945.1943-NODE-1943-length-13613-cov-6.043295_pt1 | contig 13613 bp, 7 predicted proteins | sample MGYA00511681_ERZ772945 | MGnify/ENA primary metagenome ERZ772945 (study PRJEB29015, sample SAMEA2737943) | human oral metagenome | biome: human oral; feature: human-associated habitat; material: dental | place: China | collected 2143 ... | reverse complement strand
TCTCGCACTCCCTGTTGGGGTCGATGACGTTGCCGAGCGACTTGGACATCTTGCGGCCCTGGCCGTCGAGGGTGAACCCCTGCGAGACCACAGACCGGTAGGGTGCGACGCCGTAGGCGCCCACAGATGTCATGAGCGAGCTCATGAACCAGCCGCGGTGCTGGTCTGAGCCCTCGAGGTACATGTCGGCGGGAAAGCCGAGGTAGCCACGGTGCCTGCAGACGGCGGTGTGCGAGACGCCCGAGTCCCACCACACGTCGAGGATGTCCCTGTTCGCCCTCAGACGGCTCCCGCCGCAGGCAGGGCAGACGCAGGCATCACCGAGGTAGCCCTGCGGGTCATCGGTGAACCACGCATCGGAGCCCTTTGCCTTGAAGAGCTCGATCACCCTGTCTAGGGTCTTGTCGCTCATGACGGTCTCACCGCAGTCCACGCAGGTGAAGGCCGGGATGGGCACACCCCAGTTGCGTTGGCGCGAGATGCACCAGTCCGGCCTGCCCTCGACCATCGAGCCGATGCGCCTTACGGCGTGCGCGGGAAAGAAGGCCACCTTCCCAAGGGCATCAAGCGCCTGCTCGCGAAGGCCGGTCTCGTCCATCGAGACGAACCACTGGCTCGTGGCGCGAAAGATGACGGGGTTCTTGCACCTCCAGCAGTGCGGGTAGGAGTGCGTGATGTCCTCGTGCAGGATGAGCGTGTTGCGCTCGCGGAGCCACTCGATGATCCTGGGGTTGGCCTCGACCACGCCCATGCCACCCCAGGGGCCGCCGGTGCCCAGACCGTCGCCCCTGTAGAAGCGTCCGTCGTCGTCCACAGGCATGACCACGGGGATGTCGAAGTTCATGGCGGCGAGGTAGTCATCGACGCCGTGGCCCGGAGCCGTGTGGACGATGCCCGTGCCGTCGTCGAGCGTGACGTAGTCGGCATAGATGAACTCGCCCTCCTCGCCCTGGTCGGCAAAGATGGGCTGCTTATACCTGTTGCGGGCGAGGTCCTTACCCGTGCGGCGCCAGACGTCGCCATCCTCCTGCCTGGCAAGCTCCCAGCCCGTATAGCCAAACCTCGCGCAGCAGCGCTCGACGAGGGCCTCTGCCATGATCTCGGCGCGGCCGTCCACGACGACCGCCACGTAGTCGGCCTCGGGATGCAGGATGACGGCGTCATCGGCCGGAAGCGTCCAGGGCGTCGTCGTCCAGATGTCCACCCAGAGCCTGCCCTCGTAGGCCTCCAGTCCCGCAGGCACCGTCGTCATCTCGAAGCGCACGAAGATGGCTGGCGAGACCTCGTCGGAGTACTCGATCTCGGCCTCGGCCAGGGCGGTGTGGCAGTGGCTGCACCAGTGAACGGGCTTGCGGCCCCGGTAGATGGCGCCCCTGTCGAAGATGGCCTTGAAGATCTCTATGTCGGTGGCGTCATAGTCGTTGGTATAGGTAAGGTAGGGGTTGTCCCACTCGCCAAGAACGCCGAGGCGCTTGAAGCCCTGGCGCTGGGTGTCGACCTGCTCGACGGCGAGCTTGCGGCACAGCGCGCGGATCTTCTCGGTGGAGAGCTGGTTGAAGCGATCGCTACCTAGGGTCTCCTCGACCTTGTGCTCGATGGGCTGCCCGTGGCAGTCCCAACCCGGCACGTAGGGCGTCTGGTAGCCGCGCATGGCCCAGTAGCGGTTGATGATGTCCTTGGAGATCTTGTTCTGCGCGTGCCCCAGGTGGATGGGGCCGTTGGCGTAGGGGGGGCCGTCGTGCAGCACGAACTTGTCGTGGCCCTCGTTCTTGGCAAGCATCCGCTCGTAGACGTGGTCCTCCTCCCACTTCGCGAGGCGTTTAGGCTCGTTGTGGGCGAGACCAGCGCGCATGGGAAACCCCGTCTTGGGGAGGTTCGTCGTGTCCTTGTACCTGTTTGCCACCCTGTCGTGTCCCTTCTCCATGGGCACCAAAAAGGCGCCCGTCCCTCTCTGCTGGGACGAAGCGCCATCGTAGGTCGAGCTCCGCTTTGACCACCCAGCAAGCGGCCGCAACCGTCATGACTCGGCTGGCCTGTCTCGGCGGCCACTCCGGCGACGTCTACTCATGGAAAGGCGCGCCCGAAGGCGAACTTCCCCACTTTGGGGCCGCAGCTCCGGGGTGATCTTCCGCCGTGCGCGCCCGCGGTTTCTCAGCCTCCCCGCTCTCTGTGGGACGACTTGCCCGACGTACTCTCCCCATCACAGCCTCAAGATCGCATCATAGCACGCCCCGCCTACCGTCTGCGCAAAAATCGCGAGCGTTTACCGATTCGCCAGAGGCTGGGGCAAGCGGAGCGCTGACGGGGCAGGCGGAGCGCTGGAGCTGGAAGTTGGGGCGCCAACCTGAGGCCATCTGCCGCAAGGCACAGTGGCCGGGCGACTGTCCCTTACGACATGCGCCGACATTTGCAAGACGCAACCTTGCCCCTGAAAGCGACGCCCCAAAGCAAAAGACCCCTTCCGGGAAGGTCGGCCCCGTAGCGTCTGCCCCGCGCCTGAGCCAGTGCCCTTTTGGCCAGAAGGTCAAGGCCCCCCTCGGCCGTAGCGAGGCCCTCAGGACCTGGGAGGGTACCGCGCGCGTCCTTGACCTCGATGACTATGGCAGCGAGGCTGTTCTGGTGCTCGAGCTCGGGAATGAGGGCTATGTCGGGCCTGCCGTCCCCGCTCTCGCGGTTCGAGAGCGGAAACCTGTAGCCTGGCAGATCGCAGACAAGCCCCAGGAGCAGCATGTGGTAGCTATTCTCGCTCACGAGGTCAAAGTAGCTCGGCGACTTCATGAGCAGCTCATCGAGCGACCGGGCGAGTGCGGCCTCGTCTCCCGATACCAGCGCCTGACTAAGCCGCAAAAGCAAGTCAAGATCCCCGATGACGCTCTGGGTGCGTTCCGTGAACTCACGGCGATAGAGCCACGCGACCTCGCGGTTGGGCAGGCGCAGGCGACGTGGCATCATGTCATCATTGGGAAACGCGATGTCATCGGTTGTCACGTAGCCTGCCAGGTACAGCTGGCTCCAGAGTGCTGACGGCGACGCGCCACCACCCAAAAGATCGAGCTCCGAGAACACGGTGGCGAGGTTAAGCGGCCTCTCAAGCCTTCGGCCTGAGGCGAGGGTGCGCAGGTCATCAGCGAGTCGTGCGTCCGCCTGCTGGAACAGCCGATGGACGATTGCGTTGTCACTGGTGTTTCCCCAGTAGGGCTGGGCCACCCCTCCCAAGTCAAGGTAGTTAAGGATGCTCCAGGGATTATAGACTGCGGTGCCACCGAAGCAGTAGCCATCGTACCAGTCGTGCATCTCAGAGAGCTTGTCCTGGGGAAGACCCATGTAGCGAGCAAGCGCTCCTGCCTCCTCACGCGTGAAGCCAAAGCCCTCGGTAAACCTGGTGTCCATGGCAGTGTTCACCACTACGTTGTTAAGTCCCGAGAAGACAGACTCCCTACCCACACGCTGAACGCCCGTGAGATAGGCACGGTACAGTGACGTCGTCGCCTTGAGCGCCGCAGTAAGCCAAGAGCGCATGAAGCCTATCACCTCGTCACGATAGCCGCTGAGGTGACCCGCGCTCACGGGATGGTCGTACTCGTCAATGAGGATGACGGTGCCAGACCCATGGTACCTGAGGAGCAACAGGGAGAGCCAAGAAAGGGAGCTCTCGGCCTCCCCAGGGGCCAGCGTACCTGCGATCACGCGGCGAAACCGAGCCTCCTCCTCGGGAAGGAGGCTCCCGTCGAGCAGATAGGCATGGCGGGCATACTCGTCAGACATCTGACCCATGATGCCCGCCCTACAGCTGTCCCAGGTCCTTCCGCCCGCCGATCCAAGCGATAGGAAGATGACCGGGTGTTCTCCTTGCTGAGCTCGATAGCGCTCACCCACACGCCAGATTGACAGGGACTCAAAGATAGCCTTACGGGAGGGAATCGGCGGCTTTGCCCCCTCAACCGGCGTCTCGAAGAAGCACTGCAGCATACGCATGGCAAGTGACTTGCCGAAGCGACGCGGACGACAGAGGAGCGTCACCTTGTAGGAGCTATCGAGCAGATCACAGATGAGTGACGTCTTGTCCACGTATACGTGCTCGGTCACGACCTCCGTGAAGTCCTCGCTGCCTATGGGGAGCAGGCGGCGGCCCGTACGATCGACGATCTTGGAACTCGTGCGTGGCACTGGCATCAGACCTTTCCCGTACGTCCTCTCGTCTCATCGCAGCTTTCGATCCGCCCGCTCCCTTACCGGTGAATAGAGAGCCTGATGCTGCTCAGCTTCCAGTCAAAGTTCTTGTTGAAGCTCAGGCCGAGCGACTTCTTGTAGTCCCCTGACGTCCAGATGAGCGAGCGGTAGCCCTCGCCGCTCGACTGGTTGTTGGGCTTCGACCCTATCGCCTTGATCGCGGCATCGGCATCTGCCATGCCGAAGCTGATTCCACCGGTGACAACGAGGGAAGGCGCGCCTTCTGGGGTCCCGCTCAAGGAGATGCCCACAAGCGTGCAGTCCTCCACGCCACGGACGTCAGACCCCGGGTTTGTGACGTCCACGGTAAGGTAGTAGGGGGAGCTGCCCGCAGCACCTGCGCCAGCCTTAGCCTTCGAAAGCCTGATGCTCGCTATGGTCTGGCCAGCGTTGACGATAAAGCCGCTCGGGTACCCAGAGAGGTCAACCTTCCATCCCGTCGTGTCCTCCATGTCCTTGAGCGTGCTGGTGTTGAGCCTGAGCTTCTTGCCCTCGAACGCGAACTCCATGTCCTCCCAGTTGGAAGAGACGTCACCGGCAAGCGCGCCGTCCGTGCCCGAGGGGGAACCGGGCTGGCCGGGCGTACCACTCGAATCGCCGCCACCAGAGGGCAGGCCTCCCATCATGTCCTTGAGATCCTCAAGGCGAACGAGGTCGTAGTTCTCGAGCAGGTCCTCCGCGCTCATGCCCTCCAGGTCCACGGTGCGTACCAAGCCGTACCCCGACCTGAGCTCATCCTCGGACAGGTCCCTGATGCGACCCTCGTCGAGCGCAAAACCGATGGCACCGCCAAGCAAGAGGCAGGCCATGGCGATGCCAACTACCCACGCCACCGGAAGGCTCGCACCAGAACGTCGTTGGGCCGCAGGGCCGAAGGTGGGACCAGTCACGGGACCTGTGACGTCAGCCGCCCACTGCGGGCCAGCACCCATGTCTTGGGGTGACGGCGGCGCCCCGAGGACCTCGGCCGTGAACGCGCTCTGCTCCGCCGCAACGTGCGCCTGGTCGGTGCCATACGCTCGGGTAGTTCCATCTTGATCTACTTGCGGGAAGGATCCCGCAGCCGCAGCGTTGCCCACCGCAGTTCCACTGCCTGCGGCCTCGACCGCCCCATCCCAGCTGTTTGACTCACCTTGGGCAAAGTCTATGGCGCCTCCCATGGAGACTCCGCAGAAAGGACAGTAGAGCCTGTCGCCGGCAACCTCACAGCCGCAGTTAGGGCATCTCATGTCAGCTGACCTTTCTCTTCTCGTGTCCGCACGCATCCCACGCCGATCACCTCGGCCGCAGCCACAGGGTCGCCGCAGATGAGAGACATGTATGCACAACGGAAGGACGTGTGCGCCCGACGGGGACAGTATACAGCTTTGCCCTCGTGGACGGCACTTTGCCCTCATCGGCGATACCGCCCGACCCACATAGCTGTGGGCACGAACCTCAATTCTCCTGCCCACATGGATGCGTCGCGAGAGACGATCGGGGCAGCTGGCGGCGCGTCGACACTGCCACTCGCCGGTGAACGTACGGGGCTGCACGTTCAAGGCCGAGTGGCAGTGCGGACAGAGCGCTCAAGGAGTTTGACAGTGCAGGTCGGGACGACCTTTGGACCTGTGGGCATTACGTCGGCGTCTGGAAACAGCCCGAGCGGAGCGTACCCAGAACCTAGCCCAGAGACGACCCCCCGAACGAGAGGAAATCTCTTTGCAGATAGGATGGTTTCTCGACTGGTAAAGCCGATTTGTTTCGCTTCTCCCTCAGGAGCCAAAATGGGGGACGCGCGACGTGACGGAAAGGCGCAGTCTGCGTGACCACTCGCATGCAGAGTGCGCCTTTACGTGAGATCCGACGTACAGAGTGCGCCTTTACGTGAGTCGCGCGTCCCAGACTGCGCTTTTCCGTGAGGCGGCGCCGCGTTTGCCCAGGTGAGGAAAAGCGCACTCTACGGAAAGGCGCACTCTGGGCGCCCACGCGATCCCACCGTGACGGAAAGACGCACTCTGAGTGCGCGCCCCATACGTTCGCAGCATACGTCGCAGGTTCACCGCATACACGACCGCTCGCAGGCGTGGCCGCCGCGACACGCCTTCCATAGAGATAATGGAGGCAAACATAACGCCTAGGGCAGACGTCCGAATCCACCTCCTAGCCCAGTCAGAACCACCCGGCCTCGGACGAAAACCCGCCCAAGGTCACCACATTGCCGATTGGAGGACCATGACACGCCAAGAAGCCCCGCAGGGCGCACCCAACGACGCCGAACTGCGCTACCTCAAGCTCCTCGCCAAGGACTTCCCCACCCGTCAAGCAGCGTTCACCGAGGTCATAAACCTTGAGGCCATCCTCAACCTGCCAAAGGGGACCGAGCACTTCATGAGCGACGTACACGGCGAGTACGAGGCCTTCGAGCACATCCTCAACAACTGCTCCGGAGTCATCCGCGAGCGCGTGGAGCACCTGTTCTCAGACGAGCTCTCGGCGGCGGACCGTGCCGACCTCTGCACGCTCATCTACTACCCCAAGGAGAGACTCCGCCTCCTCGGCAGGCGAAACATTCCAGATGATGCCTGGTACGAGACAAACCTCATGCTGCTCGTGCGCCTGGCACGCACTCTCTCGGGCCTCTACACCCGCTCAAAGGTGCGTCGGGCCATGCCTGTCGCTTACGCCTACATCATCGACGAGCTGCTGCACGCATCGGCAAGCGGCGAGACGAGTCGCCACGAGTACCACAAGGAGATCATCCGCTCCATCATACGCACGGGCGCCGCCAACGACTTCATCTGCTCGCTGGCAGCCCTCGTCAAGCGCCTCGCCGTGGATCACCTTCACCTCATAGGGGACGTCTTCGACCGAGGGGCACACGCGGACAAGATCATGGATCGCCTCGTGGAGTACCACTCGCTGGACTTCCAGTGGGGCAACCATGACATCTGTTGGATGGGGGCGGCAGCAGGCTCGGAGGCTTGCATCGCCTCCGTCGTACGGACGAATGTCCGTTACCACACCCTTGAGGTGCTCGAGAGCGCCTACGGCATCTCCCTGCGCGAGCTCGCCCTCTTCGCAGAGAGGACCTACCGGGCGGATGACGTGATCTCCCCGATGGAGAAGGCCATCTCCATCATCCTCTTCAAGGTGGAAGGGCAGCTCATCAAGCGCCACCCCGACTTTGACATGACGACACGCCTGCTTTTGGACGAGATGGACCTAAGCCATGGGACGGTGCACGTCGCAGGCCGTGACCTGCCGCTCTCGACCTGCGACTTCCCCACCGTGGATGCCGCAGACCCCTATGCGCTCTCGACCGAGGAGCAAGAGGTCATGGACGGCCTCAAGCAGGCCTTCGCACAGAGCGAGCGCCTGCGCAAGCATGTGGGCTTCCTCTATGAGGTGGGCTCAATCTACCTCGTCTCCAACGGCAACCTGCTCTTCCACGGCTGCATCCCGCTTGAGGCTGACGGGACCTTCTCGACCGTCATCTGCGAGGGCTACCCCTACTCGGGCAGGAGCTTCATGGACTTCTGCGACCGCATCGCACGGCGCGCATGGATGCAAGGCGACCAGAACGCGCTTGACTGGATGTGGTACCTGTGGTGCGGCAAGCACTCCCCCCTGTCAGGCCGCGTGGTCAAGACCTTTGAGCGCAGCCTTGTCGATGACCGCTCCGCCTGGGAGGAGCCCCAGGACCCCTACTTCTACGCGACGCGCTCGAGTGCGGTCTGCGAGGAGATCCTCGAGGAGTTTGGCCTTTCGGGCGAGCACTCCCACATCATCAACGGTCACAAGCCGGTGCGCGCCATCGACGGCGAGAGTCCCATCAAGGGCGAGGGAAGGCTGCTCGTGATCGACGGGGGCTTCTGCGAGGCGTACCACAAGCAGACCGGCATCGCAGGGTACACGCTCATCTCGACCGCCGAGAGCATGCGCATCAAGGCCCACCGCCCCTTTATGGGCATCGAGGCCGCCATTGAGGACAACGCCGACATCCTGAGCGAGTCGACGACGATCGAGCGCGAGGAGCCGCCCCTGAGGATACGAGACAGCGACACGGGCGTGCGGCTCATGGAGCAGATCGACTGCCTGCACCAGCTCCTCGATGCCTATCGGACGGGCCTTGTCAAGGAGCGGGTCAAGTAACGAGCGGTGCCACTCGCGGCGATCGAAGCCGCCGTGGCGACCCACACCCCGTGGCAGGCGACAACGCCGTGGCGATCGGCGGAGATGCTTGCGTCCATCACAAGGATGCTGGACAGGGCTTTTATGAACGCAGCGTGAATCAGGCGCTATTGGGTATCAATGTCAGGTACCCGTCTGCGTGCTGGGTACGTACCTGAACGGTGACGGGTTCCTCTTGAGTCGGGGGGCCATCCTCGCCTGGGCGGGTCCCGTAGCCAACGCAGGGACGAAAGCCGCATCACCCTAGACAAAAGGAGCCTCATCCAAGATGGAGATGGACGACGACAAAAAGCGCAGATCGATGGCCATCTATATGCTGCTCGCCATCATCGCCATGGTCGCGCTGAGAACCTACCTCTACCCCAGCATCATGGCCACGCAGGTAAAGGACGTCAGCTACAGCCAGTTCATCAACGACGTAAAGGATGACAAGGTCAAGAAGGTACAGCTCAACACGAGCTCGAACGAGATCTCCTACACGATAGGCGAGGGAGCGGACGCCAAGGAATACAAGACGACCGCCTGGCCCGATGACAGCTCACTCGTGAGCACGCTCGAGCAGCACAAGGTCGAGATGGTGGCCCAGATTCCCGACTCGAACGCCAACATGTGGCTCTACCTCCTCATCAACATGCTGCCACTCATCGTCCTCATCGGGGGCGCATGGCTGCTCAACCGCAGGCTCAAGAAGGCCATGGGCGACGACGGGCCGTCCATGAATTTTGGTGGCGGCCTGGGCTTTGGCGCCGGACTGGGCCGCTCGGGCGCCAAGGAGGTCAAGGGCGAGGAGACGGGCATCACCTTCAAGGACGTCGCTGGCCAAGACGAGGCCAAGGATTCCCTCGAGGAGATCGTCTCCTTTCTTGAGCATCCGGAGAAGTATGCCGCCATCGGCGCGCGCTGCCCGAGGGGCGCCCTGCTCGTGGGACCCCCCGGCACGGGCAAGACGCTACTCGCCAAGGCCGTCGCAGGCGAGGCCAAGGTTCCGTTCTTCTCGATCTCGGGCTCTGAGTTCGTCGAGATGTTCGTCGGTCGAGGCGCCGCAAAGGTACGTGACCTCTTTAAGCAGGCCAAGGAGAAGGCACCCTGCATAGTCTTCATCGACGAGATCGACACTATAGGCAAGCGACGCGACACCGGACTCACCACGAACGATGAGCGAGAGCAGACCCTAAACCAGCTCCTCGCCGAGATGGACGGCTTCGACAACCACAAGGGCATCGTTGTCCTCGCGGCTACGAACCGCCCCGACTCACTTGACCTGGCACTACTTCGGCCGGGCCGCTTCGACCGCCGCATCCCGGTGGAGCTTCCCGACCTCGCGGGCCGCGAGTCCATCCTCAAGCTGCACGCGAACGACGTCAAGATGGAATCGGCCATAGACTTCGGCGCGGTCGCCCGCCAGACACCGGGGGCCTCGGGCGCGGACCTCGCCAACATGATCAACGAGGCGGCCCTGCGCGCTGTGCGCATGGGCCGCCTGCGAGTCTCCCAGACCGACATCGAGGAGTCGGTCGACGTCGTCATCGCCGGCGAGAAGAAGAAGTCGACGGTCCTCTCAGAGCATGAGAAGGAGGTCGTCGCCTACCACGAGACCGGCCACGCGATCGTGGCGGCCGTCCAGGACGGTAAGGCCCCCGTCTCGAAGATCACGATCGTGCCGCGCACCTCAGGGGCGCTGGGCTTCACGATGCAGGCCGAGGAGGACGAGCACTACCTCACGACGCGCGAGGAGTACAAGCAGAGGCTGGCCGTACTCTGTGGGGGCCGGGCAGCCGAGGAGCTCATCTTCGGTCAAATGACCTCGGGCGCGGCCAGCGACATCGAGAAGGCGACCAAGATCGCACGGGCGATGGTCACGCAGCTCGGCATGTCCGAGCGCTTCGGCATGGTGGCCCTCGGCGAGAGCCGCGATCGCTACCTGGGCGGCGTCAACGAGATCACCTGCTCGGAAGGCACCGCACGCGACATCGACACCGAGGTCCAGGCACTCGTTGAGGAGGGCCACCAGACTGCCCTCCAAACCCTCAGAGACAACCGCTTCAAGCTCCATGAGATAGCCCACTACCTTCAGAAGAAGGAGACCATCACGGGCGAGGAGTTCATGCGCATCCTCAAGCAAGACGATGGTTTCGCCCCGACCCTACCCAGGCAGACGTAGGGCGCGGCTCACGACGGCTCACGGCATACCTCACCCGCCCGCACCGTTGACGATCGACAACATCCCCGGCCAGCAACCATGGGCAATCACCTGCGCTTGGCGAAGAACTCCCAGCAGGCGAGGGCACTCGCTGTCGCGACGTTGAGGGAGTCGATGCCCTCCGCCATAGTAATGGTAGCCTTGCTGTCGCAGGCGTCGAGCACGGCTCGTGAGAGCCCCCAGCCCTCGCTGCCAAGGACGAGCGCGATCCTCTCGTCTGCGCCAAGCTCCCCGGCAACGGCATCGATGGGGCCGGCGCCCTCTTCGGGCGTGAGGGCAACGGTCCTGAAGTCCCTTCTCCTCAGGGCGGCAAAGAACGGCTTGGGCCAAGGCCCCTCAGCACGGGCCCAGGGAAACCTGAGGGTGGTCCCCATCGAGACGCGTATAGCACGCCTGTTGAGCGGGTCGGCACACTCGGGCGAGAGGACGATTCCGTCCGCCCCCAGCGCGACGCAGGACCTGAATATGGCGCCCACGTTGCTCACGTCGGTGAGACCCTCGAGCACGACGATCCGCCGGGCGAGGGAGAGCAGCTCGTCCATCCCGAGGGGATGTGGCCTTTTCGCACAGGCTAGGTAGCCACGAGTCACGTCAATGCCCGCGATCGCACTCAGCACCTCCCTCTGCGCATAGTAGATGGGAACGTCTCCCTCGCCTAGCTGTGGCAGCTGCTCCAGCAGACGCTCGAGGTGCCGTGCGTCCACAAGAACAGAGACCAACTTGACACCCGACTCCAAGGCAAACCGGAGCACGTTGAGGCTCTCAAGGATGACGAGGGCGTCCTTGGGGTTGAGGCGGTTTTTTAGCTGTTTGCCGCTCAGTTCGACATATGGTGTAATCTGCGGGTCAGAGGCAGTGCGAATACATGTTATTGCTATGTTACGTATACGTGTTGTTGACATCGAATGAATCGCCGTTTCTCTAAGCTCCTATGCTTTGGGTACCATAGTAGCCCATGCGCAAGAGCGTCATGATAGGCAGCGATGGGTCCCCAGGACGAGCGACAGGCACGGGGACGAGGATAGAGGCAAGGACGCATCCACGTGAACGCACAGAATGAAGCGATTAAAAAGGTTCCTGAAGTCAATGGGAGCACACCAGGCGTGACCAAGAAGGCCCCCTCACAGGCAAAGCGCAGCCCGCAGTCCGCCGGGACAGGCAAGGCAGCTGGGGGCCGCAAGCCCCGGAAGCGCTTCGAGACCATCAGCTCCGAGCAGGGCGTCAAGTCGTCCGCCCCACCGACGCACTTCAAGAGTTCCGCTCCAGCAGAGACCTATGCCTGGGCGAGGGCGAACGCGAAGAGAAGGGCGAAGGCAGCGGCGGGAAAGGGGCTTGGCCTTTGGAAGATCCCGATCGCCATCGTATCTACGCTTGCCGTCATCTACCTCGCAGGCGTCGTGGTGTTCACAAACCTGCTGTTCATGCCCCGCACCACGATCAACGGGCGGGACGAGTCGCTTAAAAGCGCCGCCGATGTGGCCAAGACCTACGAAAAGGAGAGCAGCGCCTACGCGCTCGACACGACGGGCGATAACGTCAAGCTCACGGTCAAGGCCTCCGACATCACCCTTGACTACAACTTCACGCATGCCCTCGCCAACATCGACCGGCTTGGTGCCGCGTGGCAGTGGCCGGTCAGGATGTTCAGGGGAAACGACATCACCGTTAACTTCTTGCCCTCCTATGACGAGAACAAACTTGCGGCCGCCGTCAAGGGCGCAGTCAACATGGCCAACGTCGGCGCCACGCCACCGACCAACGCAACTATCACATACAACGCAGAGAGCAAGTCCTACGAGATCACACCCGAGAAGGGCGGCACCGTCGTGGACGAGCAAAGCGTCCTCTCCCATGTAAAGGCCGCCATCTCGACCTCAGCAAAACAACTCAGCCTTGGCGAGGACGCGCTCGTCGCCCCGACGGTCCTCTCGAATGATCCCAAGCTCGCCAATGCCAAGAACAAGGCAAACACAATGCTTGCGGCCACACAGACCCTTACTGTCAACGATAAGACCGCCGCCACCGTCGCGGCTGACCAGATCGCTGGCTGGATGGTGCTGGATGACACCCTAACACCAACTGTCAACGTGGATGCGATCACAGAATGGACGCGAGGCGATTTCTCCGAAAGCGTCGATACGGTAGGTACCACGCGCAACTATACGACACCCTACGGCAAGGAGGTGAGTGTGTCGGGTGGCACCTACGGATGGACGGTCGATGGCGCAGCGCTCGCACAGACCATCGCCAACAACATCACCGCAGGTACCGCGACAACCGTCCAAGTCCCCTTCTCCGCAACTGCCGCGACGTACAATCCCGGAAGTGCTGACTGGCCCAAGCGCTACATCGACGCGGACCTCTCCGAGCAGCATGCCCGCATGTATAACGAGAACGGCGAGCTGATCTGGGAATCAGACTTCGTCTCGGGAAATCCCTCGGTGAATCACAGCACACCTGAGGGCGTCTACGCCGTCAACAACTACAAGGGCAGAAACCAGACGCTCAAAGGCGTCGACGAGAACCATGACGGACAGCCCGACTACACGAGCCATGTGAAATATTGGGTCCCCTTCGTCGACAACCTCGTAGCGTTTCACGATGCATGGTGGAGGGGCTCCTTTGGCGGCGGCATCTACCGGCACAACGGGAGCCATGGCTGCATCAACCTTCCCACCTCAGCGGCGGCTGAGCTCTACGATCTGACAGAGATAGGCGATGTGGTGGTTGTCCACGAGTAGCGCTTGCTGCGTGCGTGACAGCGACGCACGTAGCAAACTCGTTTGAAAGCTGTATGACCGACCACACTCCCAGTCTCGTGCCTTGCAGCTTTGAGAGGCTTCGTGAGTTCGTGTGGGTGGGTGGTTGCGTTACCGCTAGGGCGGCGTGGGCATCACCGCCAGGGCGATGACGCAGGAGTGTACACAAATTGGCTAAAATGGCCTCTCGGAGCTATTTTGGGGCATTTGTGTACACTGTTGCGACTCGCGAGGATCGTTCGAGCGACCGT
>ERZ772945.1941-NODE-1941-length-13628-cov-23.217417_pt1 | contig 13628 bp, 14 predicted proteins | sample MGYA00511681_ERZ772945 | MGnify/ENA primary metagenome ERZ772945 (study PRJEB29015, sample SAMEA2737943) | human oral metagenome | biome: human oral; feature: human-associated habitat; material: dental | place: China | collected 2143 ... | reverse complement strand
GATTCAACAAAGGAATCAACCAGATCCGGTATGTAGTAGAACGATCCATAGCCCACCTGAAAGTATGGCGAATCCTTTCTACCCCTAGCAGGCTCCCCCGAAACACAACCATCCGGGCAATTAACGTGATACGCAGAATAATGTTCTACCAACCACCAGCTGAACCCTATTTCCCCAGCAACTGAATAAGCTTCCGACAACAAAATTTGACACACCCCACCAAGAACCAAGCAAGACGAGCCGTCGCCGAATGGATTGACGTTTTCTACAACCACAAACGACGCCACTCCGCAATCGGCATGATCCCACCAATAGAATTCGAAACCCGAATAACCTGTAAAACACAAGACGCTAAATCAGCTACCTAACCCCCAAAAAACCACACAACATGTCCACAACTTGCGGACAACCCCACATAACGCTCTAATGCTATGATGTTAGTATGTTATAATGTTGTAGCTTTTAAGCGTTAGTGTGTTGTGGTGCTAGTGGGAAGGGTGTTGAATATGCGGATTGCTTTTGCTCATACAAAAGGTGGGGTAGGGAAGACTACGGCATCTATCATGCTTGCGGCTGCTGTGGAGAAACGAGGGATACCTGTTGTTGTGTATGATGCGGATCCTCAGGCGTCGGCATCGCGATGGGCGGAAGTTGCGATTGCTAGAGATGATCCGCTTGGCTTTGAGGTGAAACGGGTTAATGCGCAGTTTTTACGTAATCTTTCTTCCGATTCTGCGGGGTGGCATATTATTGACACTCCTCCAGGTAGTGCCGCTGAAATTCAAGCTGCTATCGATATTGCGGATTTGGTCATAGTTCCCACGCATCCATCCCCTATGGATCTTGATAGGGTGTGGCCAACGCTTGAAGCAATTGAGCATCGAATGGTGGGAGTGCTGTTGGTAGGGGTGCACGAGCGTCGACGGTTATACCGCGAGACCCGAAACCTCTTCGAAGAGCAAGGAGTTGCTACTTTTTACAACACTATCCCGGAAAGGGAAGAGATAAAAACAGTCTTCGGGACAAACCCGCGTCAGTTATACACCTTTGATGATATCTGTTCAGAAATTCTAGAGATTGAGGAGTGAAACCAACTATGACTCAAAAAAACAGCCGACTGGCTGATACTATTCGTAAACCAAAAGTGAAAACATCCAGCACCACAGTAAAAGACACATTGCAAACAGGGGAAAATAAACGCACCAGAAGAACAACGATATATCTTAATGCTGATATGTGGCAGCAATTAAAAATCGCCACAATAGAAGACGGTACTAATCTTTCCCAGCTTGTTGAACAACTCGCTACCGATTACCTGGAAAAACGAAAGAAAACACTCAAGCGTTAAAACAATAAACAGCTAAAACGCTGTAACGTTAAAACATAATATCATCGGAATAGGTTGGGTAGGCTCGGTGGCTCCTTGTTGGTACCATGGTTATTTTCGCAAAAGTGTGGCGTGTGATCTTGTTGTTGGGCAGTTGTTCACATGGAAGGATCGTTGTTATGCCTAGGAAGTATCCTGATGTTTTGCGTCAGACTGTGATCGATGCTGTGACTGTGATGGGGATGCCCCAGAAGGAAGCAGCTGCTACCTACGAGGTAGGGTTGAGCACAGTGCAGCGGTGGGTTGAATCCAGTGAACCCAGGCCAAAAACCACCAGCACCACTACCACTGCTGCTGGTGGTATGTCGGTGGAGCAGATGGAAAAACGACTTCTTGAGCTGGAAGCAGAGAATGCGTTTTAAAAAAAGCGGCCTTAGACTCAGATCGTGAGTGCAACACTGTGGTTGCTTTGAGATGTTAGAGGTGGAGTATGGCTAAAATCGGGCGTCCTGGGTTGTCTGATGATCAACGTCGTAGGGTGTGGGAACTGTGGAAACAAGGACACACGTTTTCTGAGATTGCTCGTTTGGTGGATCGGCCGCCCGGATCAATTTTTTCCATTCTTCAATCTAGGGGAGGAATTTACTATCCGAAACCTACCGCCCGGGCTAGTGCTTTGACTTTGGCTGAACGTGAGGAAATATCACGAGGTTTAGCAAAAGGACTATCAATCTGGGGGATTGCCCAACGGATTAATCGGGCTGCGTCAAGTGTCAGCCGAGAAATCAGTCGGAATAAAGGCCGTGAGAACTACCGTGCTGTTGATGCTCAAGACCGTGCTATTCGTGCCCGCGCGCGACCGCAAAAGCTACCGTCTTGAGAAGAATCCTGTCTTACGAAACTATGTGATAGCAAGGCTGAAATGCTACTGGTCTCCTGAGCAGATTGCAGGCAGATTACGGCTGTAATACCCTGATAACCCCCGCATGCATATCAGTCATGAAGCTATCTATCGGGCGATTTATCTGCGCAAGTCTCATGCAGTGCTACCAAAGGGTATTTATCACTGTTTACGCTGCTGTCGGCCGATAAGGTACGGCAAATACTATTTCACTCGTGGTCAATGGCGATCGCAGATCAAAAATGCCCAGAGTATTGATCAATGCCCAACAGAAGCTAACAACCGACTCATTCCTGGTCATTGGGAAGGCGACCTCGTATTAGGAACGAACTTTTCCCAAGTTGCCACTTTGGTAGACCGGTGCACGAAAGAAGTACACATCATCCAATTGGCGAACCGAGCGTGTCTGGTTGTTTGTGTGTGGGGGTTGGTTTCTTAGAGGTGTTTGTCGAAGTGGTCTGGGTAGGCGACAGTCATTTGGTTGATGGTTTGTTTCCATCTGGAGACTTTTTCGCCTTCGACAAGGCGGCTAGTTGAGGCGGCAACTTGCTGGCCTTCCTTGGCTCGCTTAGCTGAGCGTTTATCTTTGATATTGCAGATCATCAACCACAATGTCTTCAACGCCGACTCATTATTAGTAAATTGGACGCGGTTGCGGGTAGCTTTACGCAGCTCATTGTTAAACGACTCAATCGAATTCGTGGTGTAGATGACCTTGCGGGCTGCCGGCGGGAACTGCAAAAACGGCACGAACCGCTCCCACGCGTCCTGCCAGACCTTGACGGACCTGGGGTATTTCTCACCCCCAGCTCAGAGCCTGCAAATTCCTCCAACGCCGCGGCAGCACTGGCCTCATCAGGGGCGGTATAAACCTTCTTCAACGCCGCTGACACTTTCTTACGGTCCCCGTAGGCTACCCACCGGTTGGCGGCACGAATAAGGTGCACCACACAGGTTTGCACCATCGAACCTGGCCAAGAAAGCCTCTACTGCTTCAGGCAGGCCTTTAAGCCCGTCACAGCAGACAATGAAGACGTCTTTGACCCCACGGTTCGACACGTTAGAGCACACTTGTGCCCAAAACGACGCGCCTTCTTCCTTGGCAATCCACAAGCCCAGGATGTGCTTGATCCCCTCGATATCAACGCCGATGGCCATGTAGGCAGACTTGTTGATCACCCGGCCACCGTCACGGACTTTGATACGTAAAGCGTCGAGGAATACAACGGGGTAGAACTCGTCTAACTGGCGGTTTTGCCACACCATGACTTCATCCAACACCGCGTCAGTCACAGCGGAGATCGGCTCATGGGAAATATCCACCCGCATCGCAGTCGCCATATGGTGTTGACTATCGCGGATGGTCATCCCGCCGGCATACAAACTGATGATCATGTCATCAACATCAGTCAAACACCTCGAGCCCTTGGGAACCATCGTCAACAGGAACGTTCCAGCCCTGTCTCTGGGTACGTCTATGATCACTGGCCCGTAGTTGGAATCAACGGTCTTTGAATACGTTCCGTTGCAGTGATTATCAGTACCAACAGCCGCTTTAACGTCCCGGTCACCAGGGCCATAACCCAGGTGGGCGTCCATTTCCGCGTTCAAGCCCCTAGTAATCGAGGCTTGCAACATACCACGAACCAAGTCATTAGCGTCCGTGGTGGACATGCCTAGCTCGTCAATCAGCTTCGCAATTTCAGGGTTAGCAAGCAGCTTTGCCTCAATCGCATCAATTTTGGCTTTATCAGCCGGATCTCGTCGTGCCACAGTAGTCATTCTGGCTTATCTCCTTATGCGGGATAGATTCCCACACACAAACCATCAAACACCCTCGACACGAACCCTTAACGAGTGCGCACATAGGTAATGTCAGCTACCCACAACCGATTCGGCCTAGTGGCTCGAAACTCACGGCCGACCAAATCCGGGCGATAATCCGACCCCCTTTAGGCCTGCGAGTTGTCACAGGACAGCAGCCTTTGCCTTTACCGGTGACCCCAGCAAGGCGCATCAAACAAGCAGTCTGCTCACAACCACTATTAATTCCTTCACGGCAAAGGAGCATGCCACATCTTACAGATGGACGTACACGCCGTAATTCGCGGCGTGAACCTCACGGATGTGCTCTACTAGGGGCGGCGTTATGAAGACAGCGAGCACTCATGCCACGGGATTAGTGCTGGCGGTACCCACCACAGGTGAGAAAACCACCAATACGATAGGTGTATAACGTCTTGCAGATAAACTCAACACAGAAACAATCCGCGGTACTCATCGATGAACCAAATCATCTCCGACGTTACGGGCCGAGTCTAGATGCAAAAACCGACGCAGCCTTCAACAACTCGCTGGTGTTCCGCAGCTGCTGAACCTCACGACACAACCATGCGTTCTCAGCAACAAGGCCAAAGGTGCCGGTTCAACAACACAACCCTCACAGCGAGCTGCCTGCATCCATTGTCGGACTGTATGACAAGAAATACCCAACTTTGGCGCCACAATCTTACACGCCTCCTACATAAAGATAGCCTCTGCTAGAATTCGATCCTCAACTAAACCGACCACACGATCCTTCGCACCCTGATCAAACTTCTCCGACATAATCGAAAATTTCCCCATCTACTCAAACAGAACAAAACCTAGGACACTTCACACCAAAGAAAACCAATCTCGCCACCTACCAGCAACACACACACAACGCCATCGCCAGCCAACTGAACACTCGACCACACACCCCCACAGCAAAATATGACCTCTGTCAACCATAAGCGGGTTGCTAGGATCATGAAACTACTAGGGCTTTATGGGTTTTCCTACAAACCTAAAGGTCATCACCACTGGTAAAGCGTGTTCACACCAGGGTGTTTCCTGATTTGGTTCAGCGGAATTTTACCGCGGCTGAACCCAATCAAGTCTACGTTGGTGATATCTGCCTAACCTCCGCAACCACACAAGATGCCCGCAACTTGTGGACAACCCCAATTGACACAGATCACTGCGTAGAGTGAAAATAGTAATAAATTGCTAGTTATGGGTAGTATGCTTGCTTTTTGAGTGTAAGCTTATGGATACCCTCGGTAAAGAAAATTTATCTTCCCTGGGAAAGTAACCATCATCAAGCATTTTCTTTAGAAAGGTACCTAAATGAGTTCACTTGCAGTAGGTGGCAGCTATCTCTTGGCTGCGGTTCTTGCAGGCGACGCGCTGATGTCGATTAAGCCTCCGAAGTTCATTAGCCAATGCCTAAGCGGAGTCAATTTCCCTAAGGACTGGTGGTGGGCGCTCATCGGGATCAAGTCGCTCGCAGCAACAGGTCTAGTTGCAGGAGCCACCATCGGTGATACTTCGATTACAACAACAGTTTCTATAGGTGTACTTGGATACTTCATCTTCGCCATCATCGCCCACATTAAGGCAGGTTTCCTCAAGCAAGAATTCTGGGTTAATTGTCTTGGCATGACAGCACTCAGTGCGGTAGTTCTCGCTCTTAATGTTGGAACAATGTGATGATTTCTGCGTTGAAACTGCGACAGGACCCTAGTCCACATCTAAGCAAGCTGTTCAGCTCCGAGTACCCCAGTGCAGCAACATTCTTAGTGGACACGCCTACGGACGTTTTGCCCAAGAAAAATCGTCGTTATGGCGTTGATGATTTGGATGCCCGTGTTAACGAAATAGCTAATGCCATCCAACGAACTGCAGGGAAAGCTTCACTGGGTGACCGAATCTGTTTTATTAATAGAGAATCATTTCGACGTTGTGGTTCTAGCGGTAGCTATCTCTCGAGCAGGTTTTGTTCCTATAGTCGTGTCCGATTCGGCATCCGATGACGACTTCCAAGCATTAGTTGCAAAGTCAAACCCAAAGCTCGTTCTACTTGGTGGTCGGTTTGATTCTTACACAGATCATCAGATCCAAGCGCTTAGCATAGAACGTCCGTTTTTGTCAGTGCAGGAACTCACCTCGCTATCCGACAATGAAGAAATCACTCTTCGTGACCCCCGTATGTCTGTGCCACAGGACAGCCATACACTGATGCTTGTAACACACAGCTCTGGTACAACAGGTTTGCCTAAGCTGGTATGTCATTCAGCCAGTTCAATGCGAGGTGCAACAGAGGTTGAACTCTCGCATTTTCCTTTTCTACAGATCGGACGCAAGGATACTGTGGTTGCAAATATTTCTTTCTTCCATTCTCGCGCTTTTTGTTGGACATTCGCGCAGCTGAAATGGCAACCCAAGCTCTCCTGCGCAGTAGGCTCGTATGACTATACCGTCATGCAGGAAGCTCTTCGCGGCTTACATCCAACTATTTTCGAATCATTACCAAATGTAATGGCGAGAAATCTTTGGATACTCAAAAAGCAGCCAGATCTATTTTCGCGAATTCGAGTGTTTCTAAACACGTACGACATGATGCACCCCTCTATCGCGAGAGACTTCATGCGCGCAACACGAAATCGTGCCGCTATCTGGTTGCATAGCTGGGGACAAAGTGAGATTGGCCCCATTGCCGCAGGTTTCTACTCCAGAAAGCGACTGCTTAATCGCAAGCGCCCATTATCAGATATGAACACTATGGGCTGGCCATGGTTTGGAAAGATTCAAATCAAAATTGTTGACCCCAACAATCCTGATCGATCTGTTCAAAAAGGTCAACAAGGTGTCGCCGTAGTTCGTAGTAAATCTATTACGACTGGCTACCTAGGAGATGAAGACCACTATCAGGGGAAATGGCATAAAGGCTGGTGGAACACTGGTGACATTGTTTACTTAGACAAGCTTCTACGAATCAGGTTCGTTGATCGTAATGCTGATAAATTCAGCGACCATAGTCTTACTCATATGGAAAGCGCGCTACTGCAACAGCTTTCGCCACTGGGGTGAATTTATACTGGTTAGAGACCGGCGAGTCACCCTACCCGCCCGAACCTGTCAAAGATGCTAAACCCGGTAATTCTATGGTTTAATAGAATTCCATGTTAGGTTTCGATCGGGAAAAATACATCGAGCTGCAATCCCAACACATCAAGGAGCGCCGCGCCGAAATTGGTGGCAAACTTTATCTAGAAATGGGGGGCAAGCTTTTCGACGATCTCCACGCCAGCCGGGTACTTCCCGGTTTCACCCCTGACAATAAGATCGCCATGCTGGAACAAATACGCGACGAGCTGGAAATCCTCATCTGCATTAATGCCAAGGACCTGGAACGCCATAAAATGCGCGCCGACCTTGGCATTAGCTATGAAGATGACGTGCTTCGGCTTGTCGACGTCTTCCGCGATCGAGGATTCCTCGTCGAACACGTGGTCATCACCCAAATGGAAGACGACAATCGCCTGGCCGTTGCCTTCGCCGAGCGGCTGCAACGCCTGGGGCTCAAAGTCGCCCGCCACCGCGTGATTCCCGGCTACCCAACCAATTTGGATTTGATCGTCTCCCCCGAAGGATTCGGCCGCAACGAATATGCCGAAACCACCCGTGACCTGGTGGTTGTGACCGCGCCGGGGCCGGGTTCGGGGAAGCTCGCCACCTGCCTCAGCCAGGTGTATCATGAGCACCGCCGGGGTGTGAACGCCGGCTACGCCAAGTTTGAGACGTTCCCCGTTTGGAACCTGCCGCTGGAACATCCGGTGAATCTTGCCTACGAGGCCGCCACCGTGGACCTGAACGATGCCAATGTCATCGACCATTTTCACCTCTCCGCCCACGGTGAGCAGACCGTGAACTATAACCGGGATGTTGAGGCATTTCCCCTGCTCAAAAGCATGCTGGAGCGACTGACCGGCACTACCCCTTACCAATCCCCTACCGACATGGGAGTGAACATGGCCGGCTATTGCATTGTGGACGATAAAGTTTGTTGGGATGCGAGTAACCAGGAGATCATTCGCCGCTACTTCAAGGCGCTTGTCGACGAAGCCCGGGACAACTCCGACTCCACCCAATCCGATCGGGCCGCCGTCATCATGGCGAAGGCCGGCATCACCGTCGACAAGCGGGCCGTAGTCGCTCCTGCACGTGCCGTGGAGGCCGCAACCGGGGAGCCCGGCTCCGCCATCCAACTTCACGACGGCACCATTATCACCGGCGCAACCTCGGAACTTTTGGGGTGCTCCGCCGCCATGTTATTGAATGCCCTGAAATATCTTGCTGGCATTGATAGTGAGGTGCATTTGTTGTCGGTGGAGTCCATCGAACCGATCCAAACCCTCAAAACGGTGCATTTGGGCAGCCGCAATCCCCGGCTGCACACCGACGAGGTGCTGATCGCCCTGTCGGTGTCCGCCGCCAGCAATGAAGATTCCCGCCTGGCCCTGGAGCAGCTGAAACAGCTCCGGGGTTGCGACGTGCACACCACCACCATTTTGGGTTCGGTGGATGAAACCATCTTCCGTAACCTGGGCATCTTGGTGACCTCCGACCCGAAGTTCCAACGCAAGAAGCTTTATCAAAAACGCTAACCAAGCGGTGCTAGCTGCACAATGTAGTCCACGCAGTGATTGAGGAATTCAATATCGTGGCTGATGACGATCACGGTTTTCCCATCGGCTGCCAGGCCGCGGAGTAATTCGGCCACCAGTTTGAGGTGATGGTAGTCAACGCCGGAGGTTGGCTCGTCGAAAAGCAAAACTGGTACGTCCATGCTGAGGGCGGTGGCGCACACCAGTCGTTGTTTCTGGCCGCCAGACAGCGACAATGGGTGCCGGTCCGCCAACTGGTCCAGGCCGAGCTGCGCCAAAAATTCTGGGCCCGCCTCCTGCGCAACGCTTTCGGTAAACAGTTGGCGGTGCACATCCTGCATGACCAGGAACGCCCGGCCCGGCTTCGACGAAAACTCAACCGTGCCGGCCTGCACACGCTGCAAACCGCACAGCACCCGGGCCAAGGTAGTTTTACCGGCACCATTGGGGCCAATAATGCCGGTGACCTTGCCTTCGGGGAAACACATGTCGGCAATGTCGAGCACGCGCCTGCCACCAAACGACACCTGCACCCCACGCACATGCACTCCCCGCTCCGTCGGAGACGGCTCGGGAACCTTATTCAGCTGCGGTTTTTCGAGCGTGCGCAACCCTAACTCTTGGGCCTTGGCGCCAAGGCTGAAGAACTCCTCCCCCGGGTACGTGTGGGCAACCTGGCCGCCTGCAATCAGCAGCACCTGGTCGACCAGCCCGCGGAGAAAATACAGGCGGTGTTCCGCAATGATAATGGTCTTACCCTGCGCTTTCAGCCGGCCCAAGAGCGCCGCAAACTCGGTTATTGCCGCCGGATCCAGGTTGGAAGTGGGCTCATCAAATAATATGATCGGGGTGGTTTGCGCCACGGCTTGGGCACATGCCACCTTCTGCACCTGTCCACCCGATAAGGTGCGCAGCGACCGCCCAGCCAAATCCGTGATCCCCACATCCCGCAATGCCGTGGCCGATCGTCTGCGCAGCTCATCCGCCGGAACCTGGAAATTCTGGCCGGCAAATGCCAGTTCGGAGTCCACCTCCGTGGTGAAAAACTGGGTGCGCGGGTTCTGAAACACGGTTGCGCACGACTTCCCGATCTCGTAGAGCTGCATGTCCGCAACCGATTTGGACCCTAATCGTACCGTGCCGGTTTGGGTAACCGCATGAAAATGCGGAATCAGCCCATTGATCAACCGCAACACCGAGGACTTCCCGCTACCACTGGCGCCGCATAATAAGGTAATCCCTGGTTGCGGGGCGAAATTCACGTTCTCTAGCACCGGCCGTTCCGGTGCCGCGGCGTAGGTCACGCTGACATTATCTATGTCGATCATGCTTGCTTCCGCATTAGTTGCCGCATTCGTATCTGCGCTGGTGTCCGCCATCATTACCTCCAGTTCCCGTTATGATCGTTGCGCAATCGTCAGGCCAATAAAACCAAGAATGGCCAGCACCATTACCGCATCCCATGCCCCAAACCTATGGGTAGACAGCTGCGTTGGTCGGCCCGGCGCTCCCAACCCGCGAATGAGGGCTGCGGCCGCGAGCTCGTCGGCGATCCGGGCCACCGCCGAGAGCAGAGGCACCACAATGTATTCGGCGGTGCGTATGGGGTGTAGCCAGGGTTTTTGATAGCCCCGCAGTTTCATTGCTTCGACGATTCCCCGCATTTCATCAATGACGACGGGGAAGAATCGGAACATGACGCTGAGGGGAATGACAATCATATTGGGGAGCCGCATTTGGTGGAATGCGGTGGTGAATTCGCTGATGCGGGTGGTGCTGAACATCCATATGGCCACAGAGAGGCTGACGGTGAAGCGCAGCACCCAATAGCCAACAATGCCGAGGGCCACCCCAAGCCAGTTGTTCATTCCCGGCACCCCGGGGAGTAGTGTTGCCCCGAAGCTGATGAGAATAATGGCCAGGTATCCCAGGAAGAATCTCCGAGACATGTCGCAGGCAATGAGTATCCCCAGGCAGATGATGATGGGCCAGAGAGTTGATCGGGTGTTGAGGCCCATGACCAGCACATTACAGACAATGAGGTAAAGCAGTTTTATGCGGGCATCAATATTGGTGCGGATGTTCGTGCGGTCGCCCAGTGCACTCCCGTTAGCGGCGTGAGTGGCGTTGGCGGTGGTGTTGTTGCTGGTCATTACACTATCCCGGCGCGGGTGAAGTGCTTTTTGAGGGTGCGCATTCCGATGAAGCCGGCAATGAGGCAAACGATGAAGGTTGCGACACCCCAAATGAGGATCATGGTTGGGGTGAAGACGTGCCGCATGGTGTCGGCGTATTCGGCGCTTTTCATTTGGGCTTCAATGTCGGCGAAATAGTCGTCGGAGTTAGTGAATATGGGTGCGACGAGTGCCATGGACCAGAGTTGGAAGACGGCGTACGCCAGGGGGTTGGTGAGTTTTCCCTGGTAGTTGCCACTGCGGGCGATGGCGTCGCCGATGAGTCCGGTGATGATGGCGGTGGGGACAACGTACCAGACGTGTCCGGTGAGCATCATGCCCAGCCCGGTGATGAGGCCGAGGATGGTGAGTGACCCGAATTGCGGCACTTTCGCAAGGTAGAGCATGATTACAATGCCGTTGATGAGGGTGCTGATGATTCCGCCGACCATAATCATGATGGGTGAGAAGATTCCGAGCATTCCACCGGAGAACATGACTACAAAATAAACGCAGCAGAATACGCCGATGAGTACTAGGTTCCTGGGGCTTCCCATGGGTTATCTCCTTAGGTTAGACTTCACTAACTATGAGACTAGCATTGGGCTTTTCGACGGTTCTGCTTACCGTTTGTGCTACTGTTGCCGTCCCCCTGGTTGCCGCCGGTGAGACCCGCATGCCGACCATCCCGGATAATAATCAGACTCAGGAACATACCCGTATCACTGTTACTACGGAGTCTGGTGAGCCGGTGACCGGGCCGGTTCATCGTGGTGATGTGTTATTGGTTCATGGTTCGGGGTTTGATCCGCAGGCCAATAAGGGCGGCTTCCCTATTCCCGTACCGCCCGGTACCCCCAATGGGGTGTTTGTGGTGTATTCGGCGTTTCCTGAGTGGTGGAAGCCGAGCGAGAATGCGCCAGAATCCCACCGGAAGCACCCCCATGATAGGGGTATTGCGTGGATGATGCCGGCCGGCACGTTGGAGTCTATACCGTCGGCTTTTCGACGGTCGATCGCCCGCCAGACGCAAACCATGAACCCTGATGGCACGTTCACCGCCCGCCTGGTGGTGGATCCACCGGCCCAAACACCTGGTGACCGGTGGGGTGTGTATGTGTATGCGGGTGCCGGTTCGGTGAATCCGGCGGAGGAAACGTTTGTGCCGATTCCGTTTTCTTCGGATCCGGGGCCGAACACGCCACCAGCGGCGACACCGGATTTCACCATTGATGCCGCCACCATTGCGCAATTGGCTCATGCTGCCGGTGGGAATGTCAGTACGAAGAATGGTGCGGCCCGGGATGGTGACCGGGTGACGTTTAGTCGGGCGGCGGATGCCGGCGATGGGATTATCCGGTATCGGGGTGTTGCGGTGGCGACGGCGAAATATAACGTGGTGGAGGTCGCGGTGGCCGACCCGTGGTTGGAGCCGCGCGGGAATGGGACGTGGGCGGTGACCGCCGAGGTGTCGATCGGGGCGGATGTGGGCCCGGATTCCATGGTGCGCCGTGAATTGGGCACTATTTCTGGCACGATGGGCACGTTCCCGCTGTTGGGCAGTTCGGTGACGGTGCGTTAGGCGTTAGATTTTAGTGGTAATGCTGGTGCCCTCGACGCACCAGCATTCGTTTTTGGTGTCTCCGCGCCTACACCACGACGAGTGTGAGGGACATGCGGGAGGGTTCGAGGGCCTCGACCGCGTGGGGATCATTGGGTGCAAGGTAAATGACGTCGCCGGGTGCGACTTCGTTGTCTTTGCCGTTTATCGTGAACCTGAATCGGCCTTCGAGGATATTAATGATGACGGCCCGGGTGGAGGTGTGTTCCGTGAGGACCTGTCCGGTGTCCATGGTGAACATGACGTGCCGCAATACATCGTTATTGACGAGGACGCGGGAGGTGGTGGCTTCCTTGGAGATCGGTAGGTCGGTGTAAGTGTTGGTGTAGACGCCGGATTGGCTGACCGGGGTAGTTGCCATGCTGTTGTCCTTCCTATTGGTGGGCTTGCGTCTTCCTACACTACCCCCAAAATAGCCAATAGGATAGGCCCATTATGCATGGCTTTATTGATTTGACGTGGTTACGGCCCACTATACGGTTTGCGTCGTTCGAGATTATCGGGGGTGGGGTGCATTAAACTTTCCCGCGAGAAGAAAGGTGCTTTGATATGACTGTTTCCGAACGTGCTGAGGCGATTTTCACCACCGGTTCGCTTCAGGCCCCAGAGTTTGCGTCCCTGGTCGGCAATATTGCTACCGCCATTACTGCTACGGCAAAGGCCCAGGCCGAGGCCATGGGTGCGCAGGGTTCGTATGCCCGCCCGCTGGTGTTCACGGCAACTCATGATGGGTTTAGGCTTGCGGCGGCGCCCCGCCCTAAGGATTCGGCCGATGTGGAGCTGGATTTTGTGGTGCACGATATTGATGATGTTGCGCTCCGCACGGTTGTCGATACGCTTTTCGACGATTCCCGCAGCCTCACCAGCCTGCCGCATGCCGCGCAGCGCCCCTTGGCGAATGCCGCAAGCGTTATGGCGAAGCGACATCATAGTTTCAGTGTTACACTGCAACAACGCGGAACAGATACCATCAACTATTCGGGCAATATTGAGCATGTGGCAGGACTTATCACGGAGTTTCAGACGAAAAGAGTCGTCACCGAAACCATCGAAGATGTGTTCCAATTTGATGGCTTTCAGGGGTCGTCGGACACGATTTTCCTTATGATTGATGGCACATCGCATGCCATTAAGG
>ERZ772945.1940-NODE-1940-length-13631-cov-10.198807_pt1 | contig 13631 bp, 15 predicted proteins | sample MGYA00511681_ERZ772945 | MGnify/ENA primary metagenome ERZ772945 (study PRJEB29015, sample SAMEA2737943) | human oral metagenome | biome: human oral; feature: human-associated habitat; material: dental | place: China | collected 2143 ... | reverse complement strand
CTAAAAATTTATGTAAATTTAATGAAGAAATAAAAAAATAAAATAATTAAGAAGATAAAGAAATTAAGAGAATAAGAGTATAAATAAAAGAATAAAAGAATAAAAGGATAAAATAGAAAAAATGGAGTTTAAAGAAAAAAATTTTTTAAAAAAAGATAAAACAAAAGATAATCAAATTGAAGATATGAAAATTGTTACTAAAAATATGAGCTTAAAAAAAATTTCAGAAAGTGAGATATTTTTTATTCCGCTTTTGCAACATAAGGGGGAGAGAGCTTTTGAGATTGTGAGAGTTGGTCAAGAAGTTAGAAAATATGAGAAAATAGCGCAATGTTATGGAAATATTTCGGCAAATATCCATTCGCCTGTTTCAGGAAAAGTTATTAGAATTATGAAAAATTTTTTGCCTGATGGAAGTAAAGTTAGAACAATAATTATTGAAAATAATTTTAAGGAAGAGCAGGTGAAACTTGTAAAAAGAGAAGTAAGAGAACTTCGGATGGCGACAAGTGAAGAAATTTTGAAAATTATTGAAGAAGCTGGGATTGTGGGTCTTGGTGGAGCAGGGTTTCCAGTGGCGGCTAAGTATAATATAAAACTTGAAAAAATTGATACATTTATTATTAATGGAATGGAAAGTGAACCTTATTTGACGGCGGACTATTTGCTTATGAAAAATTATGCAAAAGAGATTTGCCGTGGAATTAAAGTGGCTGAGAAAGTTTTAAGACCAAGACATATGGTTATTGCAATTTCAGAAAAAAATAAGGAATTAGTCAGCATTTTTGAGAGAATGGCAAGAGAAGTGAACATAGATTTGCAAATTAAAGTTTTGTCAGCTGATTATCCGCAAGGAAGTGAAATTTTATTAATTGATAAAATTACTGGTAAAAAAATTCAAAAAGGGGAATTAACCATTGAAAAAGGAGTTATTGTGAGTAATGTTGGAACGATTAAAGCAATTTATGACGCTTTTTTTGAAGGAAAACCGCTAATTGAGAGAATTGTCACAGTTTCGGGAGAAGAAGTTCAAAATGCTGGAAACTATAAATTTAGAATAGGAACGCCACTTGTTCATATAATTGAGTCTTTAAACATCACAAAAACGGATAAAATTATTTTTGGCGGACCAATGATGGGAAATAAAGTGAAAGAACCTAGTACGCCAATTATTAAAGGGACTTCTGGAGTAATATTTTTAAATGAAGAAAAAATTGAGTCAAAAAATTGTATTTCATGTGGAAGATGTGTTGAAGTTTGTCCGATGAATTTAATTCCGTTTGAGTTTTCGGAATATTATGAAAAAGGAAGATATGTAAAGATGCTAAACGCAAATATTTTTAATTGTATTGAGTGTGGTGCTTGTGAATATGTCTGTCCAGCTAGAGTACCTTTGATTGAGAGCATTAAAAATGGGAAAGAAATTTTGATTGAACTTATTAATTTGGAGGTGGAAAGTTAATTTATGGATGAAAAATCGCTGATGGAAGAAATTTTAGGAATACGATCTAAAAAAAATAGGGGAGAGACACTTTTGTTTGAAGACGAAAGTGAAAAAAGATCCAAGTCTGATAAAAATATAGAAAATGAAGAAGAAGAAAAAGAAAAAGAAAAAGACAATTTAAAAAAAGAGAATAATAAAAAAGAAAAAACTAAAAAAAATAAAAAAAAATCACATAAATTTTTTAAATTAAATAAAAACAATGAAGAAAAAGATATTTCAAAAAAAGAAAAACAAATAAAAAAAGAAAAAGAAGCGGAAGAATTATTGGAAAAAGCAAAAAAAATGCTAAAAATTGCTTCTGATATAAAATCTAAAAAAAGATTTTTTTCTCCATTTATTTACGCTAGTGATACTGTGGAAAAAATAATGACAGATGTTATTTTGGCATTACTTCCAGCTATTTTAGTTTCAATTTTTTTATGTGGAATAAAATCGCTTTTATTAATCTTGATTTCAGTTATCTCAACAGTTTTGACAGAAAAAATCATCACAGCAGTTTTTTTAAAAAAAGAAAAAAATTCGATAAAAGATTTTTCGGCGGTGGTCACAGGAATAATACTTTCTTTGACGCTTCCATCTTTTGTGCCATATTATTTTGCAATTTTTGGCGGAGCGTGTGCTGTTATTTTTGGAAAAATGTTATACGGCGGACTTGGAAAAAACTTGTATAACCCTGCAGTTGTTGGGAAATTTTTTGTATTAATATTTTTTGAAAAAGTATTTTTGAAATTTAAACTTTCGAATACAAATTTTCAAATTTTAAATTTAAAAATATTCAGAAATATTTTAGATTCGCCGTTTACAAAATTTTTAGATAGTTTAATTTTAAGTCAGTCAAACTCAATCGGAACTTTTTCAGGACTGGCATTAATTTTAGGTGGAATTTATTTGACAATAAAAAAAAGAATATCTCTATTTACTCCTTTGAGCTTTTTTTTATTGATGTCAATTTTGTCATTTTTTGTCCCTGAAATTTCTAAAATTCCAATAGGAGAAATATTATTAGTTGGAATTTTTATGGCGACAGATATGCCAACAACTCCAGTTTTTTCAATTGGGAAGATTTATTTTGGAATAATGATGGCACTTGTGACTTCAATATTTTTGTCACAAAAAATTGAAAACGAAGTATTATTTTATGGAATAATAATTTTAAACAGTTTTACTCCACTTATAAATAGGGTTTTAAGACCTGTCGCTTTTGGAAGAAATGTGAAAATTGAAATTATAAAACAGTTTTTGCAATTAATTGTGTTGACATTTTTAATTATAGTTGCAACTATTATTTTGATAAATTTATGTAATTTTAGATTATTCAAATATTTAATTTATATTTACGGCATAATTATGGTTATCTTTGCATTTATTTTTTTGAAAAACGATTAATAAATATATTGATTTGAGAAAATTTATTAAATAACAGAAATAAATAAAAATATTTTTAGAAGTTGTAAATTAGTTTGACAAGATGTAAAATAAAAAATAAAAAAGCTATTCAGAAATAGAAAATACATTCTGAATAACTTTTATTTTTAGTCGGATAAATACACATCAGTTAATTCTAAGTTACGGTAACCTGATCCAGTAAATTCAACTGTCCAATATCCGTTATAAAATAATGTTCCAAAAGGGTCACCTTTAAAATGAAATGTTTTTCCAGTATCAGCACTTACACAAGTGTTTCTCGATGTAACAGAACATCTTTCAACATATCTAGAAAATCCTAAAACTCCAAATAAAAGAAATGCCGATAAGATAATTTTTTTCATAAAAATCAACTCCATTTATTAAGATATATTTTTCACATAGTTTACTATATTATATCCTAAAAAATAAAAAAAACAATAGGAAATTTATATTTAATCTTGCTTAAATAAAATTATGTGGTAAACTAATAGTGAAAAAAATTTTGAAAGGGAGTAAAAAAGATGAGAGTGATTATATTTTATGGACTTATTATTCTAATTGTTCTTGGACTTGTTTTATCATTGTTTGCTTATGTGAGAGTGCCGAATGATAAAATGGCGTTTATTTCAGGATTTAGAAAAAGAATGGTTAGCGGAAGACTTGCATTTTATGTGAGAGCTTTTGAGAGAGTCGATTATCTTGATTTGGCAGTATTTTCTGTCGATGTGGATACAAAGCAGTTTGTGCCTACCAATGATTTTATTAATATAAAAGCTGATGCAATTGTAAAATTGCAGGTGGGAACGGCACAGGAGATAATGCTTATTGCAAGTAAAAATTTTTTGAATAAAAATCATGAGTATATGAGTAATGCGATAAAAGATGTTCTGGAAGGTAATTTAAGAGAAATTATTGGACAGATGAATTTAAAGGATATGGTTCAAAATCGAAAAGTTTTTAATCAGAAAGTTGAAGAAAATGTAATTGACGATTTGAGAAAGATGGGACTTGAGTTAAAATCGTTTAATGTACAGTCGTTTACTGATGAAAAGGGAGTTATTGATAACTTAGGAATTGAAAATACGACTAAAATTTCAAAAGATGCAAGTATTGCAAAAGCCAATTCAGAAAAGGAAGTTGCGATTGCGAAAGCACAGGCTTATAAAGAAGCGCAGGATATTGAAATAAAAACTCGGGAAGAAATTGCGGAAAAGCAGAATGCACTGAAAATTAAACAAGCGGATTTGAAAATAGAAAGTGATACAAAACAAGCTCTTGCAGATATAACTTACGATATTCAAAAAGAAAAAAACCGTAAAGAGTATGAAGAAGTTATAGGAGATGCAAATTTCACTCAGCAAGATCAAGCAATTCGTGCAAATAAAGCAAAACTTGAAAGTGAAATTAAAATTGATCAGCAAATAAAAGCCGATGCAAAATTGTACAATATGACAAAAGACGCTGAAGCAAGATTAGTTGAAGAACAAAGACAAGCAGATGCTGAACTTTATAAACGGCAAAGACAAGCTGAAGGAATAAAATTACAGGCTTTGGCAGAGGCAGAGGCAAAGAAAATTCAGGCGGAAGCAGAAGCAAATGCAGTAAAAATTAAAATGTTAGCAGAGGCTGAAGGAATAGAAGCTAGAGGTAACGCTGAAGCTGGTGCAAAAGAAAAAATGTTGCTTGCAGAAGCTAGAGGTAAAAAAGAAACATTATTAGCAGAAGCAGAAGGACTTGATAAAAAAGCGGAAGCAATGAAAAAATATGGAGAAGCAGCAGTTGCAGAAATGTACTTTAAAGCACTTCCTGAAGTTGCAAAAAATGTGGCAGCGCCATTAAACAATATTGATAAAATAACAATGTACGGAGACGGAAATACAAGCAAATTGATTTCTGACATCACTCAAAGTATCGGAAAAATCAATGATGGAATTTCTGATGGAGCAGGCATTGATATAAAATCGCTGCTTGCAGGATTTTTGGGCGGAAAAGTGCTGGATAGTATTAAAAAAGATGATGTCGTTAGAAAAGGAAAAGAAGGTGAAGAAGAGAACAATAAGGGATAATCTTTTTATTAAAAATATTTAAAGATAAAAAAAATCACGATTATTGATTTGATTGTGATTTTTTTAGTATAATTTAAAATTTTGTATGAAATTTAGTTTAAAAAAATTTTTTGAAAATTGAAATAGCCTCTGTTTTTTGATATAATTTATTCACAAAGTAAAAATTTTAGGAATAATCAAGGAAGGTTGCTATGATAAAAAGAATAGATACAAAAAGTGGGAAAACAATTTCATATGTATATAATTTGAAAGATGAAGATTATAGAATTGTGTCTGAAAGATTGGAGATGGATGAAGAAAAGATAAAAAATGTAATTGATGAAGAAACTTTTACTCCGAGAATCTCAAAATCAGACTGGGAAATTTATAAGCTGTATTATCCGACTGTGAAGAAACCTGTGATAGATAAAGAGGTTACATCTTATGAGATTAATCCAATTGTAATTTGTATGAGAGAGGATAGGGTTGTCATTTTAGATGATGACTATTTTGAAGATTTTTATGATTTTGTTGAAGAATATGCTGAATTGAGAGATGATGTTCTTGAGGAAAATCGTTTTTTTCTAAATATGCTTCATAAAATTTCTCAAAGTCTTTATAAATATGTGCGAATTTTGATTGGGGAGCACGATAAAATTGAAACAGTTTTAAGGGAACAGCAAAGCAATGAAAAATTGATTTCATTATCGGAAGTGGAGCAAGGTTTTTATGTTTACAATATTGCTATGAGAAACTTGAATTATGTTGTTGAAAATTTGAAAGAGGATGAACAATTTGATCAATATGAAGAATATATGACAAGAATTTTGCAAGAGATAAACTTTACACTTGATTTGTCGTCTTCATACTGTGAAATCTGTAAAACAACACGAGAAACATATTCATCATACATTGGCAATAATATGAATATTACAATGAAAGTTTTAGCAGCGGCGACAATATTAATCACAGTTCCAAATATGATTTTTGGATTTTATGGAATGAATGTGAAGTTGCCGCTTCAAGACAAAGGATTTTTTGCACTTGGAATAATTTTTGTGATAATGGTGGTTTTGATGGTTGTGTTGTGGAAGTACTTGGAAGATAAGGTTTTGTAATATGAAAAAAATCTTGACTTTTTTATTTATGTACTGTATTATGTACATAGGTGAAAGGAGTGATTTTTGTGACAAATACAAATGCAACTAATTTGAGAAAAAATTTATTTTCTTATTTAGAATCAGCGATTGACTATAATGATGTTATTAATGTGAATACAAAAAAAGGAAATGCAATTATTATTAGTGAAGCTGAATATAACGGTTTACTAGAAACTTTATACTTATTATCAGATCCAAATATGAAAGAAAAGATTGAAACTGCAAAGAATGCTACTGATGAAGATTATGAGGTTTTTGAATGGTAGAAGAATATAAAATTTATATTTTAAAGAAAGCTAATAAAGATAAGGAGAAAATAAAACAATTTCCAGCATTAAAAAATAATGTAGATAAATTGATAAATCTTATAAAGAAAAATCCTTTTCAAACTCCACCATCTTATGAGGTTTTAACTAAAGATTTGAAAGGTTATTATTCAAGAAGAATTAATAAGCAACATAGGCTTGTTTATGAAGTTATTGAGGAAGAAAAAAGGATAAATATTATTAGTATGTGGACACATTATGAATTTTAGTGAATTAAGTAAAGATTAGTTTTTATTAAAGTGAAGGCTAATCTTTTTAAATTTTCGTATTTATTTGCTAAGTTATAACTTATAAAATTACAAAAAAATATATTTTTGTAAGTTATAACTGATAAAAATATTGATTTTTAATTTTTTATAAGTTATAATTGAAAAGAGGTGATAATATGTTAAAAAGAGATGAGTATATAAAAAAAATAGTACCTTTTATTGATAAAGATGTGATAAAGGTTTTGACAGGAATAAGGAGAAGTGGAAAATCGGTTATGTTAAAACTTTTAATGGAGGAATTGAAAAATAGAGGAATAAATGAAAATCAGTTTATTTATATTAATTTTGAAAATTTGAAATATAGAAATCTAAAAAATTATGAGAGATTATATGATTTTATTTTAAATAAAGTTGATGATAAATATAAGAGCTACTATATTTTTTTAGATGAGATTCAAGAAGTGGAAGAATGGGAAAGATGTGTGAACTCTTTGAGGGTGGATGAAGACTTTAATTTTGATATTTATATCACAGGTTCAAACGCTAAGCTGCTTTCAGGAGAACTTTCGACATATCTGGCTGGAAGATATGTTGAATTTGTTGTGTATCCGTTTTCATTTAAAGAGTTTTTTGAAATTATGAAAGAGAAAAATAAAGAAATAGATTTAAAAGAAGCATTTCAAGACTATGTAAAATTTGGAGGAATGCCATTTCTTCATAATTTGGATTACAATTTTGAAGCAAGTATGCAATATTTACAGGACTTATATGCTTCCATTATATTAAAGGATATTACCCAGAGAAATAATATTAGAGATACAGATTTGCTTGAAAGAATAATAAATTATGTTGTTATGAATATTGGAAATACATTTTCAGCAACATCAATTTCTAAATTTTTTAAAAGCGAGAATAGAAAAGTTGCAACAGAGACAATACTAAACTATATAAAAGCATGTGAAGAGGCATTTTTAGTTTACCGGGTTGCTAGAAATGATTTATTAGGAAAAAAGATATTGAATGTGAATGAAAAATATTACATAGCTGATCATGGAATAAGGGAAGCAATAATGGAAAATAATCAAAAAAATATAAATCAAGTACTGGAAAATATTGTGTACTTTGAAATGTTAAGAAGAGGATATAATGTAAAAATTGGAAAGGTAGATAATCTTGAAGTAGATTTTGTCTGTAAAAAAAATGATGAAACAATATATATTCAGGTGAGTTATCTACTGGCATCAGAAGATACAAAAGAAAGAGAATTCTCAGTTTTAGAAAATATTAAAGACAATTATCCAAAATATGTGCTGTCGATGGATGAATTTAATATGTCAAGAAATGGGATAAAGCATATAAATTTGATAGAATTTTTAATAAAATAAGCTAACCGCAAAAATTGAATAGTTGTAAAGAAAGGTATCGGTTAAAAATAATATTTTTCAGTATTTTTTGTTATATAAAATAGTGTTGCTAAAAGGGGAAAAAGTCGGTATACTTATAGTAGAATAAAAACAATAAATAACAAATTAAAGAAGGGAATGATAATAATGAACATAAGCAAATTTATTGATCATACAATTTTGAAGACAAATGCTACAAGAGAAGATATAAAAAAATTATGCGATGAAGCAAAAGAATATGGATTTTATTCAGTTTGCGTGAATGGGGCAAATGTTGAGTATGCTTTTAGTCAAGTTAAGGATAGTGATGTGAAGGTTGCAGCAGTAGTTGGGTTTCCTTTGGGGGCTATGGCGACGGATGTAAAGGTATTCGAGGCGAAAAAGGCGATTGAAGATGGAGCTTCAGAAATTGATATGGTTATTAATGTTGGAGCATTGAAAGATAAGGATTATGATTTGGTGGAAAACGAAATTAGAAGAATTAAGGAAGCGATTGAGAAAAATATCTTGAAAGTGATTATTGAAACTTGCTATTTGACTGATGAGGAAAAAGTGAAGGCGTGTGAATTGGCTGTTAATGCGAATGCTGATTTTGTGAAAACTTCGACAGGTTTTGGAACTGGAGGGGCTACATTTGAAGATGTGGAACTTATGAAAAAAACAGTTGGAGATAAGGCTAAAGTTAAGGCAAGTGGTGGAGTGAGAGACTTTGAGACTGCGAAAAAATATATTGAATTGGGTGCTGAAAGATTGGGAACAAGTTCTGGAATTGCGATTGTAACTGGGGCTGAAAACAAAAGTTCTGGATATTAAATTTTGAAAAAGTATTTTTTTCTTTGAATAAAAAAATTATGATAGCAAGGGGTCAATACCCCTTGTCAAAAAATTATAATTTTTACAAATAATAAATTTTCTAAAAAAAGGTGGGAAAGATGAAAATTAAAAATTATTTATTTTTTGTATTTTTGCTATTGATTTCTGTAATTAGTTTTGGGAAAAATACGAATGCTCAAGAAATTTTATTGACTGATAACGGTGTAATTTTGAATTTAAGAGGGATTTTTAAGATGGATTGGGATAAAAGTGATCCAGATGTTCCTTGTTTTGCGACAGGATATGGTGAAATGCTATTTTATCCTGAAAATAAGGATATTGTGAATGGGAAACCGTTAGTTTTGAGGTTTAGAAATTTTGACTATAATAATCCAGATATGAATGTGGATTATGAAAAAGAAGCGTCTAAGGAAGAGAAAATTATTACTGAAACATTGAAGAAAAATTTTCCAGAAGAATATCAAAAAATGCAAAAAATTCGTAAAGGGAAATTTGAAGTTCCAGCGACAGTTAAGATAAAAAAAGTTTTGCCGTATACAGAATGTGATTTTACGACTGTTTATGCTTATGCTACAGAATTAAAGAGAGTTGATGGTGCGAAATCGAAAATTACTGAAATAAAAACGAAAAAATCGAAGGATTTCGAAGAAGAATTTTCAGATCCGAATGAACCTTTTGATTTAAAAAAATATGAAGTGAGTTCAAAGGATGGATATGCGAATTTGCGTGAAAAACCGACAACAAACTCGAAAATTATTTCAAAAATGGATAACGGAACTGTTGTGAAATATATTACAAAATATGGCGACTGGTATTATGTTTTTGATGTTGAGTATCCTGATGAAAGTAATAAACTCTCAAAAGCAAAGGAATATCGAGGTTTTATCCATAAAAGCCAGTTGAAAAAATATGTTGATTAAAAATTTGAAAATATTTGAAAATATAAGAATTTCATATAAAAATTTTATATTAAATATCATTTGAAAAATAGGAAAATATTTTATTAATTTTTTGCTAAGGAAATTTGATCTCTCATTAAATAGAATTCCTATCTAATGGGAAATAGTATGGAAATATAGAAAAAGGAAGAGAAAAAATGACTTTTGAAGAAATAGAGAAATTTTATAAGAAAGACACGATTACAATAGCAAAGGAGTTACTTGGGAAAATTTTGATTTCAAAAAGTGAAAATGAGATATTTGCTGGATATATTGTTGAAACGGAGGCGTATTTGGGTGAATTTGACAGAGCGGCTCACGGTTATGGGAAAAAGCGGACTCCAAAAGTAGAAGCGTTATTTGAAAAGGCTGGGACTGTTTATATTCACTCGATACACTCTCATAAAATGCTAAATATTGTGACTTGTGAAAAAGGGAATCCGCAAAGTGTATTAATCCGAGCTATAGAGCCAATTTTGAATGTTGAAAGAATGGAAGAAAATCGTGGAAAATGTGGAATTTTAGTGAGTAATGGTCCAGGAAAATTTACAAAGGCATTTGGGATTGACGATAGATTTTATAAGACGGAAATTCAGATTATTGAGAAAAATATGTCTGAAATTGAAAATTTTTCTGAAAAATTAGAAAATGAAAATTTTGGAATTAAATATGACATTTCTAAAATAAATGAAAAATATTTGTATCTTGATTTTGAAAATGCTAAAATTCCTAAGAAAATAGGTACTTCTGCGAGAATTGGAGTTCCGAATAAAGGTGTTTGGACTGAGAAAAAGTTGCGATTTTTTGTGGAAGGAAATAGGTTTGTTTCTGGGATGAGGAAAGCGGATATGAAAGATGATGTTTGGGAGTGAAATATTTTTATTGTAATTTTTGTTTGAAAAGAAATTTATAAAATTGAATTTGAATCGAAAGGAGAATATGTGAAGAAAAATATCTTAAAAGTATTGTTATTTCTAGTTTTGGCAAATGTGGGATTTGGAGATGCTGCTCAAATTTTAGGAGATTATTATTCGATAGACAAAAGAAATGTTTATTATAGAAATGAAATTTTGGAAGGAGCAAATCCAAAAACTGCTGAGTTGATAGGATTTTCTCTTTTAAAAGATGATAAGAATGTTTATTACATGGGTGAAAAAATAAAAGATGTAAAAATTAAAAATTTTGAAAAATTAGGGCAGAATTATTGGAAAAATGAGAATAAAATTTATTATCAAGATAAAAAAATAGAAAATGTTGATATTATGAGTTTTAAAGTTTTGAATGAATATTCTGCGAAAGATAAAAATCATGTGTATATAGGAAATAGCAGTATAGGACTTTGGAAACTTGATAAAATTAAAAATCCTGAAACATTTGAATTTTTATCAGATACTATAAATACTGATTCATTTTATGGAAAAGACAAATATAATGTTTATTATGTAAATAGGATATTTTTAAGTTGTTTTGGTACATATACCTGGATAGGGTTTAAAGTAGAAGGGATTAATAAAGATAAAGTAGAAGTTCTGAATAAATGGTTTATAAAGGATGATAAAAATATTTATTTTAAGGGAAAAATTTTAGAAGGTGTAGATTATAATACATTTGAAGTGCTTCCAAACGAAAATGGAAAAGATAAAAATCGAAGTTATGAATATTTGACTAAAGATGAATTGAAATGGTTTTAAATAACAGAAATTAATTATTTATAAAAATAAAATAAAAAAGATAGGAAACAAAAATGGAATTTAGAATTATAACATACAATATTTTTGGGGCAAGACTTACCAATGGAAGGGAACTTGCTCGGAGCTTAAAAAAGTATAATCCAGATTTTATCGGACTTCAGGAAGTTGATAGAAATACAAAAAGAAGCAAATTTCGGGATATTGTACAGGAAATGGCACAGGAATTGGGTTATCATTATCATTATTTTCAGAAAACGATGGATTTTGATAAAGGTGAGTTTGGAATTGCATTTATTTCAAAGTATGATGTGAAAAATATTTACATTCATCAGTTACCTGGAAAAAGTAAAGAAAAAAGGCAAGTTTTGGCGGCTAGATTGAATACTTCAAAATTTAAAAAGAAAATTTTAGTTGTGAATACACATCTTGATAACAGTTTGGACAATAAAAATGAGGAGTTGGATGATTTGTTTACTGCAATTGAGGAATTTAAGGGCGATGTGAAGTTTTTGTGTGGAGATTTTAATCTTTTACCAACGACAGAATATTATGCGAAAATCAGGAAAGATTGGAATGACAGCTATTTTCAAGGTAGAGATTTGGAAAATAAGAAAAACTCAGAAAATAGGGAGCTTGAAACGCCTAGAATTGATTATGTGATGGCAAAAAAGAGGACAGATTACAAAGTAAAAAAGAGTTTTTATATTAATGATGATTCAAGGGATTGGACTAAATTGTCAGATCATTTGCCGTATATGGCGATTTTTGAAGTAGAATAAATTTATTGGAAATGATTTTGAAATTTTTTGAATTAGGGCATGTCTTAAAACTCTCAAAATGACGAATTTTTAACAAATTTTTCTAAAATCAAAAATAATAAATATTGATTTTATGGTACTTTGTACAAATTCTAAAATCAAAAAAATATTAAAAATAACATAGATTTTAAATTTTCAGACACAGCCTATTTTTAAATATTATACTTATTTGAAAATTATATGGATTTATAGTTAGTTCACTTGAAAATTGGAGTAAAAAGATCTTGAAATATTGAAATAAAGTAGCTTAATTCTGAAAAATAACCGCTGTCTTTTACAACAACGGTTATTTTAATAAAATTATTTTTAGTATTATGGATTTCCTAGTGTTCCTTTTCTTAATAAAAAACCATTTACTCTTATATCTCCATCTTCATAATATACTCTTTGTTCTGTAATTTTACCATTTTCATAATGATTCTCTTCTTTTACTTTCCCTGTTTCATTATAAATTAATTCTATTCCATCAATTTTTCTATTTTTCAAATCATATTCTTTTTTTATTTTTCCTGTTCCATTTAAAATTTTTTCCTCTTAAATTAAATTTTCTGTATATTTTTCCATTATTGTAATATTCTATCATTTCTCCATTTGGAATTCCATTTTTGTAAGTTATTTGTGTAGGGACAGTTTCTCCAACATGTAATTTTTTTATTTTTCCATTTAATCCATAATTATTATATGTTCCTAAAAAATATAATTTATCGTCATGAGTTAATTCAAATTTTATTATTTTGTTATTTTTAACTTCAAATGTTGCAACGTAATAATTTCCATATTCACAAATTGAAACTCCATCTTTAAATTTTATATTAGTTTTTCCTGTATACTCATCAAAATATTTTCCATCTTTATAATTAAATACTACAATCCCATCAAATAAATTAAATTTTTTAGTCGAATTTTCATTTTTTTCATTCTTACCAATAAAATATTACAATTAGAATCTTTGTCATTTAAATTAGAACTTAATAAAGAAAAGTGAAATAAAAATATCAGTACAACAACATTTATTTTCATTTTTTTCCCTCCAAAAATCTATTAATTAGAATTTTTGAATCACTGGAGTGTCCCCCAAAATTTAGACTATTTTTAAGCAATTTCTTTGTTTCCTTTCTTTATGGCTTTCTTCGTATTCATTTGGACTTATAAATCCTATTTTACTGTGTATTCTGCTGTTATTATACCATATTTCTATATACTCGTACATTCCGCTTCTTAAACTTTCTAGATTTTCAAAGTTTTCATTATGTACATATTCTTTTTTCAATGTTGCATGGAATGATTCTATACAGG
>ERZ772945.1938-NODE-1938-length-13642-cov-3.506955_pt1 | contig 13642 bp, 10 predicted proteins | sample MGYA00511681_ERZ772945 | MGnify/ENA primary metagenome ERZ772945 (study PRJEB29015, sample SAMEA2737943) | human oral metagenome | biome: human oral; feature: human-associated habitat; material: dental | place: China | collected 2143 ... | reverse complement strand
CATGGCCGGCCGGACCGGCAGTAATCATCCATAGTTCAAGCACGAATATATGTCTGCTCCGTTTCCGGAGTTACCGTAAAAAGGGGGAACGATGACTTTTCCCTGCCGCCATCGTTCGGAGAAAGTGAACCTTGCAAGTTATCCCTGCAAGTATATGTAAAGCCGTTTCCGGCATTACAACGAATATACAGAAACGCCTCTCGGGCTGTTTCTGAAAGGATGAACGATCGTATTTCCCTTTACCATCGTTCTTGAGAAAACCTACAAAAAAATCCATCCCTGCTTATGTAAGGATGGATACTTTGCGCGTTAAAATCAATACACGCTACCTCCCCATCACTCGCAGGTCAAACAGTAGTAAAAACAGGCAGTTCTCCTGACTCTGCTTCATCGCTTGTCCGGTCTTCCCAATTCCTCAGTGACTTTCATCAGACTTGCTCGGCATTACAGTGGCGGGACCGTGTCGGCATCGCACCGATCTTCCCTATTAAGCCTTCACAGGCACCTGTTTTTCCTATTCGGTTGTCCTAATGATATCACTCTATAAAGCTTCTGTCAATGATAAAATGATTGTTCCGAACGCATGATCAGCGCAAACCAATTCATATCGTTTCAGGTGAGGATTTCCAATGTTCCCGCCTCTTCTAAAAGTTTGATATCGATAGGAGAATAGGTATCTGGATATTTCCTGAGAAAATATTGTTCTTCTTCCGGTGCGGCATAGAAGTTTTCCAGGCGTCTGGCTTCTGTGCGGATCGGCGGCCGTATATTTTTCTCATTTTCATACTCATTGAAAACAAGACAGGATTCACTCACAGGCCTCGAGTTGCCCCTGTTCTGATAGTAGGCCATATAGTAGGTAATCTGCGGCGTATCTTCTCCTGATACGTAATAGATGCCTGTCCTGTAATGGGGTCCGGTGCATTTCCCCTGGATACCGTCGGTGTAGGGATTGACTATGGTAAAAAACACAGAGAGCAATGTCCCTATATCTATTTTTTTCGGGTTATAGGTTACTTTTACACATTCTACCGCCTGTACTTTTCCATTTTCCACGTCTTCTTTCCGCGGATTCGGTACAGAGCTGTTGGCAAATCCCGCGGTTGTTTCCACAACGCCTTTTATACGGGAAAATACTTCCTGTACTCCATAGTAGGGACCGCCCGCAAGATACAAGTCTTTCACGGCAATTCCTCCTTTTCTGCTGTCTTCGTTTCTGACAAATTCATATCATATTTCATGATAAAAATGAAGAATCCCCCCGAGGTCCTCCCCCGGGGTTTTTCTCCACACTTATTATTTCTTAATATTTTGTTTCTTCCAGGTGGCGCGCAGAAGCCCTATCCATATCAAAGATACGGATGAGTTCCGTAACTGCCTGGCTGGGTGACACGACGCCGGTCAATACCGCCGCACGGACTTCCGGCATACGGCTCTTGATGATCGGATCTTCAAAGAACAAATTATGAAGATGCTCCTCAATCATACTGCGTACCCAGGAAAGAGTCTGACGCTGGCGCCGGTTCTCAAAGACACCTGATTTTTTGGTGACTTTCTCAAACTCGCGCATAACTGCCCAAAGCTCAAGCAGTCCCGTTTTCTTCAAGGCCGAGCAGCGATAAGCATGGGTCTGCCAGCCTTCTGTGGCGGGACGGATAAATTCTACCATCCGTTCATATTCCCCCTGGGTGACTTTCGCCCGTTCCAGGTTGTCGCCATCAGCCTTGTTGACCACAATGGCGTCCGCCAATTCCATAATCCCCTTTTTGATGCCCTGCAGATCGTCCCCTGCGCCTGTCAATACGACAAGCATAAAGAAGTCGACCATATCGCGTACTGTCGTTTCCGACTGCCCGACCCCGACAGTTTCCACAAGGATGACATCATAGCCTGCCGCTTCACAAAGCAGCATGGTCTCACGGCTCTTGCGGGTTACACCCCCCAGTGTCCCCTTAGAAGGAGAAGGACGTATGAAACAGTTCGGCTCTCTGGAGAGATTCTGCATACGTGTCTTGTCTCCTAAGATGGATCCGCCGGTAATGGTGCTTGTCGGGTCGACTGCCAGCGCCGCCACTTTGTAGCCTTGCTGGCAAAGCATTGTACCAAAAGATTCGATGAAACTACTCTTGCCTGCCCCGGGCACACCGGTGATCCCGACACGGAGCGCATGGCCCGTGCGGGGCAGAAGAGCCTGGAGCACGCGCTGTGCCTTGTCAAAATCCTTGGGAGCATTACTTTCGATAAGGGTGATGGCTTTGGAGAGGATCATGCGATCCCCCTTCGCCACCCCTTCGACGTATTCTTCGATAGACATTTTCTTACGAAGCGGCACTTTTCTCAAATGCACGGCATCCGGATATTCTTTGGCACCGGTCACACTGTTTACGGCACTGTCAATCCCCCGCACGACGGAACATGCAAATTCCGGGTTCGGTTCTTCAGGCACCCAGCTGGGTCTCAAGTCATCATCGTTCTTGGACATAATACTTACCTTAACCTTCCTTGGCTTCCGCCTCAGCGCGGTCTACGAGCATGTGAAGCAGCTTAATGCAGCATTCCGGAATGTTTGTGCCCGGTCCGAAGATCGCCTGTGCGCCATGATCGTAGAGGTATTGATAATCCTGTGCAGGAATGACACCGCCGATGCAGACGAGGATATCTTCACGGCCGCGTTTCTTCAGTTCTTCTACGAGAGCCGGCAAGAGGGTCTTGTGACCTGCCGCAAGAGAGGAAAAGCCAACCATATGGACGTCGTTATCCACAGCATCCTGTGCCGCTTCTTCCGGCGTCTGGAACAGCGGTCCTACGTCGACGTCCCAGCCCATATCGGCAAAGGATGTCGCGAGAACCTTCTGGCCTCTGTCGTGTCCGTCCTGTCCCATCTTAGCCAGGAAAATACGGGGACGGCGCCCTTCCAGTGCCTCAAATTTATCAGCCAGTTTCTTTGCTTCTTCCAGTTTCGCGGAACCGTCAAATTCGCTGGAATATACACCGGAAATAGTATGGATGGTGGCATTGAAACGGCCGGATACTTTTTCAACCGCATCGGAAATTTCACCGAGGGATGCGCGGTCATGAGCCGCCTGTACCGCAAGTTCAAGCAGGTTCCCGTTTTCACGGCTTTCTGCCGCTTTGGTGATCGCTTCCAGATCGCGGGCAACAGCCTCAGGATCACGGATGCTTCTCAGTTTTTCCAGACGTTTAATCTGTGCATTACGAACAGCAGTATTGTCGATGGACAGTACGTTCAGCGGATCTTCCTTCGCCAGACGGTACTTGTTCAGACCGACAATGGTTTCCTTACCGCTGTCGATATCCGCCTGACGGCGGGCAGCGCATTCTTCGATACGCATCTTCGGCAGGCCGGTAGAAATAGCTTTTGCCATGCCGCCCAAAGCTTCGACTTCCTGAATATGCGCCCAGGCACGGCGAATGATTTCATTTGTCAGATATTCTACATAGTAGGAACCACCCCACGGATCAATAATCTTGCAGGCTTTCGTTTCATCCTGGATATAAAGCTGTGTATTACGTGCCAGACGTGCGGAGAAGTCGGTCGGCAGCGCGATAGCTTCGTCAAGCGCGTTGGTATGGAGGGACTGGGTATGGCCCAGAGCCGCAGACATAGCTTCCATACAGGTACGGGCAATATTATTGAAAGGATCCTGTTCCGTCAGCGACCAGCCGGAAGTCTGGGAATGGGTACGTAGTGCCATGGATTTCGGATTCTTCGCACCGAACTGTTTCAGAATCTTTGCCCAGAGAACGCGGGCCGCTCTCATCTTTGCGACTTCCATGAAATAGTTCTTGCCCTGGTCCCAGAAGAAGGACAGACGTTTAGCGAAGGCATCGACCGCAAGTCCCGCTTTTTCGCCGCAGCGGATGTATTCCATGCCGTCTGCCAGCGTATAACCGATTTCAAGGTCACAGGTAGCGCCGCATTCCTGGATATGGTAACCGGAAATGGAGATACTGTTGAACTTCGGCATATAGTTGGTGGTATATTCGAAAATATCACCGATGATACGCATGGACATGGCAGGCGGATAAATGTAAGTATTACGAACCATGAACTCTTTCAGGATATCATTCTGGATCGTGCCTGCCAGAATCTTCTTGTCTACGCCCTGTTCGATACCGGCACTGATGAAGAATGCCAGAATCGGAAGAACGGCACCGTTCATTGTCATGGATACGGACATCTGGTCCAGCGGAATGCCTGCGAAGAGGATATTCATATCAAGCATGGAGCAGACGGATACGCCTGCTTTGCCGACGTCACCGATAACACGGGGGTTATCCGCATCATAGCCGCGGTGGGTCGGAAGGTCAAATGCGATAGACAGCCCTTTCTGGCCTGCCGCCAGGTTTCTGCGGTAGAACGCATTAGATTCTTCAGCAGTGGAGAACCCTGCGTACTGGCGGACCGTCCACGGGCGGAATACATACATCGTGGAGTAAGGTCCGCGGAGGAACGGAGGGATACCGCTCATGAAGTCCAAGTGGTTGCACTGGTCATACACATCTTTGCCGTAGAGCGGACCTACAGGAATACGTTCCATCGTATTTTCATAGAGAGCATCATAATTTTTGCCCGTCGTTTTTTCCAGTTCCGCTTTCCATTCGTCATAAGAACAATGGGGATGTTCTTCAAGGTTTAATTTTGTAAAATCGGGGTTCATTGCCATCTTATTTTACCTCCTCTTCCGTAATCTTCATGCCTTTTTTCTGCTGGAGCATACGGAGGATATCGTAGCAGTTTGCTTTCACGCTGATAAATTCATCTATGCCGGCTTCACGATATACCGCTTCCATATCTTTCGGAGCAGCGCCCGCAAGGAAAAGCGTACCTTTCCCCAAAACTTCCTTTAAACGCGGCGCCAGCGCCGGCACATCTTCCGGATAAGTAGCGTCAGTAGAGCAGATAACGGCACAGTCATAAGGAGTTCCTTTATCATCGCAGCCTGCCTTCAGCGCTTCCACACACTTATCCCAGCGTGAACCCGGTTTATCTTCATCATCCTGGAAGCCGTTATTCAGATGAACGCTGAATTCGCCTACCTGCAGGAAACTGGTGGAGAAATCAGCTCTCGCCTTATGCTGCGGAATCGGTCCCATATTGGCCAGGAATATTTCCACATTCTTGCCGGTTTCCTTTTTAAACGCCTGTGTGTCAAAGCGGAGTTTTTCAAAACGTTCGGTCCAGCGGTGCGCATAAATCTTTCTCACTTCGATGGAATCCACTTCGGCAGCTCTTGCCGTGCGTACTTCAGAAATCGTAGCGCCTGCGGAGAATGCGGCAATCGCCTTTTCAACGATGTCCGTATCGGCCGCTTTCAGTTCTTCCAATTTGGCTTTCAGGAAATCTTTGTCCATATCGGCACGATATTTCTCAACGCCTTCAGACAGTTCTTTTTTCAGCGCCGGTATATCTTCCGGACGCGGATCAAGAAGTTCTTCTGTCATATTCGGATACATATTTGTCCCGACAGCGCTGTCCTTGCGGAGATCAAGCGCTTTGAAACGCTGTTTCAGGATTTCAAGAATCTGCTGCTGCGGATATTCTTCTTTAAGAGCTTTCAGGATACCGCCAAGAGATTCGATTTTCTGGAATTCTCCCCAGATTTTTTCAGCCATTTCCTTGGTCAGTGCTTCAATCCCCCAGGAACCGCCGGCCGGATCGATCGGACGAAGCATGCCGAATTCTTCCTGCAGCATGATGTGTACGTTTCTTGCGATACGGCGGGAGAATTCATCACCCTTGCGTACCGTTGCGTCATAAGGATCATTTTCATAAGAATCAACACCGCCGACAACTGCAGAGAAAATCTGGGTCGTTTCACGAAGCATATTTACACCGATATCGAAAATCGTCTTGGTAAACATCGCCGGACGGGCATGGATTTTGCAGGAACGGTCTTTTTCTTCGGCGCCGAAGGCTTTCATGATATTAGACCATACCTGGCGGGCAGCACGGAGCTTGGCAATTTCAATGTAGAAAGTGGCGCCTGTATTAAATGCGAACTGCAGGGACTGGGCAATATCATGGATATCGATGCCGCGCTTCTGCATTTCACGGATATATTCGACAGCGATAGCAAAAGTATAAGCCACTTCCTGTACGGCATTCGCACCGCCATTGGAAAAAATATCGCTTCTGACGAAAATGGTGCGGAGCTGCGGCGCATTCTTTCTCGTCCAGCGGATAGATTCCGCCATTTCATCATACAATTCTTCCAGCGGCTGGTTCAGCTTTCCTCTCTTGATCAGCTGGGCAATCGGGTTCGCTCCGATAACACCTTTCACTTTGCTGACATCTTTTCCCTTAGCCTTCAATGTCGCGGCTACCAATGCCAGCATACGGAGAGAGGAAGTACCGGCATACATCATAAACGGGATCTTTTCCATATCAAGACCGTCAAGCAGGGTATGCATATCTTCCAGCGCGGTAATGCTTACGCCTATATCGCCCGGCTTTTCGGCATCCATGACATCAATGCCGTCGGCAGTGGCGGTATCAATACGTACATTATAAACAGTGGAACCTCTGTCGATTTCATGCTTCAGAAGTTCATTATTTTCTTTCGGCAGCGTTTCATCGCATGCCTGGGCAATACCCCAGGGAGCGCATTTATAGCCGTTCACCGTTGCGCCGCGGAGAAAATCTCCCATGCCCGGATAATCATCTGTCGGAAGAATCTTATCAGTTGCTGACGGTCCGGTTCTCCATGTATAAATCGGATCAAAGGTAATCCCTTCATAAGTCTTGGTAAACATGATCTTATCGAAAGGCTTTCCTTTCAACAGAGCATTACAAGCCTCCACCCACTCCTCATAGGTCGGCTTTTCAAATTCGTCAAATTTTACTTCTGGGAAATCGGCTTTTTCATTTGATTTTCTCAAGATCGCTTCCAACTCTTTGTCAGTAAGCTGCTTGACCGATTCCTGGGTATTCTGTTCTGCCATGAAAACATCCTCCTTATAATAATTTTAGACAATTCCGCGGAAAATACAGCTTGTACGGAAAGACGGTAAAGTCTCTGATAGAACTTCCTTTCAAATGCCTAATATAACGTCTTTCAAGCCGGACTTTCAAAATCCCCGATATGTGCACCTCCTTACAATCTACTCACAAAAAAACGACTATCACGCGAAACTGATAGCCGGACAAGGAAATAATTTCCCAATCCCCTCCCCATCTCTCGCAGGTATAACGGTGATTCTTAGACAGATAGTTCTCCTGGCTCAAGTTCCTCGTTTATATCGCCTTCCCAGTTACCCAGTGACATACTTGATATAAACTCCCTTTACAGTGGCGGGACCGCTCCGGATTCTACCGGATTCTCTTTTACGCTTTCGCACCTGTCAGATATGTGAAATTGTCTAAATAACTACATTTTTAGTATAATTCATTACATTCTAAGTGTCAATCAACCACATTCATATTTAATATAATTAATTTTTATATTTATCCACATCTTTACCCCTGATTTATTGATTTTTCATTCATTACTACTATATAATGATGTTAATGTTGCAAACTATTAAAAATATCTTACCTATCTTATAGGAGGAAACAGGAGGTCGGAAATATGACAAACGCTGAAAAAGAAAGACGAACTGAAGAAGCATTGAAACTGAGCAGCCTCTTCGAAGAACTAGATGGCCGCCGTCCGAGGCTTTTCATGCCGGAGCTTGAAGATGATGACGATAAAGAGGCAAGAAAACTTGCCGCCACGACATTTGCCGACCACGGCTGGGACGTAGATGTAAGCCCCCTCCTCTCCCCGGAAAGCTCCGCGCAGAATGCTGCCGACAATGACGTCCATTTCATCTTCTACACATCCAAAAGCCCTACGATGAAGCAAAAATTAATCTCGCTCTCTCAGACACTTGCCATGATCGGCCGGGACGACATCCTCATAGCCGCCCATCAGGTCAGCAAAGATGATAAGGAACTCCTCTTCCGTTACGGCATCCTGGCCGCTTTCGACAAGAATACGGATGTAAGCGATGTAAGCCTTACCATGCTCCGCGTCCTCATCTCCATGGCAAAAGAAGAACAGAATCCCACCGAGGAAATGCCTTATTGATCCTCAGTCCCTTATAAACAGGAGAAACATCCTCCTGTTTTTTTATTGCGGACAAACAGCATATAGACTCCCAAAAGAAAATGCCGGGCATTGCAAAAAATATTTCAGAAATACTTTCATCTACTCATCAGCATACTTTAAGCACTGCTATCCTGTATCTGTACAGACATACAAAAACGATTTGATCTCACAGCTCCGCGTTTTGGTCCGGCATCCGGAACCGCCTCGATACCACCTCTCCATGCAGCTTCTGTATAAGCAGATGCAAATCAATATTCAGCAGTTTAGCAGATGACTTATTGCATAATTCTATTACGACCGGATCCCTTAAAACACAATCAAAAAATTCTTCCGGCATCTCATAATGCAAAACAACCTATTCCGTATGCCCGACTGTTTCGGATTTTCTATACTCATCAAGTAAGCAGAAATACTGCTCATCATTATAGTCAGATTCCTCCCCACCTCCTTACAAAGATGAATAGTACCTGCACTTTAATATGATATCTGCAATCCAGGAATCTCTAAAAATCTCTTTTTGCCTTTAATGAAGTCTATTATCCCGTTCACAAAATTGAACAGCAAAAAAGCAGTGCCAAAGCACTGCTTTTTGTAATTAGAATCAGCCAACTGTAAAGAGTGTGTCGCCGCCCTGTACGCTCTGGCCTTCGCTGACCGGCATACCAGTAATCTTGCCATCGCAGGGAGCCATGATCGGGTTGCCCATCTTCATAGCTTCGAGAACGAGAACTTCGTCGCCTGCCGCTACTGCGTCACCAACGTGTTTATTGATACGCAGGACTTTGCCCGGCATCGGAGCTTCTACGACTTCACCTGCGCCGGCGGGTGCTGCTGCCGGTGCGGGAGCTGCTGCTGGAGCGGGTGCCGGAGCCGGAGCTGCCGCCGGTGCGGGAGCTGCTGCCGGTGCGGGAGCTGCCGCCGGTGCTGCTGCTGCACCGCTGTCTTTAACTACTACATCGTAATCCTGGCCGTTAACTGTTACGGTAAATTTTCTCATTGTTCTTCCTCCTAATTTTGTACTTTCAACTTTCAATTAGAACTGCTGGTTTCCGGAAACACCTGCAATGCGGGCGCCTGTGGTCCAGCCAAGTCTTGCTGCCGGGCGGATAGAAACGATTTCACCGCCGCCCATAGCAACGATTGCTGCTGCAATGGCTGCTACAACAGCACCATTATCAGCGGCTCTCGAAGCTGCCGCCGGCGCCGCTTTTTTAGCCGCTGCCGCCGGTGCTGCGGACTGATTGAGAGATGAACGTACTTGGCAGATCATGATCAGGGCAATGACTGCCAGAACGGCAGCTGCTACCGCGATATACATAACTGTATCGTTATTCATCCAAACCCATCCTTTCAAATATTATCAATGTGTAAATACATATTACAGCGGAATGTTTCCGTGTTTCTTAGCCGGATGTACTTCATGTTTGGAAGCAAGCATCTTCAGAGCATTGATAACTACCGGACGAGAGTTTCTCGGATCAATAACTGCGTCTACATAGCCGCGTTCTGCAGCTTTGTAAGGAGTTGCAAATTCATCAACATATTCCTGTGTACGCTGTTCTTTCTGCGGATCCTTCTTGAAAATGATATTTGCTGCGCCGGCAGGTCCCATAACGGCGATTTCTGCGGTCGGCCATGCAAATACTTGGTCAGCACCCTGTTCACGGGAGCACATGGCGATGTAAGAACCGCCGTATGCTTTACGGAGAATCAGGGTAATCTTCGGTACAGTTGCTTCGCAGTATGCGAACAGCATCTTAGCACCGTGACGGATTACACCCGCATATTCCTGCTGCTTGCCGGGCAGGAAGCCGGGAACGTCGACAATGTTCAGAACCGGAATATTGAAGCAGTCGCAGAAACGAATAAAGCGGGCAGCTTTATCAGAAGCATTATAGTCAAGGCAGCCTGCCATGAAGTTCGGCTGGTTGGCAATAATGCCGACAGTCTGTCCATCCATACGGCAGAAGCAGGTAATGATGTTCTTAGCCCATTCCTTAGCTACGTCGTAGTACTCGCCGTTATCAACGATGGATTTGATGACATCGTACATATCGTACGGTGCATTGGAGTTTTCCGGCATAATGGTATCCAGACTTGCATCTGTACGGGTTGGATCATCTCCGGTTTCAACAATCGGCGCGTCTTCCATGTTGTTGCTCGGCAGGAAGGAAAGCAGGTAACGAATCTGTTTAATGCAGTCTTCGTCATTTTCAGCTGCAAACTGGGCCACACCGGATGTACGGTTATGGGTCATAGCGCCGCCGAGAGCTTCAGCGGTAATCTTTTCGCCGGTTACGGATTCAACTACTGCCGGTCCTGTCAGGAACATCTGAGAGGTGCCTTTTACCATGTAGATGAAGTCGGTCAATGCCGGAGAATATACGGCGCCGCCTGCAGACGGTCCCATAATTGCGGAAATCTGAGGAATAACGCCGGATGCAATGGTATTGCACCAGAAAATCTTGCCATAGCCGGAAAGAGCATCTACTGCTTCCTGGATACGGGCTCCGCCGGAATCATTCAGGCCTACGCAAGGAGCACCGACTTTAAGAGCCAGTTCGTTTACGTGAACAATTTTCGCAGCGTGCATTTCACCAAGGGAGCCGCCTTCTACCGTGAAGTCCTGGGCAAATGCGAATACGAGTCTTCCGTCTACAGTACCATAACCGGTAACGACACCTTCGCCGGGGAGATCTTTCTTCTCCTGGCCGAAGTTGTAGCAGCGGGACTTAACAAGCGCATTGACTTCTACAAAAGAGCCTTCATCAAACAGAAGAGCAAGTCTTTCGCGGGCTGTCAGTTTGCCTTTTGCATGCTGTTTTTCAACTTTCTTTTCCCCACCCATAGCCTCTACGTGTGCGAGGTTATTGTGAAGAAGTTCAATTCTTTCTGCAACAGTTGCCATTCTTACACCTCCAAAAATATTGGTCCCTTACCGGGACGTCCCTATTATAGCATAGGGATCGATCCTTATGCTATTAGAAAGACGGGCCGCCGGGGCGTTCGGTCAGTTCCAGCAGAAGGCCGGTAGCTTTCGGGTGCATAAATGCGATGTGGCAGCCGCCAGCACCAACTCTCCAATGCTTGTCAAGCTTTGCGTCTTCCGGAAGTGCAGCAAGCGCTTCGACAATGTTGTCTACGCGGAGAGCTACATGCTGGAAACCGTTCTTGCCGCCGTTCTTAGCGATATAGCGGGCAATCGGGCCGTCCGGAGTTGTGGATCCCAGGAATTCCAGTTCGCATGCTTCGCTCTGTGCGGACGGTTTGAAGAAGCTTGTCGTTACATGCTGTTCTTCTACCGTTTCATCCGGAAGGGACGGTTCAAGGTTCAGCAGATCTTTCATCTGCTTCTTGATCAGCGCCAGATCATTAACAGCTACGCCGACATGGTCTACACATAATACTTTGAATGCCATAATAATTCCTCCTTTGAATTATTTAAATATATTTCCCACGATAGAATCAACGACTGTGAAAGGATCATTTTCTCTTTCATAGACTTGTTCTACGTAGTCAGCAAATTTACCCGTCTGTACGATATCTTCCATAACATGACGGGAAATGCGGTCGTGAATCATCTCTACCATCTCAGTGCGGGCGCGTTCACGTCTGCGTTCTTCCAGCAAGCCGGATTCTTCAAGATATTTACGATGGGAATTAAGAGATTTGACAACGTCCGCGACGCCTTCGTCCTTGTTTGCAATCGTCCTTTCAATAGGAGGACGCCAGTTTTGGGCTTCACCCAAATCAAGCATCATTTCGATTTCAACATTCAGACGGTCCGCGCCGTCACGATCACATTTATTAATGCAGAATACATCCCCGATTTCAAGGATGCCTGCCTTAATAGCCTGAATATCGTCACCCAGTCCGGGTACGAGCACAACGAGTGTTGTATCCGCATTCTTGACGATATCTACTTCTGACTGCCCTACGCCTACTGTTTCGATGAAAATGACATCGAGACCGAAAGCATCCATCAGTTTTACCGCATCGGTAGTCTTTCTGGACAAACCGCCAAGACTGCCGCGGGTACCCATACTGCGGATATATACACCTTCGTCCAGTGTGAGGTCATTCATTCTGATACGGTCGCCAAGGATAGCACCGCCGGAGAATGGAGAAGTCGGATCGATAGCTACAATACCGACTTTCTTACCCTGTTTTCTGTACTGTTTAATCAGCGCGTCTGAAAGTGTGCTCTTACCCGCACCAGGTGCACCAGTGATACCGATGACCTGTGCACGACCGGTATGGTGGTAGATTTCTTTCATGATATCTTCCCAGCCATCACGTTCGTCTTCAACGATGGTTATTGCTCTCGCTAAGGCACGTCTGGAACCGTCCCAAAAATTTTTCATTGAGAATTCCATGGATACACCGCCTTTTTAAGAGTAAATAATAGCGGCATGGGGCCACAGCAAATGCAGCCCCGTGCAACTATCGAGCTTCTATTGGATAGAAGAGAATGTCAATTATACGTTAGCTTTGATAAAGTCGATAATTTCCTTGGTCGGTGTGCCAGGTGTAAAGATAGCTTTTACGCCGGCCTTTTTCAAACCAGGGATGTCACCGGCAGGGATTACGCCGCCGCCGATAACGAGAACATCTTCCATTCCTTTAGCTTTCAGTGCTTCTACCACTTCCGGGAACAGGGTGTTGTGAGCGCCGGACAAAAGGCTCAGTGCTACAACATTAACGTCTTCCGCATCTGCCGCTTCAACGATCTGAGCGACAGTCTGGCGAAGACCTGTGTAAATAACTTCCATACCTGCATCGCGAAGTGCGCGGGCAACTACTTTTGCACCGCGATCATGTCCATCAAGACCCGGTTTAGCAACGAGTACTCTGATACGTTTTTCTGCCATAGTTATATACCTCCAGAATTTTAGTTAGGATTAAAGTGTGTTATGTGCTTTGTATTCGCCGAATACTTTGCGGAGAACGCCGCAAATTTCGCCGAGAGAGCAGTAAGCACGTACGCAGTCAAGGATAACAGGCATCAGGTTGACGGATTCGTCAGCAGCTGCAACTTCCAGCTTGGCCAGTTCTTCCTTAACCTTTGCGTTATCACGTTCTGCCTTAACTTTAGCCAGTTTGTTCTTCTGGAATTCGCCGGCGGATGCGTCAACCTTCAGGAGGCCTTCAACCGGAGCTTCTTCCATAGTGAACTTGTTGACGCCGACAATTGTTCTTTCGCCGGATTCAACAGCCATCTGCCAAGCATAAGCAGAATCCTGGATTTCTTTCTGGATATAACCTTTATCGATAGCTTCAACAGCGCCGCCCATTTCATCAATCTTGCGGATGTATTCTTTAGCTTCCGCTTCGATGGCGTTGGTCATAGCTTCTACATAATAGGAGCCGCCCAGCGGATCGACTACGTCAGCCAGACCGGATTCATAAGCAACGATCTGCTGTGTACGCAGAGCGATGGTTACGGATTCAGTGGTCGGCAGAGCAAGAGCTTCATCGCGGTCATCGGTATGGCCGGGCGCTTCCCCGGCGCTCGGGACATCGACGAG
>ERZ772945.1936-NODE-1936-length-13662-cov-7.047035_pt1 | contig 13662 bp, 13 predicted proteins | sample MGYA00511681_ERZ772945 | MGnify/ENA primary metagenome ERZ772945 (study PRJEB29015, sample SAMEA2737943) | human oral metagenome | biome: human oral; feature: human-associated habitat; material: dental | place: China | collected 2143 ... | reverse complement strand
CGGTGTCCTTGTGTGTTACCGCTACCCATTGGTGATTGTCAAGCCCCATTCGCTTCGCAAACAGATGAGCTATCCTCATCAATTCAGAAACAAGCAGTTTCTTCTCGTCCTGCGGTGCGATACCTATTTCGATGCGGAGGAACTTGTTCCTGCACCGTGTGTTGTAGTCGCTGACCACCTTCATTTCCTCATGGATAGCCTTCGGCTCCCTGCTGCAAAGATTGTGGAAGGTAAGCCGACAACCGAGCTTGCCCTCCCTGAAAATATAGTCCAATGCCGTGCCTCCGTGTGCTATCGCCTTACACTTTCCTATCATTTCTCGTCAAATTTAAGACCTTATAAATATCGTCATCAATCCGAAAATGAGGGTTATAAAAACGCTTAAATGCTTCCTTGGCACATATGGAAAGGTTCTTGGTTATCGACACCCATGCCTTGTCCTTGACCTTGATAAGGTTGGAAATCTGTCCGCAGAACATTCCCGTCCGCTGGAGTATGGTAATGGCTTCCCGCTCATTATCCGTCATCTTGGGAACAACAACTACTTCATCGTTCAAAAGTATCTCACGGCAGTACTCCGAGAATTTCCGTCCCGTGCTTTCCGCCCTTGCCTTGATGCGCTGCTTCTCCTCTAAGGTACACCTCACCTTGATGAACTCCGTCTTGTTCATCCTCTGCTCTTCCTTGTCCTGTTGCTGCCATCGGGCAGCTTTTCCTTTATATCTGTTCATATAAGTTTCCTTGAAAGTTAATCATTGAATATGCTTCATTGCTGCTTAATTCCAGAATGCTGACCGATGAGAACGGAGTGATTACGGTCTAATCTCCCCGATAGTCTGACAAGGGGAGCAAGAGCAGTTTGTGGGTACAAACTGACGTCTTGCAATATCAGTAAAAAAGCCGATAACGCTTAGGGCGTTTCCCCTGCTGAAAGTGAATGCACGGCGTTCTGTGTCTGACAGTGTTCACGGCATTCCCATCGTTCAGTATGCTTGACAAATATCCATTGTCATACTCTTAGAAAGGGTAGGGGGAAGTAAAAGGGATGTTCCTTCTCCTGTCCCCCCTCGTCTTCTTTTTGTTCTGTTTACAACCTTCTCCATTTCTCTATGTCTTCATCATATTCCTCCAGATGAAAGCGAACGATATTCTCCACGAAACTTGAAAGGTTGCTGCCCCTGTCGCCCAGCCTGCGCACGATGAAGTCCGCCCTCTCCTGTGTTTCCCTGCTCAGATAGACCGCCTTTCGGTCACTCAACTTGGTCGGCACAAGGTAGGCTTGCTTGTAGGCTTCGAGCGTTTCCTTTCTCATCTTGGCACTGATGCGCCTTTGAACGGTTGCGTTCTCCGATTTCTGTGCAGGTTCAGAGTGCGCGGTATTCTCTATGTCCTGCTTGTTTGGGTCTTGAAAAGTTCTGGATCTCCTTGCCCGAAGTTCGGCAATGAGATATTCAGACGAACCTTCAATTTGGTTGAGTCCTAAATATTGCTTGGTGGAATGGATTGTATTCTCCATTCCCTCGTTACTGACTTTTTTCTTTTCCATTTCTTTATCTCATTTTATGTTTAACTTGTTTTGATTTTCTGTTTTGATTTTGCTCCGTAACCGACATCCGTGTCCGTTCCTGCACTTTCTGCTGCTCCTGTTTACGCATACGACTGACATGAAACTCATTGAGGTCTTTGAAGCCTTTGTAATGTACGGACATATCCTCCACCTTGAAACCTGCCCTTACAAATTCTTGCACGGTTCTCTGTCCTGCTTCATCATTGTCAAGAAAGGCACAGATATGGGTCAGATATCGGTCGTTCAGATAACAGACTGTTCTCGCCAAATTACTCACGGAGTTCATCACAAGGCAGTGGTTGGCTACTTTTTCTTTCATTGAAAGGAAAGATAAAAAGTCCATAAACCCTTCGAATACACAGATTGGTTGCATTTTGTCCGTTATCTTATCCGTGAATATCGGTGTAATGTCCTTCGGGGCAATCGTTCCCTTGAACGTATTATCGTCCCGAAGCTCATAGCCTCCCGATTGATTGGCGAAGCCGATGGCCTGATAGCGCCTGCCCCTTACCTCATAGCAGATACATTTGAGGAAAGGTATTGCCCTGCTAAGGTCGATACAGCGCTTATCGGTAAGATAGGCCTCTAAGTGAGGAGGCAAGGTGTCTGATACCTCTATCAGTCTCCTTGCCCCACTTGGCTTCCATGGCATGACTGGACCGGTACCTATGCCTGACTTCTCTTTTGAAAGACCGTACGCTGCATCAAGGGAAGCGGTCTATCCCAAGCGACAGATGGCTTCCTGCAGCGTGCAGCCCTCCATACGCATACAGAGGTCGATGATGCTGCCGCCCTTACCCTCGCCATAGTCTATCCATAGGTTCTTCCGTGTGTCAACCTTGAAGCTCGAATGTGTTTCCGCCCTCAACGGTGAGCGGTACATGGCATAGGCAGGTGTCCTGCGCACGGGCTTGATACCTTTCCTTTCAAGATACTCTCCACTATGGGGTATCGCTTGATTGCTGATAAATCTTCTTCTTTCATTGTTCTGACATTTTAATTGATTGAAATATTATGGTTTACTTAAATGCTATCAGGGAGCCAAATCGTATCAGCCAATGCTTCTGCGATATTCCTCTTTCCAAAGTTTTTCCCTTCCAAACTTTTTCATCTTTCTTCTTACTACATACTATTTTGTTGTAAGTTATTGATAATCAATACTACATTGTAGTACATGACAATACTACACACCCTATTACATCAGGCCACTACAACTGTCAAGCAAAGGACAGGGCAGTATTTTCCTGATCTTATACACATAGATGGGACTGCCACCGTCACGCCTCTTGCTCACTTTCTCAAAGCCAACCCTTTTAAGGGCTTCGCCCATACGTTTGGAAGTCAGGGACTGACGGGTATAGATACCCAGATAGGTAAGGATTTCCGTAGTGGTCATATAGGAGCAACGGGGGATTATCATCAGTCGGCTTCTCGAAGCACCTCAACAGCAGTTTCATCTCTGCGGTCTGCACTTGGAAGTCCTCGCTCTCCTTGTAAAGCTCGGCTATCTCATCATCGTCAAACCAATAGCGAAAGCCTGCGTTTAACAAGGCTTTTGCTTCTGTATAGACTGCATCCATAGATATTGCCTTTGCACGCTCAATGTCAATGGAAAGCACCTCAAAGGGAAGAAAACGTCTGCTGCCTGTCGGGTCTGTCAAGAAGTCGTTGCCGTTCACCGAAGCCACGAAACTCGCCAAATGGGGATGTTCCTCCACATACTTGTCATAAGGCATACGGTATTTGACCATCGGACAGGTGATGAGATTCTTCAGTTCGTTCTCATCCCGCTTGTTGAGGGCTTTGAGCTGGTCGTCAATATTTACAATAAGGTTTTGTCCGATATAGGTGAGCGTGTCCTTCTCCTGAGGATATATCTTTCCCGTGTAGCTGTAACCGTGCAGGGCTGGAGGACAGAGCAAGTCAAGAAAGGTGGTTTTGAACTTGCCCTGTTCGCCCGTCAGCACAAGGCAAGTGTGGTTACGACATTCACGGTCGTCCATTGCGTTGGCGACCACTGCCACGAGCCATTTGGTGAGATATGGTAGCCACTTGTCGGAGTTACGTACCACAACGCAACTTGCCAAGTCGGGAATGGCTTTCAGTGAAAGGGAGGAAGCATTGCAGCAACTATTGTGTTCGTTAGTGTTACCACAAGTACTGCCTATATCCATCAATGGCAATGCCTTAAAATACTCTTGTATGGGGTTGATGCGTGGAGAGAAACTGCTTTCAATAATAGAATAGAGATTATCGGAAGATGTGATAATCCCGATATCGTTGTCAAGTTCCCTGCGGAGCGTATTGATTTCATAGCGACCCACTTTTGAGAAGTGAGTATCGTTCTTACCACGATATTCTGTTCGTCCCAATACCGTGTTGTATCTGAACTCATAGCGAGTGAAGAGGTTGGCTTCTATCTCCGAGTTCTTGGAGGAATCCTTTCTCTGTCTGGACGTGTTGTAGTAGCCCTCCGATTTTCCTTTATCTGCGTTCTTTTTCATTATATGCTTGTTTTTGTTTTCAAGAACGAAGTTATCAAGAGAATGGGTAAGTTCCAAGCATTCGGAGAGTGCTTGCATAATGTTGCGCTCATTGGCTGTGAATTTAGCACGGATTTCTGACAGAACACAGCAGAAAAACAAGGATTTAAGCCAAGAGTAAGAGGATAGGTATAGAAAATGAGTAAGAAAAGTACGTGTTTATCTGCTCCAATCTGCGAAGTATTGCATTGACAAAACGGATGTAGAAAATGAAAAACCAGACACGGAAAAAAGATAAGAAAGAGAATCGCTTTTCCTTCGGTTTCCCTATTCTTCCTCGCTGTCCCCCACTGCTTTGCAGATAGGAAAGAACCGCATACTTTTGCACGCAGAAATATGCGACGGAAAGCAAATCGCAAAAGGAAAATATAAATAAATCAATATAACACTATGGGATATTTTATCATTACCGATAAGCAATGGGCAATGCTGAGGGACGAGATACTCGCCCTTGCCCAGACCTGCCACAAGGCATTTGGAGAACAGAGTAGGCACACCGACTGGCTGCACAACGGGGACGTGTGCCACCTGCTCAACATCAGCAAGCGCACCTTGCAGCACTACCGTGATACAGGCGTGCTGCCGTTTACACAAATAGGACATAAGTGCTATTACAGGCGTGAGGACGTGGAGTAGTTGTTACAGATAAAATCGGATAAATCAAAGAACAACAAATAAAATAAGAGGACAATGGAATCAGTAAGAGATTTAAACATGGATGTGGACGAGATGCAGGTGGTGCTGTCCGCTCTCAGCAGTGTGAGCAAACGGATAAAGGAAGTGGCACAGACACACAAGCCGCTCTTCGGCGGTGAACATTTCCTTACAGGCAAGGATGTATGCGAGCGGCTGTATATCAGCCCCCGCACATTGCAGGACTATCGGGACAGGAGGATTATTCCCTACACGCAGTTTGCAGGGAAGATACTCTATAAGGCTTCGGACTTGGAAAAGATCTTGGAGGAAGGTTACAAGAACTTTTGAATGAAATAAAGGCGAAAGCAGATTAAACAAATTGGCTTAGATAATATATTTCTAAGTCAAGTACACCCCTAATTACTGACCTTGCATTAACAAAATAAAAGCGATGTCTTGTGGAAATAAACATATATAGCAAACGCTGTATTATCGAAATAAAATGTTATCTTTGCACTGTAAATATATAGCGTATTCTAAAAGACATATTATGAGTAGAATAAAAATCAAGAATTTCGGTCCGCTTAACGCTTCCACAGAAACCGATGATGGTTGGATACAAATTAGAAAGATTACCGTGTTTGTGGGTAATCAAGGAAGTGGAAAGAGTACAATAGCTAAACTCATATCCACATGTGTTTGGATGGAGAAAGTTTTGACAAGAGGGGACTTCAAGGAAAAGGAATTCACCGCTTCTAAATTTAGGAACAAGTATTGCGGTTATCATCGGATTTCAAACTATTTTAAAAAAGGACTTACTGAAATATTTTATGAAGGAGACTCCTATAATTTTACTTATACAAAGGAGGGAGATTTTATCATCAAGAAAAATATGGACGCACTCAGCATATATCCATTGCCACAGATAATGTATGTACCGGCTGAACGCAATTTCATCGGCATAGTAAACAATCCAAGTCTGATAAAAGAACTACCAGATTCTTTGCTTACTTTTCTGTCTGAATATGATAAAGCAAAAAGCATTATAAAGGGAGATTTTATTCTCCCTATCAATGAAGCGTCTTTGGAATACAGCAAATCAAACGACACTATTTCAGTCAAGGGCAATGGTTACAAGGTAAAATTGCAAGAAGCATCAAGTGGCTTCCAATCTATTGTACCTCTGTATCTCGTTTCCCATTATCTGTCAGATTCTGTAAGCGAACAAGCCAAACATTCACACAAAATGAATAATGATGAAGCGAAACGTTTTGAGGAAGAGGTTTCGAGGATATGGTCGGACAACAACTTTACAGACACACAGAGACGGATAGCACTTTCTGCTCTATCTGCAAAGTTTAATAAATCTGCATTTGTCAATATTGTAGAAGAACCTGAACAAAATCTGTTTCCAAAGTCACAAAGTCTGTTGATGCAGAGTTTGTTGTTGTTTAATAACAAGTTGGATGCCAATAAACTTATCATTACAACACATAGCCCATATCTGATAAATGACTTGACAGTGGCGATTAAGGTTGGACAATTGAAGGAGGATGAAAGAATCAATGATAAAATGAAGGACAATATTAACAGTATTTATCCCCTTGCTTCTTCTTTTTCCGCAGAGGACATATTTATCTACGAGCATAATGAAAATAAGGCTTATTTTTCTTTATTGGATACTTATAATGGACTCCCGTCAGATGAAAATTTCCTGAACAGCCAACTTGAAGACAGCAACAATCGTTTCGCCAACCTATTAGAAATAGAGCAACAGCTATGATAGATTTCTTTCCCAAAGAACATATCCATATCTCTAAAAAGAAAGTATTTGGATTATGCGACTCTCCTACCTCTTCAGAAAAACCTGCATTTCTTTCAGAGAATAACGGAAAGGAGTGGATTGCTGTCGTACATAATTACAGGCAGGAATCTATTAGCTTTGTACCCATCGACCATTGCATCGAGCTGATGAAAGAAGATGGAAGTATGGATAATCGTTGTGATTGTTGCCTATTTCATCATACAACTATCATTTTTGTTGAACTTAAACAGAGAGGGATGAAAGGTAGTGAATGGATAAAGCAAGGGGAGAAGCAATTGCGCTCTACCATATCTCATTTTGAGCAAGAAGAGCAGGCTCAATTATTTGATGTTAAAAAGGCATATATAGCCAATAGTAGCAAGCCTTTATTCAGAAGCGGACAAGCTGTTAGGATGCAAAGATTTTTTAATGAAACAGGATATTCTCTACGCATCGAAAATCACATTAAAGATTTATAAATAAAAACAGGCGCAAGCCCTGTTTCTCAACAGACCTTGCGCCATACAAATTAGAGAGTTATAAAAAATCTTTCGGTTACGGGTTGATGATTGCTCCACCGCCCGAAGAGGAATCCTCGGAGGCGACTTCGCCTTTCCATTCCTCCCATTCGATGTCCACGTCCGTCAGTCCACGCACGGCACGGCGACCGCCACCTGTGGCTCTCGTGCCACCTCCACGAAATCGGGTTTCGGGAATGAAGCGCACACGCATACCGTTGATGAGCGCGGCGGTTACTTCCTTTTCTGTTGCCACACCGTTATTATTCGTTGCCGCCGTGAAGTAGAACGAGCCGATGCCGTCCAATTTCACCGAGTGTCCTTGCGCCATATAGTCGCCCATCACACCGCCGAGAGCCGTGAGTACGGCACGCACATCGGCAGGGCTTACCGTTGATTCGGCTGCCACACGCTTCGCCACCTGCTCCGTCGTGATGGCGGAGCCTACGAGAACGGACTTGGGATACCACTTGCCGTTCACTTTCATCTTTATTTTCTTGTAGAATGCCATAGGTTTGATTGCTTTGTGCCGAAGGCGGTCGAAATGTTAACAACGACTAAAGTATAAGTAGTGGGCATCTAAAGTATAAGTAGTGGCCCACTGAAGTAGGACTTGTCGTCATCTCTATCTACACCACTCATCGGCTGGTTAATGATAAGAAACAAATTTTAGGAGGAGTTTTGCAGAGGTCTCGAATTGTTAAAACTACTTTCTCCCATGTCTTTTTGTTGTTTTCGACCTTATCAGTTCTTCTGCACGGATAATCGCTTTCTTATTAAGTACGACACCACCCTTGTTCAGTCTCACACGTTCATGCGAGCTTTGTCTGATGCCAATGTTATCTGCGGAGAGTACACTCTATATGGCTTTTCCAATGATTATCTAATTATTAAATAAATGCACTGGCTACGTTAATAAAGAAATACATACGTCCGATACTGGCGGCATATTTCTATACGATTACTTATTTTCTATGATATAGTACTCACATCCAGTGCCTTACCTTGATAATTGAATAACTTCTTAAGCACATTCTTTATTACACCATTCTGCAGCTTATACACCATCGCCTTCTCTTCGAACTTTCCTTTCACAGGATTCTCTCTTAGATGATCTGATGAGTTATGAATGGCATTCACAATGAAATAAGCATCTGGTACCGGAATGTTGTTATCCTCGCAGAACTTCAATTTCTCATTGGTCTTATGAGTAATTATGAAGTTTTCCTTCAACTGCTCAGATCGCAGTTTGGCATACATTACCTTCTCAACCCTTAGCCTCAAAGCCAAAGCCACAGCGTAGGGATCATACATGGAAGCATCTTTGAAATATTTATTCAGCTCGTCAATTAAAATCTGCTTAAACACTGCAGACTTGCCCCATGTCGACTTAACACCTGGTTTTGAATAAGCAGCAATCTCTGCCGACAAATCTTTCACTTGTGGGTTATAATGAAAGATATAACACGACAATTTCTCCTCCAGTGCCTTATCATTATCTTTTTTCTTATCGAGTCCTTGCCTAAAAGCAATAAACTTCATCATATCTTGGGTAGAAACAGGTAGAGTATCTTCCAGATACACTTGATGAATAACTTTCTCGTTGAAAATATAATTACGAAAATAGTAAGGGTTCAAATGAGTTAACAATACTATATATATGTTACCATGACTCTTCTTCATAATCTGCGACAAATAGTATTGTGCTGCCATTGTATTAGCATCGTCTAAGTAGTCAAACACCTCATCAATAATAAGAATGTACTTCTTGTCAAGTCTAAGCCCCGATTTAAATACCAAAAGTTCTGTAGCAAAGGTCAATACATCTCTTTGTCCATTCGAAATATCATTTGCATGAGGATATGTTACAACAAGCCTTCCATTTCGCTCTTTAGAGCAAATAGATCGACCTGTAGTATCCAGCAACTTCAAATTAGCATCTATACGCTGCTTATATCTTTCGTATTGAGCCCGATTGCAAGCCCTTCTAACGTTATCTTTCTGATGGTTCCAAATATACAGCAATTGGAAAAACATATTGAACACATCAAAGCATGTAGCTGCAGGGGTAACCTTCAACAGAACGCTCTTAAAGTGAGCGTAGTTCTCTTCTGCCTCGATTTCAGAGAAGAAACTATCTACTATCTGGGTACGAACCTGATTCTCAGTACCCCGAAGACTGTTAATACTGTTCTGAACCACATGTATTTTTTCCAGTCTCTTTTTGGTTCCGAATTTATTGAAATCGTCATAACATTCAGGCAACAAATTAAGAAACTGTTTGTTACGCAGTAAGGGTTCAATGGTAGTTAAAACCTTCTTATTTGTACCGAATTCTCTTTTTATTGAGTTTATCTGGTATGTTATAGCAGCGGAACTTTCAACAGGACAGATATCAATATCTTCAATCTCAAGATAAGCTTCCACATTTACGTAGTTTCTGATACGCTGTTTTTTGTAATCCACCCTACTCCTGTTATGTATTACGCAAACTTGATAGTCAGAAATTTCATTCTTTGTTCCATCTGCAGTATATTCATTGCCATCTATAGTAAGTTTCAAACTGCTGGGTGCATTCTTCTCCCCAATATGCTTGTTATCCTCTGTAATCTCCAATCGCGTTCTTTTCAGCGATTCAAAAGCTGTTGCCAACGATGACTTACCAAAGCCGTTCGGTGCAACACACAAATTTATCTTATTAGAATCAAGGTTTACATTTAAATCTTTACCCTGAGTTCCAAAACCTTTTACATTTTCAATTCTGATTTTGTTTATCATATTTTCTTATATACCATCTAATATATTATCATTCCATCCTTTTCCGTTCCTTCATTAACCTCCCCAGTTCTGAGTAAGTATAATCTCTACCACTCGTAAGTTTCTCTCCCATAGACCGATTGGCATTGACTATGGCCTTTTCAAGATTACCGCCATTGCGTTCAAAGTAGCCGTGCAGACCTTTGGTCTTGATGAAGAATTCTATCGTCTTCCGATACTCCACACATTGTTTCAGGTCTTTGAGCAATGGTTCTTGATCATTGTATGGACGTGAGGTGTAGCGGAAATAGTATAGGAAGAATAGTTCGGTGCAGCGGTGAGTCTCGAGAAACTCTACCTCGCAGTAGATGCCTTTCTTGGGTTTGTTGATGGGTTTGGCATACTTCGCCTTCAGCTTCTGATATTGTGAACGTTCTGGCTCCTTGTCCTTTGTGTCCATGTCAATGATGCAGAAGATATGGCTGTAACCCATTGTTACGCCCTCTGCAATCTTTACTTCCAGTTCCTTGATGTTGGTATGTTTCGGATAGTCTGGCTTGATGGTCAGACGTTTGAATACATCGCATAAGGACTTGAAGTAGAAAAACTCCGTTGGACCTTCACCCAGGATGAGTGCTGTCTGTCGTAGCTTTCCCATATCAGCCCTCCAGATTTATAAAGATACTACCCAGTTCAGGCTTGGCACCCAATCGGCCAATGCGGTATGAATTATATAGCGAAAGATTCTTGTGCAAGCCGAAGGAGTCGCCACGGGCATACTCGGATGATGCAGCTTCCTTGTTCTTCTCGACAAACCACACCACACCTCTGTTCTCGTTAATCATGTCCTGAGCCAGAAGGGTAGCCTCCTGGCTCGTAATAATCAGCTGCGATTTATCGGAATTGAAGATGAAGACATTGAGATAGTAGTATAATAGGTCGTTGTGAAGATCTTCGCCCAGTTCATCAAGATAGTACACGTGGGAACTCGTTATCAAGTCGTACAAGGCATCCAATATACGGATGTACTTCTGAGTGCCCTTTGACTGCCATCTGAGAGGAATATCAAAATCTCCATTGTCAGAATGGTTTAAGAAGGTGATAGAATCTGTAGTAGGCTTCAACAGAACTTCTTTCATCTCCTCGGGGATATTCTCTTTCTGGATACGCTCGCGAAAATCGTTGGGCACAATGCGGTCTTCAACAATAGGACGATATTCCAGAATGTTCAAGTCGGCCTTCTGAAGCATGGTGTTATAGAACTTACGCTTCTTAGGATTACTGTAGGCATCCTCCAAGATTTCAACAATGCCTTTGTCTCCATCACCATTTATCTCGTGGTAGTTATCCATAATCCAAGCATGAAGCGCATTAAACGGAGCTATATCTTCTTTCAAGGCAGCTTTTCGGCAAACGGACAATACACTGTGATTGTTCAATGTGTTCTCACGGATGCTTTCCTGAGTCTTGACTTGCAGTTTGAGACTCGCACCAAACTTGATGTCGGCCTGTACATTCTCACCCACAAAACTGCGCTCATAGAACAGCGATTTTGATTTGTTGGGGTAATAGTACAAGGCTTCACTCAGAATGTGTTTGCCGTTGAACTTGATATCGTAATCATATCGGGTACCATTAGCATAGAATGATACGTGCATTTTGGTTGGCTCATCTTTGGTGAGCACAAAGGGTATGCAACCGCCTATTTCGGCTGTCGCATCCGATTTTGGCATGACCAACAGACGGAACACCTCGTTCATGGCAATCAGCATATTCGACTTGCCAGAAGCGTTTGAACCATATAGGATGCCTAGCTTGTACAAGAATACACCATCAGCAACTTCGGTGACAAGTTCCGAAGAAGGTCTTTTGGCCACAAAGCTTAATTCCTGCTTGTCGCGAATGGAAAGATAGTTCTTTATCCAGAAATCTCGTATCATACCGCAAAATTTTATCTATTGTTGTAATTTTACTACAAAAATACGAATAATATCTAAAGATATAGTATGTCGCCCCTCCCGTTTTTTATAATTACAATACGGTTTTAAATATATTTAACTATGTAATATATCTCGGCGGATTCTATTGTATATGGTTCTATAGGCTCTTGTCGCCTGAATAGGGAAACGTGTTTTGCTCCACTTTTGAGGAGTAGAATACAAATAGTCAAATAAAATTCTGTGATAATTATCCTATTCTGACAATCTCATAGAATTTTCGAACCACTTGTTTTTGCCCCACCATTTGCCCCACAAAATTTCACGGAAAGATTAGAACTTCCGTTATCAACGATAAAAAATCATTTTAAATTATATCACTAAGTTCATGATACTCAATAACTTTTGGTATGAATAGATATTTGTGTTTAATGATTTTGAACATATGTCTTTATCCCTCTCTCCGTACTCCCCTTTACTTTTGCCAATTGCTTGGCGATGAGCCTGTCCATATCCTCAGAAATTTTCTTGTCTGTCACCTGTGCGTAAATCTGTGTGCTTGATGTGGAAGCGTGTCCCATCATCTTGGCTATGCTCTCAATAGGTATTCCTGCACTAAGGCTCATCGTTCCGAAGGTGTGGCGAGCCATGTGAAACGACAACCGTTCCTTAATGCCGCAAGCCTTGCCTACAATGCTAAGCCTGTCGTTTATCACGCTTCGGCTGCACTCACGGGGAAAGATATGTTTTTCACCTTTTTCTTTCACCGTCTGCTGTTCTTCATTCCCTTTCTGCTCTTCCAGACAATGGCGGATAATGGCCTCTGCTATCGGGTGCAATGGCACGACAAACTCAACCTTTATCTTCTGTCTCTCCTTACGGATATACTTCCTCCCATCCGCTGCCGTCTGGATATGCTTATATTGCAGGTGTTCCATATCAGCAATTGCCAGTCCCGTAAAGCAGGAAAAGACGAACATCAGCCTTGCCTGTTCCGCTTCCCTGTCATTCATCGTCATTACCATGAGTTTGGCGACATCGCTCTTCTGCAGGAAGCGCATCTTCTTTTCCTCCTTCTCATACTTGGCATGCTCAAAGGGATTGCAGCGGATAATCCTTTGACTGACCGCACGGAACATTAGTCGGCTCAGCCAACAAAGATAGTTGTTGATAGTCGTTCCCTTCAATCCACGCTTTTTGAGAAAGAAACGGCATTCCTCAAACAAGTTCTCCGTAATGGTGGATATGGGCATGTCCTGTAATCCTTTACTTTCCACAAACTCGCGGAGGTTCTTGTCTGAATGGGACAGATTATGATAGGTGCTCTCAGCCCTTGACCTGCCCACACTCTCCTTGACGGCTTGCAGCTCTACCCTGCTCATGGCAAGGAGCGTTATAGGATGGGTGGCAATGCCTTGCAGGTGGTTCTTGATGAGTTCGACACTTACCACTCCGTCCCTAACAAGAATATCTCGGTAGGTCTTTTCCACAAGTTCCCTGTACTCATGAAGCCTTTGGTTGGTCTTCCTGTCTGTCGCCAATCCCTGCTTCATGTTCCACTCGGAGGGCTTACATTCTTCGCCTGTAGTAATAGCTGAGCTTTTCCCGTCTATGGTGATACGGCAAAGAATACCTGTCTTTCCGTCTGCCTTTGTCTTCTGTCTGTTGATATAGAACAGTATCTTGAATATACTTCTCATAACGGTTGTCTTTTATATGGTTAAACGTAAATCTTCGGTGAAAAATAGGAAACGGTCGAATTCCTCAAAGAGCTTCTGTGGGGTTACCTTTGCGTAGCGTTCCGTCATACTTATGTTGGAATGTCCCAGCATCTTGCTCACCGTTTCAATAGGCACGCCCTGTTCAAGCGTGATGAGCGTTGCGAAAGTATGCCTTGCCG
>ERZ772945.1933-NODE-1933-length-13684-cov-7.197300_pt1 | contig 13684 bp, 15 predicted proteins | sample MGYA00511681_ERZ772945 | MGnify/ENA primary metagenome ERZ772945 (study PRJEB29015, sample SAMEA2737943) | human oral metagenome | biome: human oral; feature: human-associated habitat; material: dental | place: China | collected 2143 ... | reverse complement strand
CGCTTCAAGAAGCTTAAATTCTAAGCAAGAAATGATCCAACAGGCACTGCAAAAGTGGTGCCTGTTTTTTCGCAGTGAACGTACTCCCGCCTATAGAGGCGGGAGCTTCCTGCTTCAGCGAGAACAGCACCACTGACTCCGAAGAGTTGCGACGACTTACATTCTCTCCACAGGCGTAGATTCCCGTGCGACCCACGGTACTCTATGAGTTATGTCAGGCAGATATTCGCCTAGCTTCTTCTCGAATATTTATCGCAGCATTCTTGTCACGATTATGGTGACTGCCACACTTAGGGCAATCCCATTCCCTCACAGACAAGTCTTTTGTTTCGTTATTCTGATAACCACAAACATGGCATAACTGGCTGCTTGGATACCATTTATCTATCCTGACAAGTTGTTTGCCTTCCCAAGCAAGTTTATATTCTAGTATGTTCGTGAACAAATTCCAGCCGTTGTCGGCTATGGATTTGCCAAAGCTGAATTTGCCACCCTTCTTGCGTTTTGCCATAGCTTTGACACGAATATCCTCAATACCAATGGCATCGTAGCGGTCTGCAATCACCCTCGCCGCCACATTGGAGTTAATTAGGAGAGAAGCGAAGGTGTTGCGCAACGAGTGAATATGTAAATCTTGCGGCAAGTCCGTCCCTCTAATGACCCGTTTCAATCTTGCGTTCAGGTTCGTACCAAGGAGGAACCCCCCTGTTTGATTCGTGAAAAGAAGTTCCGTGTTCTTCCATTCCGCAGCTTTGAGACTTGCCTTTGCCTGTTCTGTCTTATGACGTTTCAACAATTCCAGAATATAGGCGGGCAGAAGAATATACCGGACGCTTTCTTGCGTCTTTGGCGCTTGCCTTATGTATTCCTCCCCCACTTTCGCCAAAGTATGACGGATATGCAAAATCCCTGTCTCAAGGTTCAAGTCCTCCCAATAGAGGGCGCACAACTCTCCTGCACGAATCCCCGACGCTACGAAAAGGTTGCAACTCACTTCAAGCTGAAAATCCCCCCTTTCCCGCAGCAAGGAAAGAAACTCCTTGCATTGCTCTTCATTGAGATAAGAGGCGGGTGGCGTGTCCACTTTTGGCGGCGTTGCCAACCTGCAGGGGTTGCGGCGCATAATCTCCTTCTTGACCGCCGCCGTGAATATGGCCGAAAGATTGAGTTTCAGCTTGTTTGTAGAAGCCCCGGAAAGCCCCTTGTTTTCCGTCACATCATCGAATACCTGACCGACCTTCATATCAAGGGCGGCAGCTATCTTTTCGGCAGTTTTTGGGGTTGTGGTATAGCCCCGCAGGATATTGAACAGGGTGGAGCGTTCCACTCCTGCCCTTTTTGCGAGTTCATCCCGTTTCATTCCCCTAAACAATTCCTTGTCTTTCAATAGAAAATGTTTTTCCATGTTGCCGCTCCTTTAGAGTTCGGCAAACAGACTGTCAAGCATGGGCGGAGTGATGTTCTTCAGCTTCTCATTCCCCAGAACCGGGATAATGTGGTCGTAAATGCCTTTCTTGTACCCTGCCAAAACATTCGGCTTCAAGACAGAGGGCGCGACGCTTTCATAGTACCACTTCGCCAAGTCTGCAAAAGTGCGGTTCTCATCAAGGGCGACGTAGCCTTTGATCTTGTCCTCCCAATTCGCGGCGAAAGCCTTTGCTAACTTTTCCGCTTTCCCTGCCGTCACTCCATCGGGCGAGCGAAAAGTCGTTGTTTTCTTCCGTTGCTTTCCCTGCTCGTCATAGCCCATATAGGCGGTAATGGTGAAAGTGCTTCCCCGTTTCCGTATGCTCGCCATAAGTCAACCCCTCCTCACATATTCCCGCCGCTCCTTGAGCCGCTTGACGGTAAAATCCCTGGCGTGGAGCGTGCTTTCCTTGAAATCCTGCAAGTTCGTATTGTCGGAAAGAAGCCCGCAAACCATCGAAAGAAGCGCCGCCTTTGCGTCCCCTTCAAGAGCATGGAAAGCATAGAGCAAATCAGCGTCCGTTTCCCCGTACCTCTTATAATCCCCCATGAGGGCGGCGATCTGCTCCTTGTCGAGCATACCCCCGAAGCGGTTGACGAAATCCCCCGATTTGATGAAACTCGCCGCCTTTTCCGCCCGTTCCGTTTCCTGCCGCTCCTTTTCCGTGAGCAGAAGCCTTGCAAGGATAGGTTCGGAAAAAGTCAAGGCCAACTCTTCCTCATAGGAGCGTTCCGGCACAGGCTTTGCCGCTATGGCGACAATATCCTCATATTCGTATTCCCCATTCAATAAGGAAAGGGGCGCTATCCCGTAGATACCGCACAGCCTTGACAACACCTCAAACGAGGGATTCACTTTGCCGCCCTCCCAGTTCGTCAAGGAAGTAGGGGCGCAGCCCAACTTTTCTGCAACGTCCGACTGCTTCAAGCCCTTGTTCTGGCGGGCCTCCTTCAGTTTCTCGCCCAGGGTTTTCATGTTCGTGCAACTCCTTTCAAGTTCCTAAAAGATACTTTATCACAATCATATTGAAGCGTCAATAAGTATTTTAACCTGAATTGAGTTGTTTTTTGTGTATTGACGCTCCATTTTTATTGTGGTAATATAAAATAAACTGAATTGCTTTGAGATATAGAGGCGAAACAGATTTACGTTGTTCCTTGAAAACCGAACACCGCTAAGCAGCAGCCTTTATTTATATAGAAAAAGGAGTGAGCGCATTTTGGAGAAACCTGCACTAACCATCAAGGAAACGGCGCGAGAGTTCGCCTTTCCCGAATTTGCCATACGGACGCTTGTCAAACGCGGCACCTTCCCGGTCATACAGGTAGGAAACCGCTGTTACATCATGCGGGAAGTGTTTTCGGACTACCTGAGGACGGGAGGCGCAAAGTATGACCCCAAGTTATGAAATGACCCTCTACCTCTCCGACGTGCGGGAGAAGAAATCCAATACCAGCTATCCCTACGAGGCCCATATCACGGGCATTGCGGAACTGGCGAAAGCGGCACAGTTCGATCATGTGAGTGCCAAATACGCCGACGGCACGAACAGCCGGGGCAATGCGGTCAAGGCGCACAGAAGCAAGAAAACCTTTATCGAAGCCGACAATATCAATATGGACTGTGACAACAAGGAAAACAATCCCATGTTGCCGGACATTCCCCCGGAAAAGTGGCAAACGCCGAAAACGGTGCAGGCGGCTTTTCCCGGCGTCGCTTTCTATGCCGTGCCAAGCCGCAACCACATGAAGGAGAAAAACGGCCTTCATCCCCGTCCCAAGTACCATTATTATTTTCCTCTAGCAGAGAAAATCACGGACGGGAAGAAATGGGCGGCACTCAAAAGGAATGTGCAAGCCTATTTCCCCGCCTTTGATGACGGGGCAATAGACGCGGCGCGGTTCCTCTTTGGGGTGGAAGCCCCGGAGCCTGTCTTTGTTCCCGGCGAAATCTGCATTGACGCATTTATGGAGCAGAAAGCGGCGGAGCGGAGAGAGCAGGAGAAAAAAGCAAGCCAAATCATCCCGGAGGGCAAGCGCAACACCACCATGAGCCATTTTGCGGGTATCGTGCTAAAGAAGTACGGGGACGCAGACGGCAAGGCAGAAAAAGCCTTTCTTGACGAAGCTGAAAAATGCAGCCCTGCCCTTGAACCCAGCGAACTTTCGACCATCTGGAATAGCGCCCTAGGGTTTTATCGGCAGACGGTGAAAACAGATCCTTCCTATCTTTCCCCTGCAGAATATGCGGCGGAGGTGTTCAAGCAAACCTTGGAGCCTGCCGACTACACGGATATAGGACAAGCCAACCTTTTCGCCGCTGTGTATGGGGACAAGGTGAAATATACCCCCGCCACAAAGTTTATCGTCCATGACGGGAAAGTGTGGCAAGAGAGCGAAACACAGGCGCAGGGACTGGCGCAGGAACTCACCGAAAGACAACTGACGGAAGCCCGGCGGCGAATGGCAAGAGCAAGAAAAGCCCTAGACCGGGCAACGGAAGAAAACAACGAGGATAAAATGCGGGAAGCCAAAAACCAGTTGGAGGACGAAAAACGCTTCTATGCCTATGTCATATCCTGCCGCAAGTCCAACAAAATCAAGGCAACACTCACCGAAACCCGCCCCAAGGTGGAAATCCATGTTTCAGAACTGGACGCAGACGGCTACCTCCTGAACACGCCCGGCGGCACTGTTGACCTAAAGACCGGGGAAATGAAGAAGCACGACCCGAAGGACTATTGCACAAAAATGACCGCCGTCACGCGGGGGACAGCGGGCAGGGAAATCTTTTCCGATTTTATGGAGCGCGTGACCGTGGGCGACAAGGCGCTTGCAATGTACTTGCAGGAAGTAGCAGGGATGTGCGCCATAGGACGGGTACTCAGGGAAAACCTCATCATAGCATACGGGGAGGGCGGCAACGGCAAAAGCACCCTCTTCAACCTCCTCGCCCATGTTTTGGGCGGCTATTCCGGGGCGTTATCCGCTGAAACCTTGACGGCGAATTGTCGGAAGAACAAAAGCCCGGAGTATGCGGAACTTCGAGGAAAGCGGCTTGTCATAGCGGCGGAACTTGAGGAGGGAATGAGGCTTGACACCGCCATAGTCAAGAAACTGTGCAGCACCGACCCCATTCTAGCGGAAAAGAAGTATAAAGACCCTTTTACCTTCGTTCCCTCTCATACCGTCATACTCTATACAAACCATCTGCCAAAAATCGGGACAACCGACAAAGGCACATGGGACAGGATTATAGCCGTTCCCTTTCTAGCCAACTTCCGGGGAATCAAGGGAGAAATCAAAAACTACGCCGACTATCTCTTTGAGAAGTGCGGCGGGGCGGTTCTCTCTTGGATAATCGAGGGCGCGAAACGGTTTATTGCAAATGGCTACAACATCGACTTGCCCCAATGCGTCAAGGGGGCAATCGAGCGATACCGGGCTAACAATGACTGGCTAGAAAATTTCTTAGCAGAATGTTGCGAGGTACAACCCTACTACAAACAGCGTTCTGGGGAACTTTACGACCGATATAGGATGTATTCCGACCATACCGGAGACTATCGCCGGAGCCTTGCAGACTTCAAGCAAGCCTTGAATATGGCGGGGCATGAAACCCATAAAACCAAATACGGAGCATTTGTCCACGGCTTGAAAGTCAAGCCCGATACCTCTGAATTTGAGCCTTTGCCCCCTGATTTTATTGGAGGTGACGACGGGTGACGAGGATATACCAAAGTTTCAAAAGTGCAAAAAAGCCTTCCCATAAGGAACTTTATGAAATGAGCGTCACCCGTCGTCACCCTGACGGAAGAAGCCCCCCGCCAAGACAAGCGGGGCAAGGCAGACAGTGACCGAAGCCGCGGTTTTCTTTTCCCCCGCGAGGAAAAATTTTCATCACAATCCGAAAACGAAAGGAGGCACACACATGGGACTTTTTGAAAAACTGTTCAAGCGGAAACCCGCGAAGCAAGAAGCCTATATTGAAATCCAAAACGAATATCAGGCATTTTCCGGGACGGCATACGGCAGCGCCGCCTTTCGGGCAGCCGTGGACGCTGTCGCAAGGCACGCTGCCAAACTCGTCCCGCACAGCGAGAGCGGGCAAATGGAGCAAGCACTAAACCGTCCTAACCCTTATATGTCCCTCTATGACCTGCTCTATAAGACGGCGGCGGCATACTACACACACAACAACGCTTTCCTGCTCCTTATGAGGAATGACGACGGGCAAGTGACCGCCCTCTATCCTCTCATTCCGCAAGCTGTCGATTTTGAGCAGGGGGCAAATGGGGCAATCTTTATCAAATGCTTGTTTGCGGACGGCAGGGAAAACCTGTTCCCCTATTCGGATATGCTGCACCTTCGCCGCCATTTTCTCACCCATGACCTTTTGGGGGAGAGCAACGCGCCCCTGTTCCCCCTCCTTGACACAGCCCAAACCTTGACCCAAGGAATAGCGGCAAGCGTGAAGAACGGAACAAGCATTCGTGGGGTTCTAAAATTTACAAGCCTCGTCAACCCGGCGCAGGTCAAGAAGGAAAAAGAGCAATTTGTCGCCGATTATATGAATCTCGCCAACACGGGAGGAATCGCCGCCACTGACCAACGCTTTGACTTCGTACCCACCAATGCAGCCCCCTTCATTATCCCGCAGGAGCAAATAGAAAGCGTCATAGAGCCTTTTTCCCTGCAACTATCGCAAGAGTTCGCCCTAAAGACCGGGGAGAATATCACCTTTACAGCGGAGCGCATGGAGTTTTCCAGCGCGGAAACCAAAATAAAGCTGCTCCATGAAGCCGCGCCTTTGGGACTTCTCACAATAAATGAGGCAAGAAAGTTCCTTGCACTGCCTCCCGTGGAGGACGGAGAGAAACGCCTGCAATCCCTAAACTATGTATCTGCCGAAAAGGCGGACAGCTACCAACTGGAGGAATGAGCGCATGAAGAAACAAATCCGCAGCTATGAAGTCAAGACTGACGAAAAGCCCCTTGTTTTGGAGGGCATGGCAATCGTGTTCGACCGACCCGCCAAAATCGGAGAAATCACGGAGTATATCAGCCGGGACGCATTGGAAGGGCTTGACCTTTCGAGCGTCGCCCTGCTCGTCAATCACGACGGCACGGGAATCCCCCTCGCGAGAAGCCCCAAAACGCTTGCCCTCACGGTAACGGAAAAGGGGCTTGCCATGCGGGCGGAACTTCCCCATACGGAAACGGCGAAGGCGGTTTATGAAGCCGTGAAGCGCGGCGACCTCTCTCAAATGTCCTTTGCCTTCGACGTAGGAGCCTATATCTTTGACGAGGAAACCCAAACCCGAACCATCACGCAAATCAGCAAGATTTATGAAATCTCTGTCGTAAATTTTGCAGCTTATGAGCAAACTGCCGTACAGGCGAGAGCCGGAAAGGAAGAAAACACTAGGACAAACTTCAATCCCATCACCGAAAATCTCAACACGGCAAACACCCGGACAGACACCCACAGCGCCCCCGAATACCGGAGCGCCTTTTTCAAGCGTATGTTGGGCAAGGAACTGACCGACGGGGAGAGCCGCGCCCTTGCAGCGGCACAGGCGGAAAAACGGGCGGACGCTTTCAACACCCTGTCGGGTTCTGCCGCCGTCCTGCCCGCCGAAACCCTAAACGAAGTCATTGCACAGGCCAGGGGCGTGAACGGACTTTACGGGGAAATCCGCCTGTTTTCCGTCCCCTCCAATCTGTCCATCCCCGTAGGAACGCCCACCGACGCGGCAAGCTGGCACACGGAAGGGGCGACCGTTCCCCGGACGAAAGCGGAAACCGCCTCTGTCACCTTCACGGGGCGCGAACTTATCAAGGTCATGTCCATGAGCGCCGCTGTCAAGCGTATGGAAATCGCCGCCTTTGAGCGGTATATCGCCGATGAACTCAAAAACAGCATTATGGACGCTATCGGCGCGGTGATCGTGAGCGGCACGGGAACGGGGCAGCCTACGGGGATTTTGCCCGGCGTGACGTGGAGCAAGAAAAACGCGATTTCCACAACGAAGCTGACTGCCGACAATCTCCTTGCAGCCGTCGCCCTCCTGCCCGCAGGGTACAGCGGCGGAGCAAAATTCGCAATGTCTGTCGCGACCCTCTTCGGCACGGTATACCCTATCAAGAACAAGGACGAGGATTTTCTTTTCACGGACACGGAAAGCGGCGGCAATCGTCGGATTTTCGGCTTCCCCGTGGTGCTGCTTGACGACAATATCCCCGCCGGAACCGTCCTTTTCGGGAACTTCCGTTATTACGGCGTAAACATCCCGCAGGGCATTGCTGTCGAAGTGAGCCGGGAAAGCGGCTTCACCAGCGGCCTCATCGACTTCCGCGCCCTGTGCATTGCTGACGGCAAGCCCATTGTCCCTGGCGCGTTCGTGAAAGTGGAGGTATCTGCATGATATTCACCGTGGAGGAAGCAAGGGATATTCTACGGATTGACGGAAACGACAACGACACCCTAATAGCGGCGCTCGTCGAAGCAATCCCCCCATACATCCAAGCGGCGACCGGCTACACGGCGACAGGGGATTTCTCCCCCGTCGCCAAGACTGCCGGGAGGTTCATCCTTTGGGAATGGTACTATGGGGAAAATTCCGATACGGACAAACTGCAGCGGGTGATTGACTGTTTGCTAAAGGCGCTGTCGGCAGAAAGGGCAACCAATGAATAAGACCGTAAAAGAACGGTTCTACCACTCGCGTGCATGGCAAAGGCTTTCAAAGGCGTTCCTCTTATCCAAGTGCTATATCTGTGAGCGCTGCGGAAAACCTGCCGAAATCGCCCATCACAAAAAATATCTCACCGCAGGCAATCTCAATGACCCATTGATCGCCCTGAACCCCGTCAACCTTGAAGCCCTCTGTCTGAAATGCCATAACCGGGAGCATTTTGGGCAAGGCGGAGCGACGGTCAAGGGATTTTCATTCGATGAAAACGGCGACCTAATCAAGGAGGAATGATGTATGCAGGCGAATTTTGAATATGAGTTGCAGGAGGAAATCGAATTTCTCTATCAAGAACTGGCCTTCCTGCAGGAGAGCATTGAAACAAGCCGCACGGAGGGCAACACGGAAGAATACACCCGGCTGATGAGGATTTTCCTGCCCGTTCAAAAGCAATACTTGAAACTTTGTGCGGAGCAGGAGAAACGCCTGCAAGCCGAAACAGACGAACTGGCAGTATTCAACGGAGCTATGCCATGAACCATATCACGGAATACAGCCAAAAAATAGAGAGCGGCGAAATCAAAGCCTCTAGACGTATCAAGGCGGTTTACAGCCGTCTTGCCGCCGCCGTCACGGAAAAAGGCGGACAGTATGTCTTTGACGAAAACAAGGCACAGCGTCCCATTGCGTTTATAGAACGGTTCTGCAAGCACTCCAAAGGGGAATGGGCAGGAAAATCCGTTCGCCTTGAATTATTTCAAAAAGCATACATTGAAGCCCTGTTCGGCTTTGTTGACAGGGAAACAGGATATAGAAAGTACCGGGAAAGTTTCTTCCTTGTAGGGCGCAAAAACGGGAAATCGACGCTCCTCGCAGGCCTTTCCCTCTATATGCTGACAAGCGACGGAGAAGGCGGCGCGGAGGTTTACAGCACAGCAACCAAATACGCGCAGGCGCGGCTTCTGTTCGATGAAGCCCACAACATGATAAAGCAATCTCCTGCACTCTCCAAGCATTTCCGCAAACGGAAAAACGACCTCTATTTTTCGCCCACGCTCTCCAAAGTTCAGCCTTTGGCGCGGAACTCTGACACGTTGGACGGGCTGAACGCAAGTTTTGTCATTATGGACGAACTGCACGGGGTAAAGGACAGAAACCTCTATGAAGTCATGCGCCAAAGCATGGCGGCAAGGAGATCGCCGCTCCTTGTGATGATAACCACCGCCGGGACGGTGCGGGAATGTATCTATGATGATATGTACCAATACGCCGCAAGCGTTGCCGAAGGGGCAATCCATGACCCGCATTTCCTTCCCATCCTGTACGAATTGGACAGCCGTGCCGAATGGACAGACGCGGCGGCGTGGATAAAGGCAACTCCCGCCTTGGGCAGGATCAAGAAACTTGACGATCTGACCGCCAAGGTGGAGCGGGCGAAGCAAAACCGAAATGAGCTTTCGGGCGTTTTGTGCAAGGAGTTCAACATAAGGGAAACCGTCAAAACGGCGTGGCTTTCGTTCGAGGATATAAACAACGAGGAAACCTTCCGCATGGAGGATTTTCGGGGAAGCTATTGTATAGGGGGCGCAGATCTTTCCATAACTACCGATCTGACCTGTGCAAGCCTGCTCCTTATGCGCCGGGGCGATGACAGGAAGTATATCTCCCAAATGTACTGGCTGCCCGCCGACCACCTTATGGAGCGGGTACAGCAAGACAAAATCCCCTATGACAAGTGGCACGGGCGCGGGCTTCTAAGGCTGTGCGAGGGAAACAGCATAAACTATTCCGATGTCACAACATGGTTCGTGGAAACCGTGAAGGAATACGATCTTTTCCCAGCATGGGTGTATTATGACAGCTATTCCGCCCGGTACTTTGTGGAGGAAATGCAAATGCAGGGCTTTCACATGGTTCGCTGCATACAAGGAGCAAAGATCCTTTCCCTGCCTATGCAAATGCTAGGAGCAGACCTCTCGGCGCATAAAGTCATATACAACAACAACCCCATCTTGAAATGGTGCTTGACGAATACGGGCATACAGACCGACCGCAACGGAAATATCGTTCCCGTGAAAAACCAATCCCCGAAACAGAGGATAGACGGCACGGCGTCGCTCCTTGACTGTTATGTGGGGCTTTATGAGCATTACAACGAATACACCGCCGCCATATAAAAGGGGTGTCCGCTTCGGTCACTCCTTCAAATAATTGGAAAGTCGAAATTTTCGACCTGCAAAAAGAAAAAGGCAATCCGATATTTTCGGACTGCCAAAACATTCAAAGGGAGCAACAAATCATTACTCCCCCGGAGAAAGGATTTTCGCTATGAAACTGAAAGACAAGAAAATAGATATTCTCTATGCCGACCATGAACCTGACGAGTGCGGCAACAACATCTTAAAGTTGAAGCCTGTCGCCCTTTCTGTATGGGCATACTTTCGGCAACTTTCCCAAAAGGAAGTTTACACTTCGCTGGAAATGCAAACCCCGGAAGAAGTCCTTTTCCAAATTGGCTACCGCCCCGATATTACGACCGCCCATGTCATACGCTACAATGGCGTTTTGTACGATATAACCCATGTGGACGTGTACGAGGGCTACAAAGGCGACTTGTCGCTATACGCAAGGCGGCAAGGGGTAAATCAATAGCCGTACTTTTCCCTATGTCCCTTGATACTTTGCAGGATTTTCTCTTTTCCTTCTTCACTCATTCCCACAGCGTCCAACGCTTCAATGGTTCCGCAATCGGGGCAAATCTCTGTTTCATTATCGCCACGGGAACCGGCAGGATAACCGTTGTACTTCTTTCCACAGATAGCACAAACGGCGCTTTTCTTTACCCGGATTTGTTCGTCCTGCCCCTTTGCCGCTGCCGTCTTGGGGATAATCTCGCCCAAATCCTCACAATGTACTTTTACATTCGGATTTTCGGGGACAAAGGTATTATATTCCCCCTTTTCGTCCTCCGTGGCGATAATATGAACTCCCATAATGAAAGACCTCTTTCATAAATCAAATTGGTTTACTTAGTGTTATTGCTTGCTAAAAGTTGTTCAATATCATTCTTTTGCTCTAATGACGAGTATATAGAAAAAGAACATTTTTCCTCTATGTCCAATGTCATTTCTGGATTTTCCTTTTGTTGACTCACATAATCACCATAAATATCCAATCCATCTGTAAAGCGTTTCAAAATTGCCTTAATGCTTTCAATGCTATTATCTGCCCCAATCCATTTTCTGCCGCAATCAAAAGCTGCACCTAATGTTGTTCCACTCCCTGCAAAACAATCTAAAACGATGTCACCAGAGTTTGAAGAAGCACATACTATCATTTTTAGCATATCAAAATTTTTTTCAGTAGGATAGCCCGTTGTCTTTTGAGATTGGTTTATAGAATCTCTATAATTAAGCCATATATCTTGCAAGGGAATACCCTTTGACGGGTCAAAAAAAACTTTGCGCCGCGGGTTGCCGTTAGAACTCCAGTATATTTCTCCTGCAGCATCTAGTGCATCTAATTTATCTGGCGTAAATTGCCAATGTTTACCAATAGGAGGCATTTTCCCACGCCATTCTTTTCCAGTTTCTCCGTTTCTTACGCCTGGAGCATGAACGGGTACTTTTTTATACCTTCTTCCACTTTTTTCATCAATACAAGGATATTCTTCAATCATTTTATCCATTTCCCAAGGAGCAAAAGGGCGATTCCATGTGTATGTAGAACTCTTAGAATAAAACATTATATAATCTGAAATATTTCCAAATGTATTTTTTGTGTGGTTTTTCGTACTACACTTTTTTCTAGTAATGAAAGCACGACAATTAGCTTCTCCAAATAATTCGTCCATAATTATTTTCATGGTAAAAGCCATTTTTGAATCTAAGTGCAAATAAATAGAGCCATCATAAACTAGTAACTCTCGCATTATAATTAGACGTTCACGAAGAAATTCAACATATTCTCCCCCACACAATTTATCGTTATATGCAACTTCAAGTTTTCGGTTGATAAATGAAGAGGAAGTTGCAAATGGTGGGTCTATGTATATAAGCTTAACTTTCCCCTTGTAGCCATTATTCATAAGGGAAAGCAACACATTAAAATTATCACCAAAAAAAAGCATATTGTCACCGCTACCGTTTACGGTGACAATATTATCAAATCTGCTTCCCGTATGAGAGAAAACAACTTCTTCTGATTTCTTTCCTTCATAAGATAACGAAACAGGTATTTTTTTTCTTAAAATGCTATTCTGGGGCGAAATTCCTATTGCCATAAGTCAATCTCCCAACAACCATTTCCTTGTTAATCTCTCATCAATCATTCGTAAAGTAATGACTTTAACCTCATCCGGATATCGTTCCTCTATTCGAGAATAATCCTCCCACATCGAACCAAGCAAAAGCCCTGGACCGTCATTTAAGAATATAACTTTTGTTTTTAATCCATGAGCGTGAACATAGGACAGTATTTCATCTGCACAGTTTTTATATCCTCCCGTCCTATCATCTTCTTGTGCGCCGCCTCTATCGCCATCATACCTAGCCAATCCGACAGCATAGACTTTCTTTTTATTCTTTGACGCTATGACAAAATCTAGGGGGCGACTATCATTCGGAAAGTCTTTCCATATCTCTTTGGCTTGAACATCTGCTCCGGCACGCTTTGGACCCCATATATACAAATCTGGGAATTTACCTTGAATCATATTGAAAAATTTTTCGGTCAAATCATAGCCTTTTTTTCCTCTATCTTTATATTCCCATAAGACAGCACAAATAGCTTCATCTGGCATAGGACGCGAATCAAATTTTTCTTGCACTGTTTGGATGGAGCGAAAACCATCTCCAAAATCCTTGCAAATTTGCTTTGCCTTAGATTTTTGTTTTAACATTTCAACAGAAGTTTCTGGAGATACATATTTTCTGAAAACCCTACATAGCTGTATTCTTATCCATTGATTAGCTACATCTGATATATTCAGAAACAATGCAGAAGAACTCTCAGACCTCTTCAACAACTGCGAAAAAGTTTCCAAGACAGGCATATATAAACGGCAGGCATCTCTCAGAATATCTGGATAGTATTCACCGGTTGATAGCGTTATATAGTTTCGTCGCTCCGCAGGTACAAAATCTCTAAACGTTTTCATAGCAATTCCCTTGACTTGTTAAATTGTAAAAAAGTTTAAAATTTATATTATCAAAATTACTTTTATTTGTCAATAGGATAAATTCAAATAAAGTTTAGCCGCTTCAAGCGTCATTTAGCCATTTTAAGTGACAGACAAGCGACAAAATACAAAGAAGCAGGGCTAGAAACCAAGCAAATAAAGGGTTCTAGCCTTGCTTTATGTTCTCCTTCTCAAAGTAAATCTCTACATCGTTTTCCTTGAGTTTTCGGACGTTTTGGAGAGAGTCCACGGTGTTTCTCGCAAAACGGCTGACCGACTTTGTGATGATAAGGTCAATCTTGCCGGCAAGGGCATCCTCGATCATCTGGTTGAACCCGTCACG
>ERZ772945.1931-NODE-1931-length-13691-cov-6.984746_pt1 | contig 13691 bp, 8 predicted proteins | sample MGYA00511681_ERZ772945 | MGnify/ENA primary metagenome ERZ772945 (study PRJEB29015, sample SAMEA2737943) | human oral metagenome | biome: human oral; feature: human-associated habitat; material: dental | place: China | collected 2143 ... | reverse complement strand
GTACCGTTGCGTACGCATCTTCTAAGGCTGGCATGAATGGCTTTACCAAGGCTATCGCTAAAGAGGGTGGCAAGTACGGCATTTCTTGTAACGCTGTTTGCCCATCCTTCACTATTACAGATATGACCACTGCACTCTCCAACGATGAGGAGAAGTACAAGAAGGTCGTAGGCATCATTCCTCTTGGCCGTCCTGCAAAGGCATCTGAGCCTGCACAGATGGTACTGTTCTTTGCTTCCGACGCTGCAAGCTTCGTCAACGGTGAGGTTGGCGACTGCGACGGCGGCATCGTAATGGACTAGGTGATTGTTGATGGCTACAAAAGAACCAATTTCTATTCAGCACCCATTTAAGGCACTGGGTTGCATCCCAGGTGCAAACATTCTGATTCCTCTGCTACTTGGTGTTTTCATGAACACATTTTTCCCAGAGGTATTCCCAACGCTTGGCAGCTTTACCGCAGCAATGACCGTTAAGGGTACTGCTGCTCTGGTTGGCGCTTTCATGCTGTGCGTTGGCGCAACTATTTCGTTCAAGAGCGCACCAAAGGCTGCACTTCGCGGCGCAATCATCATCATTTCTAAGGTTGTGTTCTGCGTTGCTCTTGGTCTTGCTGTTCTGTTCTTCCTGAACGACAACTTGCTTGGTCTTTCTTCTATGGTTATCCTTGCTGCTTGCTCTGGTGCAAACAACTCCATGTACGCAGGTTTGATGGCCGACTACGGTAACGAGTATGAGCAGGGTGCAGTTGCAATTACTACACTGGTTGTTGGTCCTCCAGTTACCATGCTTGCTCTTGGTGCAACTGGTCAGTCGCCAATTAACTGGTCTTTGCTTGGCGCAGTTCTGCCAATTATTATTGGTATTTTGCTTGGCAACTTCTTCCCATCCATGAAGAAGATGCTGACTAGCGCTCTGCCAGCAATTATTGTTATGACCTTCTTTGCTATGGGAACTACTATGAAGTTTGATTCCCTCATCATGGCTGGTCCTGCAGGTATTCTGCTTGGCGTTATCTGCTCCGTTTGCGGTGGCTTTATCAACTACTTTGTTGATCGTGCAACTGGCGGAACTGGTATTGCTGGTGTTGCTATTTCTTCCTGCGCAGGTGCAAATGCACTTACACCTGCTGCTATGGCAGAGGCTAACCCAGCTCTGTATGGTGGAGCTGCTCTTGCAACAGCAAACGCACAGGTAGCAGCTGCAGTTATCGTTACTGCAATCCTGACTCCTTTGATCACCGGTTACGTTGCTGATCACTTTGCTAAAAAAGACAACGCTTCCGAGGAAGTTGTTGAGGCAGCTTAATAAGTTCTACAGTTTAAGCGCAAAATCCCAGCACCTAGCGGTGCTGGGATTTTTTGTGCCGCGAAGCAGTACTGGCTCCGTGCAAGAGTTGCTCGAACAATGGCAATAGACGGCTGATAAAGAGGCAGTGGATGCAGCAGATTCTTCGGAAACTACTCAAATAAGTCTCCAAGTGGTAAAAAATGCGTTTAGTTGGGGTTTTCATTTTTCTGCATACAGTGTTTCCCCAGATAAAAGTTTTTGAGGCGGTAAAAAATCGTCTTAGTTGGAGATAAATCGGCCAATTTTCAGTTTTTATCCCCAACTAAACGCATTTTTTACCTTTTTCAGCACGTAATTTTTAAGCCAAAAATTACGTATTCATGGAAATGAATATAACAACCTGATTATGCAAAAAGGGTCAGAACGAAACGTTCTGACCCTTTGATTTGCAATAAAACCTGCGACCAGCTTTGCCAAAAGTAATTGGGCAGTAATTTCTGCAAGCAGTAACTGGCAATATAAAGCAGCAACTACTTAATTAGGATGTTTCCCTCATAGCTGTCATGAACATCCTGAGGTGTAACGCCCATGTGCTTCTTGTATAGCCTGCTGAAATAGAAAGGATCGCTATAGCCAACTGCCCTGGAAGTCTCGCGCACAGAAAGGCCAGATTGAAGCAGCTGTTGAGCATGATCAAGACGCTTTGCAATGATGAATGTCATTGGGCGAACGCCAAATGTTTGGACAAAATTGTTGGAGAAGCGTTGAGTGCTCATTCCGCAACGTTTAGCCAGGCCAGGGATGGTAATTGGATCTGCAAAGTGGAGCTCAATATACGTGCGAGCCTCGGCCATGCTCTCCTGAACCTTTTGGCTGTTGGTGAGTAGGAACATAGACTTGATGAGCTCGGTGCCATTGACAATCTGAGCAACACGATTGTCCAGCGATGGGGTGGTGTTAAGTTTTTCCAGGTCAAGCACCTTATCAAGAATGCGGTCGAATCCTTGAAGATCAAATGCATAGGCATTGAAGATTGGACTTGTGACATCGCTCTGAACGCCATCATAGTAGATGTTTACGTGGTCAAACGAGCGTCCGTAAAGGGTTCGATATGTTACGGTCTGACCTGCAGGAACATGTACAACCGTGGTTCCTTCGCAGACAAATTCATTTCCACTAATAGTAATCTCGGCAGCGCCAAAAACAGGAATGATGAAAACAGAATGAGCAAGTGAAAAAGTAACTTGAGAGTCAGCAATCTTCTGCTGGCGGTTGATCGAAAACACACTATACGTCTGCCGCGAATAGGTCTCTTTTAGCTCTTGCAGATTAGCCTGCATAGAATCTCCTCATTTCACAAGCGCTCAATTGTGCCGAATATTAAAAATAACATGGAGAGTATTTTAGCCAGCAGAACCGCGATTGCAACCCAAAAATTAAATAAAATACCATTTCAGGGGTTAAATTTTGATTAACGAGAAAGACAATTGCCTACGTAGCTTTTAGAGAATGATTTCAAAAAAGAATAATTTATGTATAAATTTTATCCATGCAAATTAAAGATATTCCATTTTGTTTATTCGCTTTAAACTGCCGATAAATAGCGTTTTTTGATACCATAAATTAGTTATGCACGAATGGATACTTCAGGTTAACTTTGGATACTGCAGACTTCATTTAGATGCCGTAGCTTTCTTTTAGCCTGCCATGGATTCCATTGGTTTTGCAGGTCTTAGGTTTTATTGGCTTCTGTAGAGGTTTCTCGTAGAAGGTTTGTATATGGAGCAGCTTGCATACGTTTTTTCACTTATCGTTCAGCCCGCATACGACTTGACCGGCAGTTGGTGGGCGGCAATCTTCCTTTTTACTCTTGCAACTAAAATCATCCTGATGCCTCTGGCTCTCTGGACGCAGCAAAACTCTATTGTTATGGTACGCCTTATGCCTGAGACCTTCCGCTTGAAGACGCGCTACTTCGGCGATAGAGAGACCATCGAGGAGCGCTCCAATGAGCTGAACAAAAAGGCAGGTTATCACCCGCTGCTGAGCCTTATTCCTCTGGCAATCCAGGTTGTCATCCTGTTCGGCCTGGTTGACGTCATCCATGGCATCACTGATTCTGGCGCACCTGGCACAGAGTTTTTGGGCATGACCCCAATCATCGACGGCGGTATCACCTGGATTATGCCACTGGCAGCAGCTCTGTCCTCGGTTGCTCTTGGCCTTGCTTCCAACAAGTTGAACCCACTTCAGCGCGAGCAGTCTCGTGCCGAGAAGAACACCACAAACGGTCTTTCTATTGCAATGTCGCTGGTTCTTGCAGTCTATGTTGTCTGCGGCATGGCGTTTTACTGGGTTTGCTCAAACCTTCTCTCAATCCTGGTCCAAATTGTCTGCAACATCATCATCGACCCTCGTAAACAGGTTGATTACGACGATCTCAACGCTGCTCGCGACGAGTTTGAGGCAATGGACGCAGCAACCAAGTCCACTCACAAGTGGTTCCAGCGCGATCCTCATGCCGCTCGCGAAAAAGAGGACTACAAGCGCTTCTTTGACACTATCGGTAAGCACCTGGTTTTCTATTCCGAGTCAAGTGGCTTCTACAAGTACTTCCAGGGCGCCATCGAGTGGCTGCTGGCAAACTCGGACATTCGTATCCACTACGTCACCTCTGACCCTAACGATCAGGTCTTTGAGCTGGCAAAACAGCAGCCTCGCCTGATTCCTTATTACTTGGGTCAGCGTCGTCTCATTACGCTCTTCATGAAGCTCGACGCTGATGTTGTGGTTACCTCCCTCGGTGACCTGGAGAGCTCCTACATGAAGCGCTCCTACGTGCGCAAAGACGCTGAGTACATGTACATGTGCCACCACATGACCTCCATGACAGTCACCTCGACGCGCAACGAGTACACCTACTACGACGACGTCCTTTGCGTTGGCCCTCATCAGCAGCACGATCTTGAGCTGGTCGAGAAGTACTACGACACGCCATCCAAGAGAAAGCCTGCTATTGGCTACGATCTTCTCGACAGGTCAATCAAGAACTACCAGAAGCAGAATCTGGGTCAGCGTAAACCTGGCGAGAAACCCCTGTTGCTGATTGGTCCTTCGTGGCAGTACGACAACTTGATGGATAGCTGCCTTGACGGCCTGCTTGAGCAGCTCATGGGCCGTGGTTGGCGCATTGTGGTCCGCCCTCATCCAGAGTATTTGAAGCGTTATCCTGCCCGTATGGAGGAGATTCTTGCTCGCTACGCTGACGCGGATCCAGAGGAGCTCTCCTTTGAGACTGACTTCAGCTCTAACACTTCGGTTCTCTCGGCTGACCTGCTGTTTACTGACTGGTCGAGTGTTGCCGAGGAGTTCTCGTTTACCACGCTTAAGCCGTCGGTCTTCATTGATACCGCGATGAAGGAGAACAACCCCGACTGGAGCAAGATTCATTCGGACCCATGCGACATCACGCTTAGAAACGAGATTGGTCGCAGCTTTGATCCTAAGGACCTCTCGGGCCTTGGCGGCGCGGTTGCGCAGATGCTGGAGGAGACCGATAGCTGGTCGCATAAGATTGAAGAGATTCGCAACAACATGATCTTCAACCTGGGTCACGGCGGAGAAGCCGCAGGTAAGTTTATCCTCGAGCGCGTTTTGGCGCACCAGGAGGGAATCGCGGACGCTGACGCTGTCGAGAAGAGCGACGCTGCAGCCGCGGACGACGCTGCCGAGAAGGGCAGCGTTGCCGCTATCGATGAATCCGCAACAACAACTGATGAGGACGGTGTTTCTCGTGATTAAAGCCATAACCTCTACCAAGAGAAACTCCCACAGCTCAGCCGCTCACAGGCGCGCAACATTCCTCCACGCTGTGTTCTACCTTGCAGTGTTGACCTTTGTATGGTGGACACTTCTGCCTGCAACAGCACAGGCTTACGTTGACCCATCCGTCATGACCTACACCATCCAGGCGCTGGCAGCCGTGGTGGTTGCGCTGTCAGCCGTACTTGGTGTGGCATTTAGGCGCTCGCGCAAGGTGCTCTTCCGTATGCTCAAGATTGACGAGAACGCAGACAAAATCGTCGAAGGCGCCGTTCACAAGGTGGATGCAAAGGGTGCACAGGCTGCAGACGCTCAGATGCGAGAAACCCTTGCAGCTGAAGCTATCCGCATCAAGGAGCGCAAAGAGGGCACGCTTAAACCTAAGGGGCGTATTGGCGTTGCGTTTACTGTCTCGTTCTTCACCGTCTTTACTATTCTGGTGGTAGCTCCTCTTGAGCTGGTAGCCAATAGCGCGCGTGACCTCTCGTTCAATCTTAATGATGTTGCAGGTCCTGTTATTATTGCCGGTCTTGTGCTTACGCTTATCTTGACGGTATTTCTTTCGCTGCTGCGCAAGCGCCTCTTTAACGTTGCAGTGGCCCTTGTGGGTGCGGTCGGTTTTGCTGCATATATCCAGGTAGTGTTTATGAATGGCGGAATGCCTCTTGCTGACGGTCACGAGGTCATCTGGTCAAACTTCACTAAAAAGATGGTTATCTCGGGCTTTGTCTGGTTGGTAATCATTGCTGGTAGTGCGGTTTTCTCGATCATTCGTGCTCGTCAATTCCGCACCGGTCTTTTGGTAACGTCCGTAGCGCTTGTCATTGTTCAGGCAGTAGGCGTTGCCAGCCTTTGGGGACCATCTATTGCTGCATCGATTGACGCAAATCCAGAGAATTACCAGGTAGTTGCAACTCGTGAGGGCCTGCATAGTGTTTCTTCTAAGAAAAATGTCGTGGTGTTTGTTCTTGATACTACCGACACCGCTTTTGTCCAGAGACTCTACGATGAGTATCCAGAGACATTTGCCGGTTTAACTGGCTTTACGTGGTACAGAAATTCTGCGGGCTCTATGATTCCAACCCGATACGGCGTGCCTTCGCTACTCTTTGGCACACGTCCTCAGCCTGGCGAGAATTTCAACGAGTTTGTTTATAACTGGGCACAAAGTGATCAGTATTTGAGGGATATCCAGAATGCTGGATTTGAGGCTGGGCTATACACTGACCAGCTCAATTACAACCGTTATAGAGGCACAGCTCAGAAGTACTCTGTGAACTATCATCCACCGGTTGGTAGGGGACTTGATAACCAGCTGGATGTTTTTGGTGCACTGCGTATTCTTTACAAGACGGCTCTGTGTAGGGACATGCCTTGGGTGTTTAAGCCTCGTTTCTGGTATTACACCGAGGACCTCAATGTGCGCATGCGCCGCCAGGTCAATATGGATGAAGTTGATCTCTCCTCTCAGCCATACACCGAAGACGATCTCAAGTATTACCAGGAGTTGCAGCATTACGGACTCTCGATTGATGATACGGGTCAGAACGGTTCGTTCCGTTTCATTCACCTGTTTGGCTCGCATCCACCTTACACTCTTGATCGTAACGTTGAGCGCACTGAGGATCCAAGCAAGCAAAACGTTGACGAGCAAACTATTGCATCTTATCGAATTGTTGAAGCATACATTGCTGAGCTTAAGCGTTTGGGCGTATATGAGAACACGTCTTTTATCATTACTGCTGACCACGGTGATTGGTATTTGACGGACAATGATATTCAAACGCCTTCAAATCCAGTTATTATGTACAAGCCTGCAGGCCAAACTGCTGAAGAAGCTGCTCAGCCTATGCAGATTTCTGACGCACCTGTCTGGCACTATGACATTTTGGCCCAAACTCTGAAGGATATGGGTGTTGACCAGCAGACGCTCTCCAACTACACTACACCTCTCGATGAGGTCCATGAGGGAGATGTTCGTCCTCGCTACTACATCGAGACGCTCTCTAACGGCAAGCGCGATATTTTTGTCAGGGAGTTTGTCATCAACGGCAATGCTAATGACATGAATGACTGGAGTCTTACGGGTAACGAATGGCGCGTTGACCCCTGGCATGATTAATCGAGCTGTCCTCTAGCAATAAGCCCTGGCGAGAAACCCAGTTAATCGCACTATCCATCCACAAGAAAAGCCGTGTCTTTGTGACGCGGCTTTTCTTGTGGGAATTTATGTGAGCGAGCTTGTAAAGCGGAGTTCAACGATAAGTTGGAGTGACTACGGCATAATCCATGCCGGTAAACCATCAGAGAAAATGCGTGCTAGAGGATATGCCTCTTCAATGGTCAATGTAGCAACAACGCGATAAGGACCTTCTGCTTGTATGTCAAAGACTAGTGCAAGGGGTTTCTCGCCATCAGTGGTAGGAAGTGCAAGGTAGATGCAGTGTTTGGAGGGATTGTAGAGCTCAACCGCTATACGCCAGCCACGCTTTGCAGCGCGAAGAGCATTCTGAACCAGAGGTGAGTCGGTATCAAATCCGCGTTCTGAATCAAAGAGTGGGGTAGTGTGAGTTGAGACAGGTAGCGAGAAGTCAGTATCGGCGTGCATGAGCTGCTGCTCGTTCTTTCTGTATACATACGCTGCGGAAAGACAAGCCTGTGCCGCCTGAAGAGATGGTGCGTCACTTAGATAAGCGGTACTGAGTGCATGCCAATCGGAGATAGGAGCCTCGTGCATGACCACGTCAATTGGGTTGATAGGCAGCTGTTTTGCTGCGGCGGGTAGCTTTTCCCATGGAGCAATGCCAGACTTTGGCAGTCCGTGAAGCATGTCAACCGCCTGTCCCTGCAATTCATCTGCGGAAACATTCAGCTTTAAGAGCGTCCATGGGCGTAGAGATCCGCGTTTAGATTTGCGAATGGTGGCGGTAATAACTTCGTCTGTTTGTGGTTTTTTGTAACGCGTGTTGAATGTAAAAGTTCCACCCTTAGAAATGAGTGTACGAGAGGACTTGGCAAGTTTGAAGTCTTCCTCCAGCTGTTGGAGGACATTGGTGTTAACGGGAGCTATCTGATACAAAATGCCAAGAAGATCGTTGTTGACGTGGAGGTTTTCTTCAAAATCGGCAGGATATGGTGGGGCAGAAGTAGGAGTCTCTTCTTGATTGGTTACCTGAGTAGAAGTTCCTGACTTAGAAGTTGTAGAGACAGAGGCTGAGCTTGTTGTGCTCAATGTCTGTTGCAACACTGAAGGAGCAGCTTCAAGTGTTTTCGCTTCATTGGAGTTATCGTAGGGATTGTAGGTAACAGTAAGCGAGATAGTAGGTTCGGGCACTATAGTCTCGGGTGTTTTGTGATCTGGAACCGCTGTTTTGGATTCTGCAGGTTCAGAAGCGGTGTCATCGGCAGTCTCTTGTTGGAGCTCTTTGTCAGGCGCTTCTGTAGATGGTGTCTCTGTAGATGGTGCCTCAGTGGACAACTCTTTTACGGTTGATATCTTTTCAGTTGTTGCCTCTGTAGTTGGTTCCTCTGTGATTTGCTTTACCTGTGCGGTTGGCAGTTCCTCTAACTCCTCTTTGGCAGATAGTTCCTCCACAGCTTTCTCGGTCATAGGTACCAGGTGTTTTGGCTTGAGGGCGCGAATGGACTTTGCTCCACGGCGACGCTTCCAAGGTTTGCCGTTATTTTGAGCTTCAACGTTTTTCTCGCCGGCGGCAAGAGCAGCCTCAAAGGCATCAAAGGTTAAAAGCGTTGCGTAGACATAACCTTTTTTAAATGCTGTGATTTTGATGAAATCAGGACACACCTCCATGAGTGTACGGATGTCATCAAAACCAAAATCTTGCGGAGCAAGATCATCTTCAATAAGGACGCCTTCAACGGTAGAAAGGGGAGTCTGCTTAGAGATGCCGATGGTAGTCTTTAGTAGTTTATACAGGTAGAGAGCGTATTCTTGTTTTATAACAGCCATGATGCTCCTGAGATAGTGGTTAATGGACTACATACTACTCGATTTCGAACAGATAAAGATACTGATTACAAACAGAAAGTCGCAATATGTAACGTAAAGAGGCAGCTGGACTGATAGAATAAAGCTAGATTGAGGGGAGGCCATATGATTGGTCGTTTTATTAAAAGAGCTGCGGTTAGAGCTGCAGGTTTAGCAATTACTCAGTATGCCGCAAAGGCAGCGCTTCAATCTGAGGCTGGAAGAAAGTTACTGGCTACAACGGCTTCTAAGGCCGCTAACTTAGCTGGTAATATCGCCAAGGAGCAGATTGCGGCTGGTTTTAATGCTCATGTGAGACCAGCGCTTCCAAGCGCTGATTCTATTCAGACGTCAGTTGCTCGTGCTCAATCCGCGCTTCGTTCAGCTCAGACTTCGGTTTTGGCTGCTCAAGCTCAGCTTCAGTCTAACTTAGAGAATCGTTTTTCTCGCTCAAAGAACAAGCTTTCAAAGCAGCTTTCAAGCACTGCTGAATCGCTTGAAGAGATGGGGGATACTCTAGCCGAGCATCAGGATGCTGTTACGGATATTGCAGTTACAGATGCTGTTGAGGAGATTGCTGCTCAAAATGGACAGGATTCAGACGCACCGCTAGCTCCTGCCAAGAAGGGCAAGACGCTTAGAAACGTAGCAATTGCCGGTGGTGTTGTGGCTGGTGCAGCTCTTGGTCTAGCAGCATATGGTGCCTACTCCATTGCTCCTCGTAAGCAGAACGATCGCCTGCTTCTGGAGCGTTGGCATGAGATTGCTCGCCATCGCTATGCTCATCGTGGCCTTTACAACAACGAGGCTGGTATTCCGGAGAATTCTCTGCTGGCTTTCCGCGCAGCTTGCGAGAAGGGCTTTGGCTCCGAGGTTGATGTTCACCTGACCGCAGACAATAAGCTGGTTGTTGTTCACGATTCAGCACTTGATCGTCTTTGTGGTGTACAGAAGATTGTTGAGGAGTCCACGCTAGAGGAGCTTCGTGGTCTCAGGCTCCTTGCCACAGATGAGCAGATTCCGACATTTGAGGAAGTACTTGAGGTCTATGCATGGAGTGGCTCTGGTGAGCTGCCGGCTCATTTGATCATTGAGGCTAAGACACGCCACAATAATGCTGAGCAGCTTACAGAAAAAATAATGCAGGCTCTTGATCTTCGTCCTGTTCGCGCATGCATTGAGAGCTTTGATCCCCGTGTTTTGCAGTGGCTGCGCCAGAACCGCCCTGAAATACTTCGTGGCCAGCTTTCGGAGAATTTCCTGATTGATCGTCAGACCAGGCACATGAACATCGCTACACGTGCTGGTGCTACAGCTCTCTTTGGTAATTCTGTTGGTCGTCCTGACTTCATTGCATACAAGTTTGAGGATCGCAAGAACCCCTTTGTTAAGCTGGCTTGTAACACTATGGGCGCACATCTTATTACCTGGACTGTTAGGAGCGAAGAGGACATGATTGCTTCTGAGCTTGAGGGTGCTCCTGTCATCTTTGAGGGATTTATTCCAACTCCTGCATCGCTAATTAATTAGTTTTGCAGGCAGCAAAAAATATTGTTGAACTATAAAGGTATTTAGGACTCCACGGGTTTCTCGCCCGTGGAGTTTTTTACATAGAAAATTTCTTCAATACTGTCGTATGAATATATGTACATATATAAATTTATAGGGTAGACTAGGAATAACAACAACCCAAGGAGGAGCTATGAGCCCAAAGACAAAGGTGAAGATTGTTCGCATTGTCTGTTCTGCTGTTTTGTTAGGTGTTGCTTACGTGGTTGAACATGTATTTAACCTGCAGCTTTGGCAGGCGCTTTTGCTCTATCTGTTGCCTTATGCCGTTGCAGGATATGATGTTGTTTTGGAGGCATGGGAGAGCACCACTGAGGGCGAGTGCTTTAACGAGGACTTGCTTATGACCATTGCTACCCTTGGAGCTTTGTTTATTGGCTTTGTGCCTAATGGATCTCCTATGTTTGACGAGGCTGTCTTTGTCATGCTGTTCTTCCAGGTAGGAGAGGTGTTTGAGCATCTCGCTTCCGATAACAGCAAGAAGTCCATTGCCAAGCTTATGGATATCCGTCCTGATAGCGCAACGGTTGAGCGCGACGGACAGCTGTTTACCGTCTCTCCAGAAGAGGTTGAGCTAGGAGAGATTATTGTAGTAAAACCAGGTGATCGCGTTCCTGTTGATGCAGAGATTGTCGAGGGTTCTACCAGTCTTGATACTGTTGCTCTTACTGGTGAGAGCGTTCCTCGTGACGCGACGGTGGGGGATAATATTATCTCGGGTTGTGTCAATCTTTCTGGTGTGGTGCGCGCTCGCGTTACCCACCTCTTTGAAAACTCTACAGCTACCCGTATCATTAAGCTGGTGGAGAGTTCAAATCAAAACAAGTCTAAGAGCGAGAGCTTTATTCGTCGTTTTTCTCGCGTCTATACCCCAGCTGTTGTTTACAGTGCTATTGCGCTTGCGATTTTGCCTCCTCTGTTCTCGGGAGATTTTGTAGGCAATGCTTCTACCTGGGTTGTAAGGGCGCTTACCTTCCTTATTGCTTCGTGTCCTTGTGCGCTGGTTGTTTCTGTACCACTAACCTTCTTTGGCGGTATTGGCGCTGCTTCAAAGGAGGGTATTTTGATTAAGGGTTCTGCATACATTGATACGCTGTCTACTCTTGATACCGTTGCATTTGATAAGACCGGTACGCTGACTGAGGGTGTCTTTGAGGTTCTAGCTGTTCACCCTCAAACTATTGGCGAGAAGGACCTTCTACACCTAGCTTCTCATGTTGAGATGCACTCCACACATCCAATTGCAGCAGCTCTTCGCGCTGCCTATCCTAGTGAGGATGATGGTTGTGTTATTACGGATATCAAAGAAATTGCAGGTCAAGGTATCTGTGCTAACGTGAATGGTAAGAGTGTTGCTGTTGGCAATTGTGCACTTATGGAGAACGTTGGAGCTTCCTGGAGGGCATGTGAGAACTATGGAACCATCATTCACGTAGCTGTTGATGGAACCTACATGGGTCATATTGTTATTTCTGACCGCGAACGAGCTGACGCTCCAGCAGCAATCGCTTCCCTTAAGAATGTTGGTGTTTCAAAGGTTGTCATGCTTACGGGCGATAAACGCGATGTTGCAGAAGAAATTGCAGTTCAGATGGGTATTACCGAGGTCCGTGCAGAGCTACTTCCACAGGATAAGGTATCTGCAGTCGAAGGTCTTCTCGCCCAGAAGACGGCTGGTAAGTCACTTGCTTTTGTAGGTGACGGCATCAACGATGCTCCTGTTCTTGCTCGTGCAGATGTTGGTGTTGCTATGGGCGTTTTAGGATCTGATGCTGCTATCGAAGCTGCTGACGTAGTGCTTATGGATGACAAGCTCTCCAAGCTCTCAAAGGCTGTAAAGATTGCTCGTTACACCTTGGGCATTGCGAAGCAGAACATTGTGTTTGCTATTGGCATTAAGGTTGCCATTTTGATTCTTGCAGCCTTTGGTTTGGCGCCTATGTGGCTGGCTGTCTTTGGAGACACGGGCGTTATGGTGCTTGCAGTTCTTAATTCCACTAGGGCTCTAAATATCAAGTCGATTAAGTAAGAGAGGCTAAGATTTACTTGCTAATGGAAAAAGGACGCTCACAAAGGAGCGCTCCTGCAAATGATCGATTACAGATTACTGCGACTTTTTACGAAGTTTACGAGCACGGTTTGCAAGATTGCGAACCGTGCTTTCCATTCCATGTGGAACATAGGTAAGCGATTCTAAGTCTTCTGGAAGGTAGTCAACAAGACTAACAGGCTTTGTAGGTGTGAAATCTGCTGGTATAGGACCTGGAGCAATCAGGTAAGCATGCACTTTGGCTCCTTGGGCGCTAAGTTTCTCTTCGTATTCGCTAGGAACATCATTAGGAAAATCTGCCTGAGCATCACGCGTTTTCCAAATAAAGTTGTAACCAGCAACTTCAATTTGCTCAAGAGAAAAATCAAAAAGTGGTTGGCTGTCTGTTTTGAGACGAACAACGCCATCTTTAGTTAAAACGTTTCTGTACTGCATAAGACGCTCAGCATCGGTGAGGCGCAGCTTTGCCTGTCTGATTCGAGGAAATGGTGCGGGAAAGTTAAGGTAAATAACAGAGATTTCTTCTGATGAGAAGTACTCATCAATTTTCATACCAGTACCAGGTACCACAATAGCATTGGGTATTCCTGCTTCATAAATTGTTTTTGCAGCATATGAAATGCAGATAGGTTCTGTATCAATGGCTACAAAGAGGACATGAGGATTTGCTTTAGCCTGAGCGGCAGTAAAAGACCCTTTACCACAGCCAAGGTCTACATGAACTTCAGAATAGAAGGTATGTCCTTCAGCAGTAATTGGCGCACATGCAGAAGCCCATATGCCTTTTAAACTCTCTGGATGAGGCTCAATAACGCTGGAATAGGCCTTTAAGCGCTCCTCAAGAACAAAGTTTTTGGGTAAACGTGCATGTAGTGCGCGCAAAACAACTCCTCAACTAGCAGGTTTAATCAGCGTAATTTACAGAAGCTGATCAAGCGTTTCTCCGTATGAAGGTAGGAATTCTGTCATAAA
>ERZ772945.1928-NODE-1928-length-13697-cov-2.595587_pt1 | contig 13697 bp, 10 predicted proteins | sample MGYA00511681_ERZ772945 | MGnify/ENA primary metagenome ERZ772945 (study PRJEB29015, sample SAMEA2737943) | human oral metagenome | biome: human oral; feature: human-associated habitat; material: dental | place: China | collected 2143 ... | reverse complement strand
GGCAAACGAGTGCTAAGTTGTACAGTTACTTAAATCTTGAGAGTACAAAAACGTCCATCATACTATTAGAGAAGGAGATTCAGTTGTACAGTTACTTAAATCTTGAGAGTACAAAAACCTCAAATTAAAAAATTTTTTGATTTTTGTACCCTTACATTGATTATAAAGTCCTTTGATGAGCTTGTCAATCTTAAGTTTTTAAAAAATTAATTAATAATTGAGTAGGTGGATTATAAGCAAAATGAATTTTCTTGTTATAATGGTATAAACTGTTCATAATTTTCAAGGTTACTATATCTTGGATAGATAAACTCATATGTGTCACGTCTTTACTAAATAAATATGGTGAAATCTTTTGCAAAGAGACGATGAAATCATCTTCTGTAGGTACGTCGTTAGTAGGATATTGACCAATAAACCTTTCATACATAAAAGAAAATTCATAAAAATGTTCAACCAAATCAGAAACAATATTGACGTATTCCATATTCTCGCGATTCAAATAAAGATAGCCTTCATTTGACGGGAAAATAATGACACTAAAATTACTGTAATTGTCGGCCATTCTCTGTAATTGCTCACAACATTTTACAAATGAGGAATAACTTAAGTAATCGTCCATATTTCTAAGGACGAGCAAAATACGATTGGTCTGGCCTTGAATTAACTGTTCTAGCATTTGCATAAAAATAATAAATTTCGTTTCATTTTCGACAAATTCAAACGATATATTCTTATCTTTGAACCCAAAATAAGGTAAAAAATTCTTAAGAATCAGCTGCTCAGTTGTAAAATACTGACTTTCTGTATGGTAATGTATATCTTCAATTTGAAAATTCAAACGTTTATTTACAATCATTGAAATTTGATCCAGCTTATCATTGATATAATCTATCTGTTCCATTATTTCAAGATTATCTAGTTTTGACTTCAAAAAATCAAACGCTACAGTCCCTTTTTTATAAGCCATTTGCTCGATTAAATCTTGGATATCTGAAATAGAAATAATCTTGTAATCTGTTCTTTTAAAAATCGTATTCTCTTCGGTAATTTCTGGTTCCATTTGTCCAAAAAGGTTCAAGTCTTCTACATTATACTTTTTACCGTTGAAATACCAAATTAAGAGCTGCCACATATAGTATTTTAATTGCTGATTATCTCCCACTATTTGAGTAAACGGGCCAAAATTAATAGATAAATTCTCTCTATAAGGATGTGTAAAATTCATTTTCATATAATCACCAACTTATTATCACTTATTACTTCTTCTTGCTTGGTCTTCCCTCCGATAATCAAGACCATTTCTGAAAATTGCTTTTCTGTAACAGCTAGTAAACGGACATTGCCACTTGGTAAATTGCTTTGTTTCAGCTTTTTATAAAATTTACTGGCAAAACTTCTGTTTGGGCAAGTTCGATAATATACAGAAAACTGCAGCATTTCAAACCCATTGGCAATCAATTCTTTGCGAAAATTACGATAGGTTCGTTTTTCCTGATTGGTTTCCATTGGCAAGTCAAAGAAACATAATAATCTCATCGCTTCATACCTCATTACATACTCCATTCCAAACTAGAAACTATTGGACAGTAAAACTTTGTTGTATCCTTATCAGCAATACATTTGATAAAACCTTTTACATATTTGTCCATTGCAACTGTGACCGAGCAGGTTTCTTTGCCATATTTAATTTTTGCGTTCAGTAGATTTGTTAAAGCCAAGCGAAATTCATATTTTAAATATTCTTCATCTCTCAAATGTTCATAAACCCAAACATCAATAATTTGGCGGAAAGGTTCCATTAAATCATCCACCAGATTGAACTGGTTGTATTCATTTTTATGAAAAATTCCAATTAAAGCATTTAGTCCATATCCAGCAACGATTCTTGCCATCTGTGCTCGCATAATGGCGTATCCGTAATTCAACCCCGCATTAATGACATCTGATTCTCGCTGAGTTACACGGATAAACTTCTTGCCAAATAATTCATTGAAATAGACCTTAGCGGCATGTCCTTCTCGATTTGTCTTATCTCCTAGTTCAATATGATCCTTATAATCCGCTAACAATTGGATACAATCAAGATTCTTTTCAAACATTGCCAAAACATCCTGCTGATTATTGATTTTAAAATAGGTAACAAGTTGCCAGAGCTTATCTTTTTGTTCCTGAGACCAGAGCAACTGTTCTTGCAGTCGTTTATAGGCCCGAAAATGCCCATTTTGAGAATGATAAATTCCCGTTGGTAAGTGTTCATTGTCACATACAATTAAGGCGATATTATACTTACTTAAAGCACTCAACAACCGAAGAGTAACGACAGTATCACCACCTTCAGCTACTATGATTGAAATATCGCTTAAAGGGATTGTATACTCTTCCCCCATTTTCTTTATTAACAAATTGTCTAATTTTAGTCTCATCTTTTCACTTTGACAGATATGTACAATTCTCCACGTCATAAAAACTCCTTTACAACACGAAAACACCCCGTCATAGACAGGGTGTTGATTTCGGCATGAAGCCTTATCTTTGTAGCTTCTGCAAGATTTAAGTAACTGTGTAAGGCGTCCCTTACAGTCACTATTATAATACATTGCAAAAGCGTTTGCAACTCTTTTTTTAAATTTTTTCTTGTTAACATTTCTCTCTCTCCTTCTTACCCGCACATTTGTGCCTAGAACATCTGTTCTGACTTTATAGATGGAGAGATTTTCTAGAGTGCCAAAAGATTTTTGAAGCTGATTTGATGAAGCGTATAGTTTACCTAAGACATTTGTGTCTTCTCCTTTTTTAAACTGTGATTTACTATACGGCTTTAATTCAATTTTATTTTTTTCGAATGTTTTCGCATTATCCTTTCCTGTCCTAGACCAAAATCGAAACAACTCCTCCTTTCCTTTTGCTGTATCTTTTATCAGAATTAAATCATTCTTGTAAAGCGTAAACTTAAACTCTGATTCCTTTTCGATACCTTCCTTATCTTTGATTTTCTTATAATCTCCAATTAAAATTCCATATCTATGCTCGCCTTTAAGATAACGTAAATCAGAATACTTCAATCCTAAAAATTCATACTTTCTGGTCTCGTGGTTGAAATATACATCGGTTCTCCATGGATTAAGAGAACGCAATACAACTTTATTCAAACTATTTTTAGGAGTTATGTCAATGTTCTTTCCCAAAACCTCATCATAATACTTAAGGCTCTTAATCTCCGGACCATTACCTTTTTTGCTGTATTTTCTAACAGGTCCATTTTCCTGTCTATACTTTTCAAAAGGATTGCAGGAAACTTCTTTTCCCTTTTCATTTAACTCTTTGTCAGGATAGGTTTTAAGAATTTCTTCAATAACTTTTTCAAAGGTCTGTGGATCTTTGTGATACATCAAGAATTGAGTTTTATCTTTCTTATATCTCTTGATAAAATCTTCATAGCCCTTTTGAGAATAGATATCCTTAATTTTTCCAAGTACATAAGTTTCCTCCTGCTTATCTTTCCCCAACTGAGCTTTTCTAGTTCCATAGATTGTAGCATCTGATATTTTTCGGTTATATTTAGAATCCACTTGATAAGAAAACAAGATACTGTCTTCAAACGATTTGCTCTTCAATGTATCTACAAAATAATCATATGGTGGTCTGAAAACAAGTTCCTTATATTCGTCATCTGTCAGTGAAAGAATCTCTCCCGTTTCAGGATCTACAAGCTGCCCTTCTTTATAAGAAATCAAAGGATTATTCTGCTTTTTCCAGAGTCTCAACTGACTGGAGGCCGCGATGATGAGAGCATCTACTGCGTGATGGTGATAGGTATCACGACTTTTTTCAATTTTCCACTTTCTTCTCAGTTGTGATGTAAATTGACCACGAACAACCGAAATTTTTGTATCGAAATCATTTGTTTTGTAAAATTCCTGCAAAGTATTTAGGACTACCCGTGATGAGTAACGTGTGTCCACGAGATTGCGCTCAATGAATTTTTGTTTTACTTCAATCTTGCTGATATCTTCTTCGGTCAGCAGATAGTCTTTTTTCTTATTACTTAAGCTTTTAGAATTCCTGACATATTGTTTGAACTCTATGTAAGACCACGCATCATCCATACTATCTAAAGCCTGGAATGGTGTTCTCTGTCCCTTTTCCTGATTAGCTGTTGCTAACACCAGAACCTTATTGGCTAAGCCATCATCAAAAGAAAGTGAAAGCGGCAGAATATGATCAATTTCATACTGATGTGGATTATGAATTAAATCATGAATAGAGATGTTCTTTCCTGTATAAAGGCAGCGTTCTCCCTGTTGATGCCAAAGGCGAATTTTGGTTGCTAACTCTTTGTGTCCATGAAAAATACTGTCTGGTAACTCTTTTTTACCATTGTATAGATCAGCAGCTTTTTCCATTGCTGCTTTCTTTTCATCTTCATTGGCTTTTTGGGCGTTTTGAATTGCTTTTTTCTCATCATCTTCATTGCTTTCACGCGCCATTTCAATGACAATATTATCAAAAATGCCATATTTTTTGGTCGCTAAGTTGATGATTTTAATAGCCTGACGGACAGATTTGGCAACAACAGGGTTATAAATTTCATCTGTTAATTCTTTTTCATCTATGTATTTAGTTCGTTTTGAAATTTCTCTACTTCTTTGTTTACCTAGACGAGTCAAAATAGTCATTTGCTCCTCTGAAGTCTCATAAAGCTCCGGAATCAATTCATTCATTAACTTAAGAGAAAAATTATGCCAACCTTTTCCAAATACCGCACTGTTTTTCTTCCTAAACTGAATTAACTCATCAATCTGCTCTTTGGTAAATGTACCAGACATTTTACTGTTAAGAGCTTCTAAAATACCTTCACTTTCTGTGTTCAAGGTTAGAATGTGCGCTAAATCATCCAAGGTTTCTCTTGATAATATATCTACATCCACCAGTTCTAGTGTTCTCATTTTACGATAGGCGTCAAAAGTATGCATCTCCGGTTTATCAGATTTATTAATCCGATATCCTTTTATGTCATCAATAGAACCATCTACTAACTTAGCAATATATTTAAGTAAAGTTGGAGTTCCTAAAGTTTTTGCAGTTCGAGCATACTCGACAATCTGCCGCTTTTGTTCTGGTCTTAATTTTTTCGTTTCAGTTGGAACTGTTAAATTATTGAGGTCGTTGAGCAAATTAAATTCCTGCGCGGTATATGACGCCTTTGCTGCTCGATATTCATCAGGATAAAAAGTACATTTTCCAATTAAAATACCGAAAATATTTTCTAAAGTTGTTCCATCTTTTCTAAAGCGTCCGTAGTCCGTTCTTGACTTTTCATTTCCAGGACCATGATAATACTTGCGTTTACCGGTCAAAATTGTTAAATAGTCTTGAATAAATTCATCTGAAATATCTTGATTATATTCCTGTTGTTTTTTCAAAATCCTTTCAGCTTCTTTTTTATAAGAAGAGGTTGAAAAAACATTAATAAGACGATGATTTTCATCATTTTCAACTACAGTGAAATCACCACGAACCCGCCCATATTTTTCAAAGCGTTCTAATTGAATTTGTCCAGGAGTCTTATCGGTAAGTAATTTTCTATTTTCTTCAACTGCTTTTCCATATTCACTGGAAGCTGTTTCTCCATCTTCACTAGCATCATCCAAATAGCTGATACCACGCCGTTTAATAATGTTTTTAAGCGCAATAAACAACTCTTCAATTGTTAATTCCTCACTCAAACCTTTCACACGCAGAATATAAGGATTTAAGTTTAAAGGGACATCAGAAAAATCTGTTACAAAACCGAATTCTTCAAAAAGGTCGTTTAAGCGAACGCTGCGATGTTTCTTCCTTCGACCAAGTCTTCTGCCTTGTCTAAATCCACGACGTTCTACATTGCTATCGGCAGTTGCAGCAGGAAAAATTCTCGAATTAGCGTGAATAATTTCACCTGTTTCTTTATTTAAAATTCCTACTCCGACAGATGCAATACCGATATCCAATCCTAAAACCAAACCGTTCATGATGCTCTCCTTTTATAAAAATTTTGCTACAAATCATATTTAAAGCGCTATCATACACATTATAACATAATAATAAGCAAAATGTTTTAATATTTAAAAATATTTCAATCGCTACCGTCAATAACAAATACCATACATCATTTCCTGATTGTAAAAGATTTCAAAATACGTTACAATAGAGAAAAAATTCTTCTGTATGGGGACAGTTAAGATGATAAAACCTAAGTATCAATGTATTGTAGATCAGATTAGCCAAGATATTAAAAGTGGGAAATTGTCCAAGGGACAAAAGATTCCTTCTGTCCGTCAGCTGGCAGAATACTATCGCTGTAGCAAGGATACAGCTCAAAAGGCGCTAATGGAATTGAAATATCAGAAGTATATCTATGCAGTTCCTAAAAGTGGCTACTATGTGCTGGAAAATAGTCTGGAAGACCAGCAGGACATAGAATTAACCGTCAGAGATGACCACTACCAAATTTATGAAGACTTTCGACTTTGTCTTAATGAAACGCTGATTGGACGAGAGAATTATCTTTTTAACTACTATTCTCAGCAAGAAGGGCTGGAAGACTTACGACAATCTGTCCAGCAGCTGCTTCTGGATTCAGCTATCTACACCTCTGCTGACAGGCTCGTTCTGACATCTGGTACCCAGCAAGCTCTTTATATTCTTTCGCAAATTGCCTTTCCAAATAAAAAATATGAAATTCTAGTTGAGCAGCCGACCTATCATCGGATAAATGATTTGCTAACCGCTCAAAAACTTCCTTATCAAACAATTGAGCGAACTCCAGAAGGGATTGATTTAGAAGAATTGGAGCGGATTTTTCAATCTGGTCGTATCAAATTCTTCTATACTATCCCGCGCTTTCATTATCCCTTGGGGCATTCTTACAGTCGAAAGGAGAAGGAAGAAATCATTCGTCTCGCTCGGCTTTATGATGTTTATATCATAGAAGATGATTATTTGGCTGACTTTGACAGCAAACGCGAACTGACCTTTCATTACTTGGACGACAGCCAGCATGTCATCTATATCAAGTCATTTTCTACTAGTCTCTTCCCCGCCCTTCGGATAACAGCTCTGCTATTTCCTCCAGCTATTCAGTCTACTTTTATCGCCTACAAAAAAGCAGTAGACTACGACAGCAATCTCATCATGCAGAAAGCTCTATCCCTTTATATTGACAATCTCATGTTTGAAAAAAATCGTCTTTCTCTGCTCAATCAACAAGAAAAAGAATTGACGAGAGCTAGAAAACTTTTAAGCCAAAATCAGCTCAAACTTTCCTACTTTCTCAATAGAGATGGTATCTTACTAGATCTACGTGGACTTAAATCTATCAGTTCCCTCAAACATAGCAATCTGCCATTGGATTTTTTTGAAGCAAGCTATATACAGGATTGTCCTTATCAATATGCAAAAATTAAATACGGGGATCTAGAAAAAACCTTAGAACACTTAAATGAATATTTATAAAAAGGAGCCGAAACTCCTTTTTTAAGACTTTACGCTTTTTCCATCATTCCAGCCTGCAACTGATACATTTTATAATAGGTTCCCTTAAGCGCTAGAAGCTCTTCATGTGTGCCAGATTCGACAATACGCCCCTGCTCCATGACATAAATGCAGTTAGCGTCCTGAATGGTAGACAGCCGGTGAGCAATGGCAATCGTTGTTCGTCCTTGGCGCATTTTTTTCAGCGAAGTTTGGATAAGTTCTTCGGTCTCTGAGTCGATATTAGCGGTTGCCTCGTCCAAAATCAAGATTTTAGGCTTGGTAGCGATTGTTCGAGCAAAAGCTAGCAATTGCCTTTGTCCACTTGAAAAAGTCGCACCTCGCTCAGTTACGGGACTGTCATAACCTGCAGGAAGCTGACTAATAAAATCGTGAGCATCCACAAACTTCGCAGCTTCTACAATATCCTCTCGACTCATATTTTCCTGATACATTTGGATATTAGAAGCAATGGTACCGTGATAGAGGAAAGGATCTTGAAGAACTAAACCAATATTCCGGCGCAGTTCAGCTTGGCTGTAATTCTTAATATTTTTATCATCAATTAAAATTTCTCCTCTTTCAAATTCATAAAATCGCAGACAAAGATTGATGATTGAAGACTTGCCTGAGCCAGTCGCACCGACAAAGGCGATTGTTTCCCCTTGCTTGACTGAAAATGAAATATTTTTCAGAACATTACGCTTGCCGTCGTATGAAAAGGAAACATGACGAAATTCAATATTCCCAGCTGTAATTTCCAATGGAAGATTAGCTTGATTGGGCTCATAGTCTCTACGGTCTATGATTGCAAAAACACGGTCTGCAGCCACCATAGATGTCTGCAAAACAGAGTAATTTTGCATCAAATCAATCAGAGGATTGAAAAGTTGATTGACATATTGGATAAAAGCATACATGACCCCTGCTGTCACTCCTGCAACCTGCCAAGTAAAGCCAAAGTAGGCTAAAATAACCGCATAAGCTAAAATTTTCAGCAAAGACATAGCTGGACGCAGAAAAAGGCTATTGATATTGAGATAGCGAACTGTATACTCCAAATGCTCGCCGTTAATCGTTTCAAATTCATTTATCAGACGCTTTTCCTGACCAAACGCCTGAATAATTCGCATCCCCTCAATACTTTCAGAAAGTTTGACATTCAAATCGCTCAGTTTGCTTCGGACGAGTTTGAGGAGACGATTAGATAAGCGTTGATAAAGTAAAATGGAGCCCAGCATGACTGGTAAAAAGAGTACAATAAGTCCTGTCAAGCGCCAATTCAAGGTGCACATCGTCACTACTGTTACAACAAGAATAAAAATGGAACTTATAAAGCTTGAGAAGATGCTACTAAACATATCTGCTACCGCTTGTGTATCATTCGTCAAACGGGAGACAATCGCTCCTGCAGCCGTTTGATCAAAATAAGCCATACGTAGCCGCTCAATATTTTCAAAACTCTCCTGACGCAGATCGCGAACAATGCTATATGCCACACGGGCAAAAGAATACTGTCCTAAGAAAGTAAATAGCACCCTCAACAGAAAAAGAGCATAATAGAGAATCAGAATATAAAATCCCGCCATAATCTGATGACGACTGATAAAATGGTCAATGAAATACCGAGCCAAAAGTGGCAAAGCTGTCGTTACCAAAGTTGTTGCAAAGATAAAAGCAAGTGCCAAAATGCTCACCCATTTATAACGCCACATATAAGTCAGAAGGCGATGAAAAGTTGCTTGTTTTTTCATAATCACTCCTCCTTCAGACTTTCTGCCAATTGCTGATTATGATAAGTGCGCGCATACCAACCATTTTGAGCCAGCAATTCTTGGTGTGTGCCTCGCTCTTTAATGCGCCCATTTTCCATAACTAAGATCAAATCTGCATGAACAACTGCTGACAGTCGGTGAGCAGTAATAATAGTTGTTTTACCATCTCTTTCTCCCTTAAGGTTTTCTAAAATCAAATGCTCTGTTTTAGCATCAACAGCAGACAAAGAATCATCCAAGATTAAAATATCTGGTTTCAGAACGAGCGCACGACTCATCGCTAAACGTTGCTTTTGGCCCCCTGAAAGTGACACTCCACGTTCACCAACAATCGTATGAAAGCCTTCCGGCATGGCAATAATATCCTCATAAAGGCCACAAAGTTTACTAGCTTGAATCACTTCGTCATCTGACAAGTCTGGATTTGCAAAACGAATATTGTCCGCAATCGACATTGCAAAAAGAATCTGTTCTTGTGGCACGTAACCAATCAAGCTCCGCAAATCATTTAAGCTATAATCTCGAATATCATGATCATTCAGATAAATAGCACCTTCTTGAATATCCTGTTCTCGCATGAGCAGGCGTAATAGTGTTGTTTTGCCAGAACCTGTTTGTCCAACAATTCCTAGCGTCTGCCCTTTTTCTAATGCAAAATGAATATTGGATAAAGTGGCTGCTTTCTCATAAGAAAAACGCTGAATATCATAAAGCAAACGACCATTTTGTATAGGGGAAACGGGATTTTTGGTCTCTTTGACATCAGATTTTTCTGCCAACAGTCGCTCAATCCGTTCATAAGACACCATTCCCCTCTGGCTGATGTTGAAGAGATAGCCCATCGCCTGCAAAGGCCATACCAGCATATCTAGATAAGTAATAAACGTCACTAATTCCCCGACTGTAAATTGCCCTCTAGAGATGAATATTCCCCCAAAAATCAAAGTTAACGCATAAGATAAGCCAATGAAAATCAGAACCATAGGGTCGAAGAGAGAATTGTATTTAGCAGCGAGAATATTCTTCTCATAGACATCCTGATTTGTCCTAGCAAAAGAGTGACTTTCTGCTTTTTGATAGCCAAAAGATTTCGTTACTTTAATCCCTGAAACGCTTTCCTGTACCTTGTTATTCAAGTCAGAAAAGGCCTCCTGAGCCGCTTTAAAGCTCTCATGATTTTTTCGTCCAATTAAACTGGTTCCCCAAGAAAGAAATGGCAATGGCAAAATAGCAATCAAAGTCAGGCGCCAGTCTAAAACAAAAAACATAGTCAACAGCGTTACCAGAGCTGTGATAGTGGCATCTACCGCCGACATAACGCCTCCACCTGCCACGTTCACAACTGCATTAATATCATTTGTTGCATGCGCCATCAAATCTCCCGTTCGATATTTTTGGTAAAAAGACGGTGCCATTTGGGTAAAGTGCTCAAAAAGCTGAGAACGCAAAAGTCGTCCCAAATGATTTGCTGTACCAAAAATATATAGACGCCAAAGATAACGCAGACCATACATAATAAAGGCTGAAGCAACTAAAAGTAAAAGATTTAAAAGCAACTGGTCTGACGTTAGATTTCGGTTAGCAATACGGTTAATCACCACACCAATTACTCTAGGAGGAATTAAATTAAAAACACTAACCAAAGACAAGGCTAGAATTCCGATAATATAACGTTTTTTCTCCAGTTTGAAAAACCAGCCCAATTTTCTAATAAGATTCATGCTCTCTCCTCTGCTATTACTGATTACCATTATACACTATTTTGTTGCATTATCTGTAAAAATAAAACGCAGCTAGCGCAACCTAACTGTGTTCCTCATTTCTTTTGGGTCAATTCAAAGCTCTTATCCAAAAGGGAAAAAAGTTCTGTATCTGATAAAGTATCATCCAAGGGCAGGCTCAGCCAATATTTTTTGTTCATGTGAAATGCTGGGTAAATCCCTGTTTTTTTAAGTAAATCAGACACTTGATTGTTTTTGACATTCAGCACTTCTATTTGACCAGTTTTGCCATTTTCAAACTTCGACCAGTCTATCGTCATAAAAATACCATACCATTTTTTAGTAACCTGATGTCGAAAAACACCAGCATGAAGATTGCTATTTTTTGAAGAATTTTCCCAGAGATATTCCAGTCGTCCGTCATAGATTCTTGCTACGTACTCCTGCAAGCGCCTGCTCTGTTCATAAAGAAAACCAACTTCGTCAAAACAGTTAGTTCGAATCATCAGAAAAATCTCTTGACAAGCTTCACGAACCTGTCCAACAAATTCACCCATCATCTGCTCCATTTTGACTTGTACATATTCATCACCTGTTTCTTGATCAAGCACTTGGTAGTCCAGCTTCTCACCCTGCAATTTTAGCTGTAACAGAAAATCACCATTCATCATTTCCTGAGAATAAACAAACTCTTCTCCTCTTTTTTTAAAACCAAATACCTGTAATTTTTCTGGATTTGCTTGGTATTTTTCAAATAAGTCTAACATGATCTTCACTTTCTAAAATACAATTTTGGTACCATGAAGTTGATTGACGCCGAGCTTTGCAACAATTTCATCACGATTATCAACCGTAATACCGCCTCCTGGTAAAATATCAATCCGACCAGCTGCATGATTTATCAATTCATATAACCAAGAAAAATGCTCTTGAATTGGCTCTTCTGCCAGTCCACCGTGAGTTAGAATCCGTTTCACGCTATGTTCCATTAGCCAGTCCATTTCACTAAATTGATGTTCTCTTGGAATGGCGTCAAAAGCCATGTGAAAGACGACTTCCAGCCCTTGCGAGGCTTTTAATAATTTTTCCATTTTTGGATAATCAATTTTATTAGCAGTTGTCAAAACACCAAAAACAAGTCCGTGTGTCCCAGCGCTGCGCGCCATTTGAATGTCTTCTAGCATGATTTCCATTTCCAAGTCATTGTATACAAAGTCTCCCCCGCGTGGACGAATCATCGTCATAACGGTCACATTGTAAGGTTTTGCTAGCTCAACAGCTGCTTTTATGACACCGTAACTAGGCGTTGTTCCGCCAACTGCTAGATTATCGCAAAGTTCAATTCGTTGAGCACCAGCCTGCGTGGCTTTTTCCAAATTAGTCACATTTTCTGCACAAAATTCATAAATCATTTTTGACCTCTTCTATGTGAAAGTGTTTTCTTGTTTATTATAACATAATCACTATTTATTCTTTAAAATCTTTCGCGACCGCTGGCACCAATCCAACCATTTTTTCCTATAATCCGACTCAGGCAAGATACGATTTTCTAAATCTTTTATCGTTAAAATTCCTTTTTCTTCACAAGTTTGAAGACAATAGTAATAGAAATCCCAATTCAAATCGTCCTCTTCTGCATAAACTGGAATCTCTTCAAAACCAGATTGATAGGCTATAAATGCTCTGCTGTGGCCATCAGTGAAAAAGATTTTACCTTTCAATCGCTTAATTGGTAAAGGATTTAAGGCGTTTATGTCCTTTGTATCGAACCATATCTGTACCTGCTCTAATTTCTTTTCAGAAAGATAAAATTGACTTGGTTGAATAGCTGACAAAGGAAGCATCAAATCCAAAGCATAGCGATGCCCATTTTCAGTCTTTTCCAAAGGATAAAATCCTACTGACTCAAACATCTTCTTAGAAGCTTCATTGTCATCATAGATTTCTTGAACATACAAGCGCTTATAGCCCAACTTGCGTCCGCGTTCAACCAATGCCTGAACAACTGTCCTCCCGATTCCCTGACCACGATAAGCTGAGTCTCCAATCACAATCGGCATGTCCTCTTGCCAAAAACTCACATCACCAATCGGCTGCCAACCTGCATTTGTCAAAACTTCAATAAAATACACTTCTCCATGACGAGTAAGATAGTCATACATTTTCTTGATTCGTTGAAGCGTGTAAAGCTCTCGACTACCATCTATCAAATGAATCACCTCAGGGTCTTGATACCAAAAAAAGCGAGATGAGCTTGTCCATCATACTTTCGCAAACGTAAGGAAGAATCAATGGAAATATACTCTGGTTGTTTCTTTACATCTATCATAATATTCTCCTACTACTGACATTCTAACAGAAATTACACAGATTGTTTAGGAATTCTGTCCTATTCTATCAAAATTTTCTCTTGACATTATCTGAAAAAACAGTATACTATACTTGTGTATATACAGTAAAAAGGAGAAAATTATGAAACCTAAAACAAAAAATCAATTTATAACTCTTACAGCTCTCTTGACTGCACTAGCTATTGTTATTCCGATGGTTATGCCTGCAAAAATTATTATTCCACCTGCTTCTTATACTTTAGCAAGCCACGTTCCTATTTTCTTAGCCATGTTTATCTCGCCGTTAATGACTTTGATTGTTATTTTAGGTTCTACTTTTGGTTTTTTAGTAGCTG